>Ga0306924_10000010_pt1 | contig 295988 bp, 262 predicted proteins | sample sta12Can44000111_FD_203756 | JGI IMG/M metagenome (GOLD analysis project Ga0306924, IMG submission 203756) | Lab enrichment of tropical soil microbial communities from Luquillo Experimental Forest, Puerto Rico - statanox.12C.anox.44.000.111 (v2)... | ecosystem: Environmental > Terrestrial >... | reverse complement strand
GACGCGGCGCGTCCGCCCGGCGAGGGACTTACGGCAGGCTGGTTGCCCTGGCGGTCTGTTTTCAGCGAGCATTGAGCGAGCGGCCAAGGACGCGGCGCGTCCGCCCGGCGAGGGACTTACGGCAGGCTGGTTGCCCTGGCGGTCTGTTTTCAGCGAGCATTGAGCGAGCGGCCAAGGACGCGGCGCGTCCGCCCGGCGAGGGACTTACGGCAGGCCGTTAGGCCTGCCGGTACATTATTGCGCCCGGATGATCTTGCCGTGGTGGGGACAATTGGCCGAAGCCAGATCGACGTAGCAATCGGCCACGCTTTCCGGCGTGGCCAGAGTGGCCTGGTCTTCGCCGGGGAATGCCTCGACGCGCAGGCGGGTGCGGACGACGCCGGGATCCACCAGATTGACCTTCAGCTTGGTGTTGCGGGCGACTTCCGCCGCCCAGGTCAGCACCAGGGTTTCCAGAGCGGATTTGCTGGCGGCATAAGATCCCCAGAAGGGGTGCGGCTCGTTGGTCACGCCCGAAGTGGTGAAGATGGCGCGGCCGGCATCCGATTGGCGTAGCAAATTGTCGAAGCTGCGGATCAGGCGCATGTTGGCGCTCAGGTTGACCGCCATCACTTCATCCCATTCCCTCAGGGCCTGATGGCCTACGGGGGACAGTCCGCCCAGCACGCCGGCATTGCCCACCAGGATGTCCAGCTTGCCGAAGCGCTGGAACAGGGAATAGCCCATGCGGTCGATGTCGTCGGGCTTGCGCAAATCCAGCGGCACCAGAGTGGCCTTGCCTCCGGCCGAGCGGATTTCATCGTCCACCTCCTCAAGAGCGGCCTGGGTGCGGGCCAGCAGGATGACCTGCGCGCCTTCGGCGGCGAAACGCTTGGCGACGGCGGCGCCGATGCCCCGCGACGCCCCGGTGATCAGGGCGATGCGCCCTTCGAGGCGACGTTCAACGGCTTCCGACATGAGCTCAGTGGCCCCCGGTCAGTTGGCTGAGGGGGGCCTGGGCGGCGCCGTCTTCCTGATGATCGGCCGAGATGATCGGGTAATCGCCGGTGAAACAGGCGTCGCAATATTGCGGGTTGGCATTGTCGCGCTTTTCTTCACCGACGGCGCGGTAAAGGCCGTCCAGCGAAATGAAGGCCAGACTGTCGACACCGATCAGCTTGGCCATGCCGGCCAGATCGTAACGGGCGGCCAGCAGCTTCTGGCGTTTCGGCGTGTCGATGCCGTAGAAGCAGGAATAGGTGGTCGGCGGGCTGGAAATGCGCATATGCACTTCGGTGGCGCCGGCCTGGCGGACCATTTCGACGATCTTGGTCGAGGTGGTGCCGCGGACGATGGAGTCGTCCACCAGGATCACCCGCTTGCCTTCGATATGCACGCGGTTGGCGTTGTGCTTCAGCTTGACGCCCAGATGGCGGATGGAATCCGTCGGCTCGATGAAGGTGCGGCCGACATAGTGGTTGCGGATGATGCCTAGCTCGAAGGGAATCTTGGCCTCGGCGGCATAGCCCAGGGCGGCGGGAACGCCGGAATCCGGCACCGGAATCACCACGTCGGCGTCCACATGGCTTTCGCGGGCCAGTTCCTGACCGATGCGCTTGCGCACGTCGTAGACGCTGGTGCCTTCCATGACGCTGTCGGGACGGGCGAAATAGATGTACTCGAAGATGCAGAACCGCTTCGAGGTCTTGCTGAAGGGCTTGATGGAGCGCAGGCCGCTCTGATCCAGGATGATCAGTTCGCCCGGTTCGACGTCGCGGATCAGTTCGGCGCCGACGATGTCCAGGGCGCAGGTTTCCGAGGCCAGGATATAGGAGCCGTCGGGCAGCTTGCCCAGCACCAGCGGGCGGATGCCCAGCGGGTCGCGCACGCCGATCACCGAGTTTTGGGTCAGACAGACCAGCGAATAGGCGCCTTCGACCTGACGCAGGGCGTCGATGACGCGCTCTTCGACGGTGGAATAAAGGCTGATGGCGATCAGATGGACGATCACCTCGGTATCGGTGGTCGACTGGAACAGACAGCCGCGGCGAACCAGTTGCTTGCGGATGGCCAGGGCGTTGGTCAGATTGCCGTTATGGGCCAGGGCCAGACCGCCGAACTCGAAGTCGGCGAACAGCGGCTGGACGTTGCGCAGCATGGTTTCGCCGGTGGTGGAATAGCGCACATGGCCGATGGCCATTTGACCCGGCAGCTTCTTGATCACCGCTTCCGAGCCGAAATTGTCGGCGACGTGGCCCATGCCGCGATGGTTATGGAAATGCTCGCCGTCGAAGCTGACGATGCCCGCCGCTTCCTGGCCGCGATGCTGAAGGGCGTGCAGGCCCAGCGCGGTATGCGACGCCGCTCCGGCGTGTCCGAAGATGCCGAAGACGCCGCATTCTTCCTTGAGCTTGTCGTCGTCGAACGGGTTGGTGGTCAGCATCTGGGAAAAATCCTCGGCGGTGTCCAGGGTCATTTCGTGGTCTCGATCAGCCGTTCAAGGCCGCGGTTGTCGTAAGAGGGAGCAGTCTTGTCGCCGCCCTGGCCGTTGTCGGACTTGGAGGGCGATGAGGGCTGGGCGGAGTTGTTGCCGGTGTTCTGGCCCGGCTGATCGGCGCCCTTGGGGCGCGGCGCGTTCAGGCGGTCGTACATTTCCTTGGCCTGCTGGGCCTGGATGGCGGCTTCGGCTGCTTCCTTGGCGGCGTCCTGGGCCGAAGACAGCTGCGACGGTACCAGGGCCTGCAGCACGCGCGAGCCCATCACCAGCAGCGGGCGGGTCTTGGCGCCGGTAAGAACGTCAGGCTCGGGGTCGAACAGCTTGGTGGCCAGGATGAAGCACAGGCTGCAGAGCACCAGGCCGCGGATCAGGCCGAAGGCGAAGCCCAGCGAGCGGTCCACCGAACTGATGGCGCTTTTCTGCACGCTGCGGGAAATGGCGGTGGTGATCACCGACGACACCAGCAGCACCACCAGGAAGATGGCGACCCCGCCCGCCACGTCGGCGATGGTGGGATTCGATATGTATTTCGAAACGATGGGCCGGGCGATGGGCAGCCCCCAAAAGGCGGCCAAACCGGCGGCGATCCACCCGGCCATGGCCAGGGTTTCGTATACGAAGCCGCGCATCAGGGCAAAGACCCCGGATGCCAGCAGCACCACCACGACAGCGATGTCGACAGCGTTCAAAGCAGCAACCCTTATTTACGCCCCTTGTCCGCCGGTCGGAACAAGGCCACCAAATCCTGCACATGCCCGATGCGGCGCACCGCGATCGAGCCGTCGGCCGGCGCTTTCGCGCCCGCGCCCTGTCGGCGCACCGCCGGGGCCAACGCCTGGGCAAAGCCCAGCTTGGCCGCTTCCTTCAGCCGTCCGTCCATCTGACTGACGGCGCGAACCTCGCCCGACAGGCCGATTTCGCCGAACACCACCATCTCGGCGTCCACCGGCATGTCGGTGGTCGAAGAGAGCAGAGCCGCCGCGACCGCAAGGTCGGCGGCGGGTTCGCCGATCCTCAGACCGCCCGCGACGTTCAAATATACATCATTGCCGCCCAAGGCAAGGCCGCAACGGGCATCCAGCACAGCTAGTATCATAGCGAGACGCCCGGAGTCCCATCCAATGACGGCCCGGCGCGGCGTGCCGAGGGCCGACGGCGCCACCAGGGCCTGAATTTCCACCAGCATCGGCCGGGTGCCCTCGACCCCGGCGAAGACGCAGGAACCGCTGACGTTGCCCCGCCGTTCGGCCAGGAACAGGGCCGACGGGTTGGCTACTCCGGACAGGCCGGCATCGGACATCTCGAACACGCCGATCTCGTCGGTGGCGCCGAAACGGTTTTTCACGGCGCGCAAGATGCGGAACTGATGACCGCGCTCGCCCTCGAAATACAGCACGCAATCGACCATGTGCTCCAGCACGCGGGGGCCGGCGATCTGGCCGTCCTTGGTCACGTGCCCCACCAGGAACAGGGTGAAGCCGCGGCGCTTGGCCATGCGGATCAGTTCGGCGGCGCAGGCCCGCACCTGGGCGACGGTGCCGGGTGCGGAATCCAGACTGTCCAGATACATGGTCTGGATCGAATCGATGACCACCACCGCCGGCGCTTCGCCATGGTCCAGGCTGGCGGCGATATCGCGCAGGGAGGTGGCGGAGGCCAACTGCACCGGAGCTTTCTGCAATCCCAGCCGCAAGGCGCGCAGGCGAACCTGTTCGACGGCTTCTTCACCAGAGATATAGATACAGGAAGCCTTGTCCGCCAGTGCTGCGACGGTTTGCAGCAGCAGGGTCGATTTGCCGATGCCGGGGTCGCCGCCCACCAGCATGCAGGAGCCGGGCACCAATCCACCGCCGCAGACCCGGTCCAACTCGGCGATGCCGGTGATGCGCCGGGGCGGCGGAGCCGATACGCCCTCCAGCGCCACGAAATCGATCTTGCGCCCGCCCTTGCCCGAACCCAGTCCCTTGGGCATGGCTTCGCGGGGTTCTTCCTCGGTGATGGAATTCCAGGCTCCGCACGACTCGCACTTTCCCGCCCAGCGCGGATAGCTGGCGCCGCATTCCTGGCAGACATAGCGGGTCGTCGGTTTGGCCAAAATACGTCCTCAGGCGGCGGTGGTCAGCGCCGCAGTTCCATCTTGATGGGGCCTTCGGCCCGGCCGTGGATGAACTGATCGACATAGGCGTTGTCGGCCTTGTCCACTTCCGACGTCGGCCCGACCCAGATCAGCTTGCCGTGATAGAGCATGGCCATGCGGTCGCTGATCTTGCGGGCCGAATGCATGTCGTGGGTGATGGAGACGGCGGTGGCCCCCAGTTCCTTGACGCATTTGACGATCAGGTCGTTGATGACGTCGGCCATGATGGGATCGAGGCCGGTGGTCGGCTCGTCGAAAAAGATGATTTCCGGTTCGGTGGCGATGGCGCGGGCCAGGGCCACGCGCTTTTGCATGCCGCCCGACAGCTCGGACGGATAAAGCTCGCCGACGTCGGGGCCAAGACCCACGGCGTAAAGTTTCTCGATGGCCTTTTCGCGGGCTTTGCGGCGCTCCATGCGCTGGCCCTGGATCAGGCCGAAGGCGACGTTTTCCCAGACCTTCAGCGAATCGAACAGCGCGGCGCCCTGGAACAGCATGCCGAACTTGCGCATGACTTCCTCGCGGTCGCGGGACTTCATGCCCACCACTTCCTGTCCGTCCACCAGAATGCTCCCCTGTTCGGGGCGCATCAGGCCCAGGATGCATTTCAGCGTCACCGATTTGCCGGTGCCGGAGCCGCCGATGATGACGAAGCTTTCGGCATGGGCGATGTCCACGGTCACGCCGTCCAGCACCTTCTTGGTGCCGAAGCTCTTGTGAACGTCGATCAGCTGGATCTTGGGGGGCTGGCTCATTTGTCGAAGAACAAGGCGGTGAGAATGTAATTCGAGGTCAGGATCAGGATCGAGGCCGAGACCACCGCATTGGTCGTCGCCTGACCCACGCCCTGGGCACCGCCCTTGGAGTGGTAGCCGTTGTAGCAGCCCATCAGGGAAATGATGAAGCCGAAGGCGCCGGCCTTGACCAGGCCGGAGATGACGTCGAGCGGCTTCAGATATTCCCAGGTGCTGTGCAGATAGGTGGCCGGGTTGTAGCCCAGCTTGTAGGCGCCGACCACGAAGCCGCCGAACACGCCGATGATGTCGGCCACCACCACCAGGCAGGGCAGCATCAGGATGCCGGCGATCAGGCGCGGGGCCACCAGATATTTGAAAGGATTGGTCGACAGGGTGGTCAGGGCATCGACTTGCTCGGTGACGCGCATGGTGCCGATCTCGGCGGCCATGGCGGCGCCGATGCGCCCGGCCACCATCAGTCCGGCCAGCACCGGCCCCAGTTCGCGGGTGATGGAGATGACCACCACGGTGGCCACCGCGCCTTCGGCCGAGAAGCGGGCGAAGCCGGTATGGCTTTGCAGCGCCAGCACCATGCCGGTGAAGATGGCGGTCAGGCCGACCACGGGCAGCGAGAAATAACCGATCTCGATCATCTGCTTAAGGATCAGGCGCAGATAGATCGGCCCGCGCACGCAATGGGACAGGGACACGCCGGTAAAGGTCGCCAGCCGCCCGGTATGGCGCAGGAACGACAGGAAGAATGCGCCGATGACGGCCAGGAAATTCATTGCAGCGCCTCTCCCACATAGGTCCGGCAATAGCGCGGCGACAGGGCGGTCAACACCTCGTAGCCGATGGTTCCGGCGGCCTGGGCCACGGCGTCCACGTCGTTGGCCGGACCGATCAGGTCGATCACGGCGCCGGGGCGGGCCAGGGTCTGGGGCACGGCTCCCACGTCGAAGATGGTAAGGTCCATGGACACGCGACCGATCAGGGGCACGCGGATCTCTCCCAATTGGCCGCACCCCCGATTGCCCAGCGAGCGGAACAGACCGTCGGCATAACCGGCGGCCACGATCGCCAGCCGCGTCGGGGCGGTGCAGCGGTGGGTGGCACCATAGCCAACGGTGTCTCCTGCGTCAACGTCGCGGACCTGAAGGATTCTGCCTTGCAGGCGCACGACTTGGCGCATGGGATTGGGACGGCCGGGAAGCGGGTTGACGCCGTACAGGGCGGCGCCCGGACGAACCCAGTCGGCATGCCAGTCCGCGCCCAGGAAAATACCCGACGAAGCGGCCAAGCTGCCGGGCAGATCGGGGAAGCTGGCACGGGCGGCGTTGAAGTTTTCCAACTGGCGGCGGTTCAGCGGATGGCCTACTTCGTCGGCGCAGGCCAGATGGCTCATGATTAGTTTCAGGTCGATGGCCGACAGGGTTTCGCGGTCTTCGGCCAGGGCGCGGACTTCGCTCAGGCGCAATCCCAGGCGGGACATGCCGGTGTCCACATGCAGAACGGCGGCCAGACGTTCGCCGCTGCTGCGGGCGAAGGCGGCCCAGCCGGCGATCTGTTCGGGGGAATTCAGGACCGGCAACAGGCCGTAGGCGTGGAAATCGGCTTCGCCGCCCGGCAGCGGGCCGGAGAGAATCAGGATGTCGGCGCCGGGTAGAAGCGGGCGCAGAGCAATGCCCTCGTCCAGGGTGGCGACGACGAAGCGCCGGCAGCCGGCAGCCAGCAAGGCGGGGGCGACATGGGCGGCGCCAAGACCGTAGGCGTCGGCCTTGACCACGGCGGCGGCCTGGGACCTGGGGCCGACCCGGTCGGCCAGGACGCGCCAGTTGGCGCACAGGGCCGCGAGGTCGATGGAGAGAATCGCTCCGGCGCGCGCCGCGGGATCGGACATGATAGGGGTCATTCCATGGGGATTTCGGTGCCGTGCCAGTTGTCCAGATCCCCGAACCGGGTGTACTGGCCGTCGAAGTACAGGCGCACGGCGCCGACGGGGCCGTGGCGCTGCTTGGCGATGATGGCTTCGGCGGTGTTGGTCACCTCGCCCAGCCGTTTGTGCCAGTCTTCATAGCGTTGGTTGAACTTGTCCTCGGCCTCTTCCGGGCGGCGGCCTGGTTCGGCGCGCTCCAGGTAATATTGTTCGCGATAAACGAACATGACCACGTCGGCGTCCTGCTCGATCGAACCGGATTCGCGAAGATCGGACAATTGGGGGCGCTTGTCTTCGCGCTGTTCGACGGCGCGCGACAACTGGGACAAAGCCAGCACCGGCACGTTCAGTTCCTTGGCCAGCGCCTTCAGGCTGCGGGTGATGTCGGAAATTTCCTGCACGCGGTTTTCCGCGCGCTTACCGGTGGTTCCCTGCAGCAGTTGCAGATAGTCGATGACGATCATGCCCAGGCCGTGGGTGCGGGCCAGGCGGCGGCAGCGGGTGCGCACCGCCGAGACCGACAGGGCCGGCGTATCGTCGATGTAAAGCGGCAGTTCGTGCAGTTCCTGCGACACCACCACCAGACGCTCGAACTCCTCGGGCGTCAGTTCGCCCTGGCGGATGGCATGGGAATTGATCTCGCAGCGTTCGGCCAGAATACGGCCGGCCAATTGGTCGGCGGACATTTCCAGTGAGAAGAAGGCGACCACGGCGCCGTCCGTCACCTTCTTTTCGCCCGTGGGAGAGAGCTCGGTGCGATAGGCCTTGGCGGCGTTGAAGGCCATGTTGGTGGCCAGGGCGGTCTTACCCATGGACGGGCGTCCAGCCAGGATCAGCAAGTCCGAGGCGTGCAGGCCGCCCAGCTTCTTGTCCATGTCGCGCAGGCCGGTGGTGACGCCCGACAGCTTGCCCTCGCGCTTATGGGCGGCCTCGGCCAGTTCGATGGCGGCCAGAATACTGGATTTGAACGGCTTGAAGCCACCCTCGGCCTGACCGGCGGTGGCTAGTTCGAACAGTTTCTTTTCCGCGATCTCGATCTGGCCCAGGGCCGGGCTTTCGATGTCGGGCTCGAAAGCGTCGTTGACCATATCCTCGCCGACGGCGATCAGTTCGCGGCGCAGATGCAGGTCGAAGACCAGACGGCCGTAATCCTCGGCATTGATGATGGTGACGGCCGCCGCCGCCAGCCGGGCCAAATAGGCGTCGCCGCCCAATTCGGCCAGCCCGGGGTCCGAGCCCAGATAGGTCTTCAGGGTTACCGGGTTGGCGATCTGGTTTCGGGTCGCCAGGGTCTGGCAGGCGTCGTAGACGCGGCCATGCACCGGTTCGGCGAAATGCTCGGGGCGCAGAAATTCGGCCACCCGCTCCAAAGCTCGGTTGTTGCTCAGGATCGCGCCGAGCAGAGCCTGCTCCGCTTCGAAGTTGTGGGGCGGAATGCGCGGAGGCGCCGCTTCGGGTGAAGGGATGGGCAAGGGAGACAGCATGGCCGGATGCTAGCAGATGCCCGCGCCGATGGGCAGGGTCAAACGCGAAGCCCAGCCTTGCGGCCCCTGTGGATAGCGGGAAAACCCGCCTGTTAATTCTGGGGATAACTTTTCCGGGCGGCGCAAAACCAAGAGCTGCGCCTTCGGGCAACGCCTTCGGCTGAAGGCTTGCCCAAACGCAGATCCGTTTTCCTCAGGATTCCCGGCTTGCAGGGCATGAGGAAACGCGCACCCCGGCAAAGTCCAGGGTGCGCGTAGAACGGGTCAGGCAGAAGACGATAAGGTCGAGCCGGCCGATTAGGCCTGCTCTTCCTCGACGACTTCCTCGGCCTCGACTTCGACGTCGTCCTCGGCCGGAGCCTCTTCCTCGACAGCCTGGGCGGCCTTGGCGGCGCGCTCGGCTTCTTCCTGCGAGCGGGCGACGGTGATCACGACGGTGACCGACACTTCCGGATGCAGGGAGACGCGAACCGGGTACGAACCCAGGCTCTTGATCGGGGTGTCCAGGTTGACCTGGCGGCGTTCGACGGTGAAACCGGCGTCCTTGACGGCGTCGGCGACGTCGCGGCCCGAAACGGAACCGTACAGCATGCCGCCTTCACCAGCCTGACGGATCATCAGAATGGACAGGTTGTCCATCTTGACGGCCACGGCCTGAGCTTCCTCGCGGCGCTTCAGGTTGGCGGCTTCCAGCTGGGCACGCTGGGATTCGAAGCGGGCCTGATTCGCCGGGGTGGCGCGCAGGGCCTTCTTCTGGGGGAGCAGGTAGTTGCGGGCGAAACCGGGCTTCACCTTCACGGTGTCGCCCATCTGGCCCAGCTTCTCAATGCGCTCAAGCAGGATGACTTCCATCACTTTTCCTCCTGGCCGCCGGCGTCCCGCCGCCGCGGCCTCGTCCAATGCCTAACCAATCCCAATCCAGCGACGGCGAACAGCGCCCACTGGAATAAAACAACGAACACCACGTAGAACAGCGTCAGCAGCACCAAGCGGTTGGGCCGGTCCTTCAGCAGGCGGTGAATTTCCGCCACGCCGACGAACAGATGGGGCCACAGCAGCACGATCGCGACGTTGCGGGCCACATAGCCAAGGTCGCCCTTGGCCAGAAACCCGATGGCCGCCGCCACCGCCAGAACCCCGGCAACCCAGACCGGCAGAACAATGTCGCCATAGGTCGGGGTGGCCCTGATGGCCGTTCCCGCCTTGGCGGCTGTCCATTGGGCCAGCACGCCGTTCAGCGCCGCAATCGTCAGCCAGACGCAACAGGCCATGGCCGGCATGATCGCCGACCACAGGCCGATCAGTGCGTCACGCACTTCGGCCGGGGCGGCGACGGGCATCTTATTGACGAACTCCAGGACATGACGCCCCACCAGTTCCTCGATATTCAGCCCTTGCGACGCCAGGACTGCGGCTCCGAGAAGCAGCAGTCCCACCGCAGCACCGGTCAGCCACAGCAGCACCTTGCCTGGGGGATACCAATCGATGTCGCCGGTTTCCAAGTGCCAGCGGCGCAAAAGCGCCTGGCGCACCAGAAGCAGGCTGGGCAGCACGGCCACCACGGCGAAGCTGGGAACGGCGTGAACCGTGACCAGCGCCACCACGACCGCCGCCAGGACCGAAGCGGCCAAGGCATGAAGAAAGCCGGCGGAAAGGCCAACCATCATCAGCGGCAGGGGGACCAGATGGATCAGGGGAATACCCAGCGCGCCTCCGCCGATCGCCGACAGAAACACCAGACCGCTGGCCAATCCCGCTACACCCGTAAGGCCGTAGCCCTTGAACATCGAAGTTCCTCCCGGCGGTGCCGTCGAGGCCCGAGGAAACTCAGGCTTCGACAGGCGGGCCGGTTTACTTCAAAAACCGATGCCTTACTTCACGACGTAGGGCAGCAGACCCAGGAAGCGGGAGCGCTTGATGGCACGGGCCAGTTCGCGCTGCTTCTTGGCCGATACCGCGGTGATGCGGCTCGGGACGATCTTGCCACGCTCGGAAATGAAGCGCTGCAGCAGCTTGATGTCCTTGTAGTCGATCTTCGGCGCGCCCTCGCCCGAGAACGGGCAGGTCTTGCGGCGGCGGAAGAACGGGCGGCGCGGGGCGCCACCGGCGGGACGACCGGCGCCAGCGCCGGGGGTACGGGTCTCGGTGCTCATGCCTCACCTCCCTCGGTGGCGCGGGGGCCACGGCCGTAGCCGCCTTCGCGGCCATAACCGCCTTCGCGGCGCGGACGGTCGCCGTCTTCGCGGCGCGGACGCTCGTCGCGCTGGTTCTTGCTCAGCAGAACGGCGGACGGACCTTCCTCGAGCTCTTCGACGCGGATGGTTTGGAAACGCAGGACGTCTTCGTTGATCGACATCTGACGTTCCATTTCCTTCACCGCAGCGGAGGGGGCGTCGATGTTGAACAGCACGTAGTGACCCTTGCGGTTCTTCTTCATGCGATAGGCGATATTGCGCAGGCCCCAATACTCACGCTTGGTAACCTGACCGCCCTGGGCGGTGATGATATTGGCCAGATCGTCGGTCAGGGTCTCCACCTGGGGGGCGGCGATGTCCTGACGCGCGATGACCACGCATTCATACAGCGACATTCGGAACTCCTTACGGCTTGTCTCTTCCCATCGCGGCCATGTCGAAGACGCGCGGGCATAGCCGGCACCATGCCGGCAAGGAGCAAGAAGCCGCGCAATATACATGAATCCATTCCCCATGCAAGCATGGAGAGTCTGGAGAGCAAAGGCGTGCCTGTCTGTCCGCAGGCGTCGCCGTCCGCCTCGATGGCTCGCCCTTATATATGGACGCCGCACATCGTGTATATATGGACGCCGCACATCGTGGCGGCATGAGGCTTCTGCGATACGGGGTGTTAAAATATCTGCATATATCGTGGGGATACTTGACTAGGTCTGGGCATGTTGCCTAAAAGCGCGCCAGTTTTCGGTCTGGTTTGTTGCCATAGTCACGATTTCAGGCGCCTTGGGGTCTGGCACGGTGCTTGCTGATCGGAATTTACGCATCCGAGGCAGGCAACGGGGCACTTCAACATGGAATCAGTCGAAAGACTTTTAGATATCACCAATACCGTCACCACTCTGGCCGACGACAAGATTTCTCGCATTCACGGCATTACCCGGCGCTCGCGCATGTTGGCGCTAAACGCCGCCATCGAGGCCCACCGCTTTGGCTCCGTGGGCAAGGGCTTCGCCGTGGTGGCCGACGAGGTCAAATCCATTTCTTCCGAAATCAGCGATCTGGCGTCCTCCCTTCAGGGTGAATTGAGGGGGCGGCTGGAGCATATGTCCAGTTTCGCCGGCGAATTGAGTTCCGAGGTGGCGGCGCTCAGGGGCGAGCGGATGACCGATCTGGCGTTCAACGCCATCGAGCTGGTGGACCGTAATCTTTATGAACGCTCGTGCGATGTTCGCTGGTGGGCGACGGATTCTGCGGTGGTGCAGGCCGCCGCCGCCGCCGCCGACGCGGCGGCGCAGCGTTACGCCGGGCAGCGGCTGGGCGTGATCTTGGACTCCTATACCGTGTATCTCGATCTTTGGGTGGCGGATTCCCGGGGACGGGTGATCGCTTCGGGCCGCCCAGGACGTTTCTCCCGGGCCGCGGGAACTGATGTTTCCGGTGAAAGCTGGTTCCGCGATGCCCTGGCGACGCGCGACGGCAACAGCTTCGCCGTCGCCGATATCAGCCGGGTGGAGGCCTTGGGAAATGCCGTGACCGCCACCTACGCCACCGCCATTCGCGAAGGGGGCGTGGCCGACGGCAAGGTATTGGGCGTGCTGGGCGTCTTTTTCGATTGGGAGACGCAGGCTCGCTCGATTGTCCAGGGGGTGCGCCTGTCTCCTCTGGAACGGACCCGCACGCGCTGCCTACTGCTCGACTCCCGCCATCGGGTGATCGCCAGCAGCGACGGTTCCGTGGAACTGGGGCGTTCCTATCCGCTGAAGCTGTCGGGGCGGGAGAACGGCTATTATATAGAGGGCGATACGACCATCGGCTTCGCTCGGACTCCCGGCTACGAAACCTATGAAGGGCTGGGCTGGTTCGGCGTGATCGAGCAGCGAAACTGAGCCTCGGCGTTTCGGACCGGGGGGCGGTTCCCCGGTCCGTCCACTTTGATCTGTCACGGGACTTATCCCTCGCTGTGCTTGACTCCTGGGGCGCAAACGCTATTCCTAGGCGCTGAAATCACGTATGAGGGCAATATGTCGCGTGCAATCGTCTTTCCGGGGCAGGGATCGCAGGCTGTCGGTATGGGCCGCGAACTGGCTGAGGCTTTTCCCGTCGCCCGCCAGGTCTTTGAAGAAGTCGACGAAGCGCTGAAGCAGAAGCTGTCCAAGATCATGTGGGAAGGTCCGGACGCCGACCTGACCCTGACCGAGAACGCCCAGCCGGCCCTGATGGCCGTGTCGCTGGCGGTGGTCCGTGTCCTGGAGAATCAGGGCAACTGGACGATCGCCGAAAAGGCCGCCTATGTCGCCGGCCACAGCCTGGGCGAATATTCGGCCCTGGCCGCCGCCGGAACCTTCTCGCTGGCCGACACGGCCCGTCTGCTGAAGACCCGGGGTCAGGCCATGCAGAAGGCCGTGCCGGTGGGGCAGGGCGCCATGGCTGCTCTGCTGGGCGCCGAATTCGAGCAGGCCAAGGAAATCGCCGCCGAAGCCGCTCAGGACGACGTGTGCGAAGCCGCCAACGACAACGCCTCCGGTCAAGTGGTGATCTCGGGCTCGAAGGCTGCCATCGACCGCGCCATCGCCATTGCCGCCGAGAAGGGGCTGAAGCGCGCCATGCTGCTGCCGGTGTCGGCTCCCTTCCATTGTTCGCTGATGCAGCCCGCCGCCGACGTCATGGCCGAGGCTTTGGCCGCCGTCGCCATGAAGGCTCCGGTGGTTCCGGTCATCGCCAACGTGGTGGCCGCTCCTGTGCGGGATCCCGAAGAAATCCGCAAGCTGCTGGTGGCCCAGGTCACCGGCACCGTGCGCTGGCGCGAAAGCGTGCTGGCCATGAAGCAGCTTGGCGTCGACAATCTGGTGGAAACCGGTTCGGGCAAGGTGTTGGCCGGTTTGGTCAAGCGCATCGACAAGGAAATCTCGGCGGTGTCGCTGAACACCCCGGCTGACATCGAAGCCTTCCTGAAGGCTTAAGGAACAAGGACGAAATCATGTTCGATCTTACTGGCAAGACCGCCCTGGTGACCGGCGCCTCGGGCGGCATCGGCGGCGCCATCGCCAAGGCTCTGCACGCTCAGGGCGCCACCGTCTGTCTGTCCGGCACCCGCCGCGAGGCCCTGGAAGCAGTCGCCGCCGAGCTGGGCAACGAACGCGTCCATATCGTCACCGCCAACCTGTCCGACGCCGCGTCGGTCGAGCAGTTGGCCAAGGACGCAGAGGCCGCTCTGGGCTCGCTGGACATTCTCGTCAACAATGCCGGCCTGACCAAGGACGGTCTGGTGCTGCGCATGAAGGACGAGGATTTTCTCAGCGTGCTGGATGTCAATCTGTCCGCCGCCTTCCGTCTGTGCCGCGCCGCCGTCAAGGGCATGATGAAGCGTCGGGTCGGCCGCATCATCAACATCACCTCGATCGTCGGCGTCACCGGCAATCCCGGTCAGGTCAATTACGCCGCCTCGAAGGCCGGCCTGATCGGCATGTCCAAGTCGCTGGCCCAGGAAGTCGCGTCCCGGGGGATCACCGTCAACTGCATCGCCCCGGGGTTCATCACCTCGGCGATGACCGATGCCCTGACCGACGACCAGAAAGCCAAGCTGCTGACCGGCATTCCCGCCGGCCGCATGGGCGCGGTCGAGGAAATCGCCGCCGCCGCCGTCTATCTGGCAAGCAACGAGGCGGCCTATGTCACCGGCCAGACCTTGCATGTCAACGGCGGCATGGTCATGATTTAGGCGGTCTTCCGGCCTGCCTGAACGCGGCGGAGCCCAGATGCTGGTCAAGTCCCGAAAAGTGTGCTAGGAAACCGGCACCTTTCGCCGGACAATCGGGGGGATCGGCCAGCATCGACCGCCTAGAAGTCCCGTTATTATTTTTCTACCTCAACCGAGATTCCGAGGGGTTTACAAATGTCTGATGTTGCCGAGCGGGTTAAGAAGATCGTCATCGAGCATCTGGGTGTCGAAGACGCCAAGGTGACCGAGACCGCGAATTTCATCGACGATCTGGGCGCCGACAGCCTGGACACCGTCGAACTGGTCATGGCTTTCGAGGAAGAATTCGGCGTGGAAATCCCCGACGATGCCGCCGAAAAGATCCTGACGGTCAAGGACGCCATCGATTTTATCAACGCGAACAGCTAAGACTGTTTGTGTTTACCGCGCCGGCCGGACCGCCGGCCGGCGCGGCTTTCCTTTCACGGAACGGGTAACAGAACCGCATGAGACGAGTTGTCGTCACCGGCCTGGGCATGGTCACGCCGCTGGGCGTCGGCCAAAAGGTCAACTGGGACCGCATCACCAAGAGCGTGTCCGGTCTCCGCGCCATTGAGCATTTCGACGTGTCCGACCTGCCGGCCAAGATCGCCGGTCTGGTTCCCAAAGGAGACGGCGAGGGCGAGTTCAACCCTGATTCCGTCTGCCCGGCCAAGGATCGCCGGCGCATGGACGATTTCATCGTCTACGGTCTGGCCGCCGCTCAGGAAGCGGTCGAAGATTCCGGCTGGATGCCCGAGGACGAAGAATCCCGCGAACGCACCGGCGTCATGATCGGCTCCGGCATCGGCGGTCTTCCCTCCATCGCCAACGCCGCCCTGACGCTTCAGGAAGGCGGTCCGCGCAAGATTTCGCCCTTCTTTATTCCCGCCAGTCTGATCAACTTGGTCTCCGGCCATGTTTCGATCAAGTACGGCTTCAAGGGCCCCAACCACGCCGTGGTCACCGCCTGTTCGACCGGCGCGCACGCCATCGGCGACGCTTCGCGCATCATTCAATTCGGCGATGCCGACGTGATGGTGGCCGGTGGCGCCGAAGCGGCGGTTTGCCGTTTGGGGATGGCCGGCTTCGCCGCCGCCCGGGCTCTGTCCACCAACTTCAACGACACCCCCACCAAGGGGTCGCGTCCTTACGACAAGGACCGTGACGGCTTCGTCATGGGCGAGGGCGCCGGCGTCGTGGTGCTGGAAGAGTACGAGCACGCCAAGGCCCGCGGCGCCAAGATTTATGGCGAGATCATCGGCTACGGCATGTCCGGCGACGCCTATCACATCACCGCCCCGGCGGAAGACGGCAACGGCGGTTTCCGCGCCATGCGCGCCGCCGTGCAGCGCGCCGGAATCTCGCTGGAAGACGTGGATTACGTCAACGCGCACGGCACCTCGACGCCGCTGGGCGACCAGATCGAGCTGGGTGCCGTGAAGCGTCTGTTCGGCGATCACGCCTACAAGCTGTCCATGTCCTCGACCAAGTCGGCCATCGGCCATCTGCTGGGGGCTGCCGGCGCGGTCGAAGCCATTTATTCGATCCTGGCCATCAAGAACGGCGTCGTGCCGCCGACCCTGAACCTGGACAATCCTTCGGAAGGCTGCGACATCGATCTGGTGCCGCACACCGCCAAGGACCGCAAGGTCAAGGTCGCGCTGTCCAACTCGTTCGGCTTCGGCGGCACCAACGCCTCTCTGGTGTTTAGGGCCGTCTAAGACAAATGACACGCTGGATCATCCGCCTCGCCGCCGTCCTGGTTATCGCCGGGATGGCGGGGGGCGGTTTCCTTTTATGGGCCAAGAGCCGCCTGACGGCGCCCGGTCCGACCTCGACCGCCACCACCGTCGTTATCGAGCACGGCAGCGGCAGTCAGGCTATCGCCTCGCAATTGGCCGAAGCCGGCGTCATCGACAGCCCTTGGCTGTTTCTGCTGGAAATTCGCCTGACGGGCCATCTCAATCTGAAGGCCGGCGAATACGCCTTTCCCGCTTCGGTCAGCATGGCCGCCATCATCGACATGATGCACCGGGGGCAGGTGGTGGTTCATAAAGTGACCATCGCCGAAGGACTGACCGTGGCGCAGGTGATGGCGGAACTGCGCCAGGCCGACGGTTTGACCGGCCGGGTCATGGAATCTCCTGACGAAGGCAGTCTGCTGCCCCAGACCTATTTCTTCAGTCTGGGCGATTCTCGCGATGCCTTGGTATCGCGCATGTCCCGGGGCATGAACGAAACCCTGGACGAACTGTGGCCCAAGCGCAAACAGGGGCTTTTGCTGGCCAACAAGATGGAAGCCCTGATTTTGGCCTCGGTGGTCGAGCGGGAAACCGGCATCGCCGCCGAGCGCCCCCATATCGCCGCCGTTTTCCTCAACCGCCTGCGGCTGAAGATGCGCTTGCAGTCGGACCCGACGGTGATCTATGCGGTCAGTAACGGCGAAGGCGTGTTGGAACGTCCGCTGACCCGCGACGACCTGGCCTTTCCCAGTCCCTATAATACCTACGCCTCCGACGGCCTGCCCGCCGGGCCGATCTGCAATCCTGGGCGGGCCAGCATCCAGGCGGTGCTGCATCCGGCCGATAGCGACGATCTTTATTTCGTCGCCGACGGCAGCGGTGGCCACGTCTTCGCCAAGACCCTGACCGACCACAACAGGAACGTCGCCAAATGGCGGACCGTTCAGCAGGGAAAGAAATAGGGGCGGACCGAGCCGCCGTTTTTTAGACGTGCTCTTGCAGCGGCAGGAAACTTTCCCGCTGACGCAGGCGGCTGTAATAGTCGGCTACGGCGGCAAGCCCGGGTCTGTCGATGGGAGAGCGCAGCCAACGGTGAACCGACAGGCCCAGCACGATATCGGCCAGGGTGAAGTCGTTGCCGGCGACATAGGGGCCGGTCTTTTCCAGTTGAGCGTTCAGAATGGCCATATGCCGGTTCCAGCCTTCGACTCCGGCGGCGATGGCGCGTGGGTCGGTGTGATCGGTGTGACGCCGCACCAAAGCCAGAAAGGCGTAGCGCCAGGAATTGTTGAAGTCCCCGCCCTGCCAGTCCATCCATTGTTCGACCAAGGCCCGGCGGGCGAGATCCGCCGGCAGCAGGTCGGAGCGGCCATGCCGCCCGGCCAGATAGCGGCAAATGGTGTTGGATTCCCACAGGACCAGATCGCCGTCGCGGATCACCGGCACCATACCGTTGGGATTCATTGCCAGAAATCCCGGCTCGGAAGTGGGGCGAAAACCGGCTCCCCATTCCTCCAATGCGAAGGGAATGCCGATTTCAGCGCAGGTCCAGACCACCTTGCGGACGTTGATGGATGGCAGCTTGCCGTAAATTGTAAGCATGTCGGTCCTCGGCGGATTGAATGAAAAGGGGGGGGCTTGCCGGATTGAAGATCCGCGGCTTCGCCTTTCCACAGCTTGGGCATAGTCTCGTAAAACTTTGATCCAGGACATCTGGCGTGACGACTAGGACGTCTTCCGCATGGCTTATTGCTGCCGGCTGGTCTATGATCGGGGGTTGATCAAGGATCAGCTTTCATGCACTACTGCGCATATGAGTACGACGTCAACGTCGTCGCCGAAGACATCGACGAAATGGGTCATGTGAACAACGCCGTGTATCTGAAATGGGTACAGGCGGCAGTGCTGCACCATTGGCGTCGCCTTGCCCCGAAAGAGGCGGCGGCATCGCACCTTTGGGTCGCTTTAAAGCATGAAATCCGTTACCGGCATCCGGCTTTTCTCAACGACCATGTGGGCGTTCAGGTGGCGCTGGAGAAACTGCTTGGCGCCCGGGCTTTCTACAACACGCTGATCCTGCACGGAGACGAGGTCTTGGCCGAGGTCAAAAGCTGCTGGTGCTGCTTGGACGCCGTCACCAGGAAGCCGGTGCGGCTGGCCCGCGACATCGTCGCACGGTTTCTGCCGGGCGAATCCCAGCGGCAGGATTGACGGCCTTATTTCCCCCACAGCCAGGCTGCGCCTCTGACCCCGCTGGAATCGCCGTGTGCCGGCGGCACCAGCCTTGTGGCGACGCTATCGGAAAATATCCATTGTCCCCACAGCTTGGGTACCGTGTCGTAAAGTCGGGCGACCTTGCTCAGGCCGCCGCCCAGAACGATGACGTGGGGATCGAGAATGTTGATGACATGGGCCAGAGCGCGGGCCAGACGCCGTTCATAGCGGGCCATGCTGGCCAGCGAGCGGTCGTCTGGTCCCTTGGCGATGGCGGCGGCGCTTAGGTTTCGTTCGTCGTCGCGTGCAAGTCCCGGGCCGGAAAGAAAGGTTTCGATGCAGCCGGTCCGGCCGCAATAGCAAGAGGGACCGGGGCGCTCGCGGTCTTCGGGCCAAGGCAAGGAATTATGCCCCCATTCTCCGGCGATGGCGTTGGGGCCGCTCAGAAGCTGGCCGTTGACGACGATGCCGGCGCCGACGCCGGTGCCCAGGATGACGCCGAAAACGGTGGGAGCGCCGGCACCCGCTCCGTCGCTGGCCTCGGACAAGGCGAAGCAGTCGGCGTCGTTGGCCAGCCGCACCGGCCGCTCCAGGGCGGCGGCGAGATCGCGGTCCAGAGGGGTGCCGATCAGCCAGGTGGAATTGGCGTTCTTCACCAGGCCGCTGACCGGAGAGATCGTGCCGGGAATGCCGACACCGACACTGGCCCGGCAGGACAAGGCGCTCTCGATGCCGTTCACCAGCTCGCGGATGGTGCGCAGGGTGTCGGCGTAAGAGCCTTGGACCGTGTCCACCCGCCGCCGTTCGAGAACGCTTCCGTCGGCCGCTAGGGCGATCGCCTCGGTCTTGGTGCCGCCCAGGTCGATGCCGATGCGGATGCTCATGACGATCCTTTGCCGGGACGAACGAATTCGGCCACCAGCGGAGCATGATAGCTGTCGGGTGGTCCCTCGATCTGACAGGGGGCGACCAGTTCGTCGCCCAGGGTTTCGTTGTGCAGTTCCGAGCCCAGATACCAGCCCAGCAGCCGGCGCGACGCCAGAATGTGGTCCAGCATCAGCGGCCGGCCGTGGTGGATCACCGAATGGCGCAGGGATTCCGGCAGGCTGCGCTCGACCGGCACCAGACTGCGCGGGGCAAGATGGCCGTTGCCGGTGTCTTCCTCGTCGCCGCGCAGGGTGCGCACCGGAACCTCGCGGTCCAGAGCGTTGAGGTCGCCGCAGACGGCGATCATGGCTTCCGGTTCGGCGTCGAAGACGGCGTCGATGGCGAGGCGAGCCTCCAAAGCCTGGCCGGCGGCCTTGATGGAGGCGTGAAAGAAGCCTTCGGCCCAGGCGCCCACCGAAGACCAGACGCCATGATCCTTGTGCCCGGCCAGATGGGCGGCGCGGGGCGCGCGCAGGTGCAGGTTGAAAAGATGCAGCCGCTGGCCGCCGCCAAGGTCGATTTCCGCCTGCAGCAGCGGCCGGTCCCATTCGACGGTCTGAACGGCGTCGCCTTCGGCGGCCACGGGCAGGCGCGGCGGCTTGACCAGATCGTGCCAAAGCTGCCGGGCCGACAGGATCGGCAGGCGCGACAGGATCACAAGATTATGGTGGTCGGCATAGCGTTGTCCGCCCCGGTTCAGGCTGACCAACCGGTGATAGCCCTCGTAGCCGGTGCCGTCCAGAAGGGCGTCCAGAGCCGACAGCTGACGCGGGCCGTGACGGCTGTCCTCGCGGGCGTTGACCTCTTGCAGACACAGGATGTCGGCCCGCAGGCGGATCATCTGGGGGCGCAGAACGGCCAGCCGGTCGGCGAAACCGGCTTCGGCCCGCGCCCGGTCGTCCAGGTTTTCCAGATTGAAGGTGGCGATGCGAAGATGGCGGGTCATGATCGGCGGGTTCCGGCTGGGCCACGGAAATATTGTGCGACAGTCTGGGGAGCTTGACTAGATTCTCTTGCCGGAGGTCATAGGGCGAAAGTAGGATTAAACCGAGGGCGATCTTTCACGCGGCCCGGATTGGGTGTATCACTGGAAAGGCCATGGGGTTGCCCCCGGCTTTGGTGCGGCGCCTGCCGGCCGTGTCGCGGTGCCGGACCTGAGCGGTATCGACAGGTCGTGCGCTGTTGCCGGCCGCTGAACGGATGGCCCAAAAAAAGGGGTAACGGCTTCCGAGGGAGAAGCCCGAAACAACTGGATACGATGCCCATGGAACAGGTAGGCAAAAAGCTTTTCTCTGCAGAACTGCAGCGTATGAAAGCCCGAGGCGTCGACCCCAAGATTTTGACGGTCAGCAATCCTCAGGTTTCGGTCGACAATTCCCAGGTGCTTGACGCGATCCAGGGTCTGCGCGAGGAAATGCGCGGCCTGGAACGGGTGATCCGCGGCGAGGATTCCGAAGTCGCCTTCGGCGGCGACAAGGAAGTGGAGCAGAAGCGGGCCGAGGTCAACATGCTGAAGACCGAGCTGCGCGCCCTGTCCGTCTGCATCGAGCAGACGAAAGCGGAAATCGCCGCCTTGCGTCCGACCAATTCCCCCGACGACCGTCTGATGACCGTAACCAACGAGTTGGACGCCATTGTCGCGGCGACCGAAGGCGCCACCCACGGTATTCTGGAAAACGCCGAGAAGATCGACAATCTGGCGACCCAGTTGAAGTCCCAGGCCAACGATTCTTTCGCCGGGCACATCGCCGACGAGATTTCCGAGGCGGTGGTCGGCATGTTCGAACATTGTAATTTCCAGGATATTACCGGCCAGCGCATCACCAAGGTCTGCAAGACCTTGCAGTACATCGAAGACCGCGTGAACAAGATGATCGACATCTGGGGCGCCGAGAATTTCAACGATCTGCCGCGTCCGCCGGAAGTTCACGAGGACGAGGACAAGAAGCTGCTCAACGGTCCCGCCCTGGAAAATCAGGGCATCAGCCAGGCGGATATCGACGCCCTGTTCGGCTGATCGGACCGGGGCGAGAATGGAGAGGGCGATATGCCGCTGATTTCCTGGGCACCCGCCTTTGATACCGGCTTCGACGTCATCGACCGGGAACACCGGGCCTTGGCGGATGCCCTGAACCGCATGCATCAGGCCCAGGAAAACGGCGGCGACGGTTCGGTCATCGCCACGCATCTGGGTGAGATCGCCCGTCATATTTCGATCCATTTCGCCCATGAGGAGCAGATCATGACCCGGCTGAATTATCCCGGCCGGGAAGCGCATTGGCGCGAGCATATCGAGCTGTTGTCGGACATGGCCGACGTCATGGACGAATACGAGGCCGGCAGCTACGACAACAGCCCCGACGCTTTGAACCATTATCTGAAATTCTGGCTGCTGACCCATATCATGACCGAGGACGTCAAGCTGGCCTCGTTTCTGATCCAGTGTCAGCGCGAAGGACTGGCGCTCTGAGCCTTTCCTATCCCATCGCCGAACCGCCGTCCTTCGGCGGACTGCTGCCGGTGGTTCCGGGCGTCTGGTGGCTGCGCATGCCGCTGCCCTTCGCCCTGGATCATGTCAATCTGTGGCTGATCGAGGAGCCGGACGGCAGTCTGGCCGTGGTCGATACGGGCGTTTCCGACAGCCGCAGCCGTTCTTTATGGAATGCCCTGTTCGACGGCCCGCTGGCCGGCCGCTCGGTGTCGCGGCTGCTGGTGACGCATTTCCATCCCGATCACATGGGGTTGGCGGCATGGCTGCAACGGCGTTTCGGCGTGGCCATGGAGACGCCGCTGGGCGAATGGCTCTATGGCCGTATGCTGTCCCTGGACCAGAGCGAGGAATTCACCGCCGCCAGCCTGTCGTTCTACAAGGCGGCGGGATTCGGGGCCGGGCAGTTGGAGATGGTGGCCCAGCGGGGCAACGCCTATGGGGCCAGGGTGCGCCATATTCCCGCCCAATGCCGCACCTTGCGCGACGGCCAGGATCTGACGCTTGGCGGCCGCGGCTGGCGGGTGATCACCGCCGAAGGCCATTCGCCGGAAATGGCCTGTCTCTATTGCGCGGACTTGAAGCTGCTGATTTCGGGCGATCAGATTTTACCGGCCATCAGTCCCAACGTCAGCGTCTGGCCCAGCCAGCCTCTGGCCGATCCCTTGGCGCTGTTCCTGACCTCGCTGGAGCGCTTCCGCGATCTGCCCGAGAACGTGCTGGTTCTGCCATCCCACGGTCTGCCGTTCCACGGGCTGGCGCTACGGCTGGCGGCGCTGGGCGGGCATCATCGCGACCGTTTGGCGGAAACCCTGGGAGCCTGTTCCAAGGGAGAGCTGACGGCGATGGATCTGCTCGGGCAGTTGTTCCGCCGTCCGCTGGACGATCACCAGCTATTTTTCGCTTTGGGCGAAAGCCTAGCCCATCTGCATTACCTGGAAGGCCGCAAGACGGTGCAGCGCCGCCGCGACGGCGACGGCGTCGATTGGTGGTCGGCGATCTGAAGGAAAATCTCTGACGGAAAATCAGGGGGCGCAGTACAGGTTGTACAGCGTGTCGATGACCGCCGGAACCTCGCGCCCCTTCAGGGAGTAGAAGATGGTCTGGGCTGAACGGCGGGTTTTGACCAGCTCGTCGCGGCGCAGACGGGCCAGATGCTGGGACAGCGCCGACTGTGACAGTCCGACGATGCGCTCCAACTCGCCCACCGAGCGTTCCCCCTTCAGCAACTGGCACAAAATCAACAGCCTGTGCTCGTTGCTCATGGCTTTCAGCAAAAGGCTGGCCCGCTGGGCCTTTTCCTGAAGTTTTTCCAGCTCAAGAGGGGTCGGTTCGGCTTCTGTCATGGAGATACTCTAATCAATCGAGCCCGCATATTCGGTTATGCAGGGGGTATGCTGTCAACCTCAACTTTGGTGCGGTTAAGAATAAATTCAAGCCCTAATGATCGAGTGGCTGTCGCCGTTGCCGATGGCGGCCAGGGTCTGGGCCACGATATGGGCGGCGTTCAGACCGGCCTGATCGTATTGAACATGCGGGCTGTCATGGTCGATGAAGCGGTCGGGCAGGGTCATCGGACGGAAGCGCAAACCGCCGTCCAGCAATCCGGCATGAGCCAGTTCGTGGGCGACCAGCGAGCCGAAGCCGCCCACCGATCCTTCCTCGACGGTGATCAGCAGGGCATGTTCCTTGGCCAGACGGTGCAGCAGGTCGCGGTCCAGCGGCTTGGCGAAGCGGGCGTCGGCGACGGTGGTGGACAGGCCGCGGGCGGCCAGATCGTCGGCGGCCTTCAGGCATTCGCCCAGGCGGGTGCCCAGCGACAGCAGGGCGACCTTGGTGCCCTCTCGCAGAATTCGGCCTTTGCCGATGGGCAGCGCCTGGCCGCGCTCCGGCAGTTCCGCCCCGGTGCCTTCGCCGCGGGGATAGCGGAAAGCCGATGGGCGGTCGTCAATGGCGCAGGCGGTGGCGACCATGTGCATCAATTCCGCTTCGTCCGACGGGCTCATCAGCACGATGTCGGGGATGCAGGACAGGAAAGCCAGATCGAAGCTGCCGGCGTGGGTGGCACCGTCGGCTCCCACCAGCCCGGCGCGGTCGATGGCGAAGCGTACCGGCAGATGCTGAAGCGCCACGTCGTGGATCAACTGGTCGTAGCCGCGCTGGAGGAAGCTGGAATAGAGGGCGCAGAAGGGCTTGAACCCCTCGCAAGCCAGGCCGGCGGCGAATGTCACGGCGTGCTGTTCGGCGATGCCGACGTCGAAGCAGCGTTCGGGATAGCGTTCGGCGAACTTGTCTAGGCCGGTGCCGGCGGGCATGGCGGCGGTGATGGCGACGATCTTGGGGTCGTGTCTGGCTTCCTCGACCAGGGCGCGGGCGAAGATCGAGGTATAGCTGGGAGCGTTGGCCTTGGGCTTGGCTAGCGCGCCGGTGATGACGTCGAACTTGCCGACGCCGTGATATTTGTCGGCGGCGGCTTCGGCGGGGGGATAGCCGTGTCCCTTTTGGGTGACGACGTGGATCAGAACCGGCGCGCCTTCGGGGGCGTTGCGGACGTTCTTCAGCACGGGCAGCAGATGATCCAGCCGATGGCCGTCCACCGGACCGACGTAATAAAAGCCCATTTCCTCGAACATGGTGCCGCCCGAGACCATGCCGCGGGCGAATTCCTCGGCCCGCTTGGCGGCGCGTTCCAGCGGCGCCGGAAACATGGCGGCCAGATCCTTCATCACCTGACGCACCGAATGGTAACTTTTCGACGACAGCAGGCGCGACAGATAGGCGCTCATGGCCCCCACCGGCGGGGCGATGGACATGTCGTTGTCGTTCAGCACCACCACCAGCCGGGAATCCATGGAACCGGCGTTGTTCAAAGCCTCGAAGGCCATGCCGGCGCTCATGGCGCCGTCGCCGATGACGGCGATGACGGCATTGTCGCCGCCCTTCAGGTCGCGGGCCACGGCCATGCCCAGACCCGCCGAGATGGAGGTGGAGGAATGCCCGGTGCCGAACGGATCGTATTCGCTTTCCGAACGTTTGGTGAAGCCGGACAGGCCGCCGCCCTGGCGCAGGGTCTTCATGCGGTCGCGCCGGCCCGTCAGAATTTTGTGCGGATAGGTCTGATGGCCGACATCCCAGATCAGGCGGTCGGCGGGGGTGTTGAAGACGTGGTGCAGGGCCACGGTCAGTTCGACCACGCCGAGTCCGGCGCCCAGGTGACCGCCGGTGACGGATACCACCTCGATCATTTCCTGGCGAACCTCGTCGGCCAATTGGCGCAACTGCTCGACCGTCATCCCCCGGATATCGGCGGGTGTGCGGACGGTGTCGAGAAGGGGGGTGTCGGTCATAAAGTCACCGGAAAAGCGGAAAGCAAAAATTACTGGCGGCGTTCTACCACGAAACGGGCCGCCTCGCGCAACAGGTCCGCCTTTTCGCCGAAAACATCGAGATGGGCGACGGCCTGGGCCGACAAGGCGTCGGCCTGGGCATGGGCCCGTTCGACGCCGAGCAGCGAGACGAAGGTGGCCTTTCCGGCGTCCTTGTCCTTGTGCAATCCCTTGCCCACCAGGGCCGGGTCGCCTTCCACGTCCAACAGGTCGTCGGCGATCTGGAAGGCCAGACCGATATCGTGGGCATAGGCTTTCAAAGCCTGGCGCTGCTGATGGGCGGCTTTGCCCATCACCGCCCCGGCCTCGCAGGAAAAGCCGATCAGGCGGCCGGTCTTCATCTGCTGCAGGCGGGTGACGGCACACATGTCCATGTCGAGCTCGGCGGCCAGCAGATCGACCATCTGGCCGCCCACCATGCCGTTGCCGCCCGAGGCCGAGGCCAGTTCCCACACCAGTTCGCAGCGCACCTGGGGGTCGGAATGGGTGGCGGGACCGGCCAGCACCTCGAAGGCTTTGGCCAGCAGTCCGTCGCCGACCAGGATGGCGGTGGCCTCGTCGTATTTCCTGTGGACGGTGGGGCGGCCCCGGCGCAGGTCGTCGTCGTCCATGGCCGGCAGATCGTCGTGGACCAGGGAATAGCAGTGGACCATTTCGATGGCGGCGGCGACTCGCAAGGCAGCCTGATCGGCCACGTTGAACAAGGCGGCGGTCTGCAGCACGAAGAAGGGGCGCAGGCGCTTGCCGCCGTCCAGGCTGGCATAGCGCATGGCCTCGAACAGCCGCGCTTCCGGCCCCTCGGGCAGCGGTAGCAGGCGTTCGAGAATGTCGTTCATCGCTCCGGCGGTCTGGTCCAGGGCGGCTTTCAGGGCGTCGTTCATCCCAGGGCTCATCCGATATCCGCGGGTTGGGTGGAAACCTGACCGTCCGGCCCCATGACGATGCGCTCCACCTTGGCTTGGGCTTCGGCCAGCTTGGCTTCGCAATGGCGCTTCAAAAGCGCGCCGCGGCTATAGGCGTCGATGGCTTCATCCAGCCGGCCCTTCCCTTCCTCCAACTGGCGGACGATGACTTCCAGTTCGGCCAGGGCTTCTTCAAAGCTGAGGGCGGAAATATCGGGAGACATGCTGGACAAGGCGGAACTCCATTGATGAAGGCGCGAAGTTTACGCCCATGCCCGGAGCACCGCAAGAATCGTGGCCTTACGAATGTTCCAGCAGCGCCGTTACATGGGCGGCGCAGGAAACGGTCAGGGATTTAAGATCGTATCCGCCTTCGAGAACCGACACCACGCGGCCCTGGCAGACTTCATCGGCCAGGGTGCAGATTTCATGGGTGACCCAGGAAAAATCCTCGGTGGCCAGGCGCATATGGGCCATGGGATCCTGAAGATGAGCGTCGAAACCGGCCGAGATCATGATCAGGTCGGGCTTGAAGCCGCGCAAGGCGGGAAACACCTTGCCGGTCACCGCCGCCCGCCACGTCTCGCTGCCGGCCCCGGGCGGCAGAACCACGTTGAGGATGTTGCCGGCCACCCCGGTTTCCTCGGGCAATCCGGTGCCGGGAAAGGATTCGTCTTCGTGGGTCGAGACGTACAGCAGATGCGGGTGGCTATAGAAAATGTCCTGGGTGCCGTTGCCGTGATGCACGTCGATGTCGAACACCGCCACCCGCCTGGCGCCGTGGGCGGCGTGGGCGTGCATGGCGCCGATGGCGACGTTGTTGAACAGGCAGAACCCCAGAACCGCCCGGCTTTCGGCGTGATGGCCCGGCGGACGGGTGGCGCAAAAGGCGTTTCTGGCCTTGCCGCTCATCACCAGATCGACGGCGCCGACGGCGGCGCCGGCCGAACGCAGCGCCGCCTCCCACGATCCCGCCGAAACCACCGTGTCGGGATCGAGATGCGCCAGTCCATCGCCTTCCGGCAGATTGTCGCGCACGAAGTCCAGATGGTCGGCGTCGTGGGCCCGCAGGATTTGCTGGGACGTGGCCTTCGGCGCCTCCAGCCGCAGTAACGCCTGAAAATCCTCGCCGTCCAGGGCCGCCAGCAGTTGCCGCAGCCGCTCGACGCATTCCGGATGGTAATCCCCCGTGTCGTGCTCCAGGCAGGCGGGGTGGGTGAACAGGGCGGTGGGCATGGCTTTCTCTGGGGTCCTCGGGGCTTCCTGAACGGAGTTTTCGCGGCCCGCTCTTCGGCAGGCTAAATCCTTTGGGGGTGGTTCGATCTGGGGTTTTGCCAGATTTTTCTAAAGTTGATAACAAATTTACTCAAACGGCTCAATCCAAGCAATTTTCAAAAAGCGTTCTTTCCTGGCCTTCCGCCGCCTCCTTGGGCATGATGCGGCCATCATGGCAAAGCTCAGACTGGATCAATTGCTCGTCGATCGCGGGCTGGTGGAAAGCCGTTCGCGGGCTCAGGCCCTTATCATGGCCGGGCTCGTCTTCTCGGGGGAGCGCAGGCTGGACAAGGCTGGCATGACCCTGGCCGAGGACACGGCCATCGACCTGCGCGGACAGGATCACCCCTGGGTGTCGCGCGGCGGCCTGAAACTGGCCAAGGCCATCGAGACGTTCCACATCGACCCGACCGGCCTGACCGCCTGCGACGTCGGGTCATCCACTGGCGGTTTTACCGACGTGCTGCTGACCCACGGGGCCGCCAAGGTCTATTCGGTGGATGTCGGCCACGGCCAACTGGCCTGGAAACTGCGCAACGACCCCCGCGTGGTGGTGCTGGAAAAAACCAACGCCCGCCATCTCAGCCCCGAAATCATTCCCGATCCGCTGGACATGGTGGTCTGCGACGCCAGCTTCATCGGCCTGGAAACCGTGCTGCCCGCCGCCATGGCCCTGACCGCGCCTCAGGCTTGGCTGGCCGCCCTGATCAAGCCGCAGTTCGAGGTCGGCAAGGGCCGTGTGGGCAAAGGCGGCGTGGTCCGGGAGCCCGAACTGCACGCCGAAGTCTGCGACCGCATCCGCGCCTGGCTGGCCGCCCAGCCCGGCTGGACCGTGCTGGGCATCACCGAAAGCCCGATCAAAGGCCCGGAAGGAAACGTCGAATTCCTGATCGTCGGCCGCAAAGGTTGACGGTTTTTCTGGGGAATAGAGAAAAGCCCTTTGGGCTCCGCCTAAACCCGCCAAGGCCAGCGGCCCTGGACCGCCGGAAGGTGAGGGCGGAGCGTGGCTGATTAGGGCCGAATGCGGATGGGTGTGGAACGGATGAAGCAGACGCTATGGCGTGGCATGTGCTTCGTTTCAAATTGACCGGAAACGGCCTTCATATCCAAACTGGTGGATTAGCTATTTCATCATTTTCATGTTCGCCAAGAAGCATCCAATCAGGGATCGAGCCGAATTCGCCATGGGGCGACATCATGCTCAGCTTCAAACATTCAGCTCTTGCGGCACGTGATTTCTCGATGGCCAGAAGGAGCCGCTGTTCGCGCTTATTCTGCCTCAATCGCTGTATTTCCGGGAAAGCCCGAGTGTATGCGTCGAAAATCTCTTTGCCCCAATCTTCCAGGAAGAAATCCCAACCGCCTTCAGCAGTTTCATCTTTCAGTGCTTTTGTTCTAAAAAGTGGTCGGTGGGATTCGTACCTGCTTGCCAATGCCTCATGTCGCACGATTTCCACGACGATTTTGTCAAGCCTTGTCAATCTCGCTCCCTCCTGTCCAAGGGCGGGAGATTGGGACAGTTCGGCCAGGTACTTTTTCCGTTGATCTCTTAGACGGCGGATGCATAGCCCAACCACGGTTGTGGCAATAGCCAAGCCCCAATTCCAGCCAGCTTGCTGCATTTTTTTCTGACCTCTGCATCGAAACCATGAAGATTGTATCTTTCAGGGTTTTGAGAAAAGAGGATTCTTCTATAAGTGGCGTTGAGTCTTTGCGCTAATAGAGCGCGTAGAAAAGCCAAGGTCGCTGATTTTAGTTTGATATAGCCAGTGTGGCTCAACGAGAAGTTCGCTGCCGGGACCTGAGCTGATTCCACCAGGCAGCCATTATGGTTGGAAGAGCCTTCTGTGTCGCTCATTTACCATCGCAGCCTTCCGGGTTCCAAGGGCCTTGCGGCCCTTGGCGGGGATGGGCGGAGCCCATGTCGGCTCCGGTACTCTGCCGCCCCCGAAGGCTTGGCCGTTTACTCTGCCGCTTCCAACGCCAGTTCCCGCCGCCGCTTGATGCCGGAGCCGATGAGGGTGAAGGCGATCAGCACGCAGGCGGTTCCGGCGATCAGGAAGGCCTGGAAATAGGTTTCGAACTCGCTGCGCATGACGCCGGCGCCGAAGGCGGCGGTGGCGGCTCCCAGTTGGTGGCCGGCGGCGATCCAGCCGAACAGGATGGGGGCGTCGCGGTCGCCGAAGGCTTCGGTGGCCAGCCGCACGGTGGGCGGCACGGTGGCGATCCAGTCCAGGCCGTAGAAGACGGCGAAGATGGACAGCTGCCAGAAACTGAAGTCCGAGAACGGCAGGAACAGCAGGCTCAGGCCGCGCAGGCCGTAGTACCAGGCCAGCAGCAGGCGGTTGTCGAAGCGGTCTGACAGCCAGCCGGAAAAGGTGGTGCCGAACAGGTCGAGAACGCCCATGGCGGCCAGCAGACCGGCGGCGCGCACTTCCGGCAGGCCGTGATCGACGCACAGGGCGATCATGTGGGTGCCGATCAGACCGTTGGTGGACAGGCCGCAGACGAAGAAGCTGGCGAACAGCAGCCAGAAGGTGGGCGAGCCTATGCCCTTGCCCAGGGCGGTAAAGGCGGCGGCGAAGGGATTGCCGGCGTGGTGATGGTGGTCGTCGGCGTCCTCGGCGCCATAGGCCGACAGATCGACCGAGGCGGGACGTTCCGGCACCAGCAGCCAGACCAGGGGAATGATCAGGGCGGTGACGATGGCGGCGCCGAGGGTGGCGGTGCGCCAGCCCTGGCTTTCAATCAAGGCCGCCAGGGCGGGCAGAAAGGCCAATTGGCCGGTGGCGACGCTGGCGGTCAGAATGCCCATGGCCAGACCACGGCTTTTTTTGAACCAGCGATTGACGATGGTGGCTCCCAGCACGTTGGCCAGTACGCCGGTGCCCAGCCCGGTCAGCACGCCCCAGGTCAGCACTAGCTGCCACGACGTCTGCACCAGAGTGGTGGAGGCGACGGCCAGGGACAGCAGGGCCAGGGCGGTCAGAATGGTGCGGCGGATGCCGAAGCTGAGCATGACGGCGCCGGCGAAGGGGCCGGTCAGGCCATAGAGGGCGATGCCTACCGACGCTGCCAGGGAAATGGTGGCGCGGTCCCAGCCCATGTCTTTTTCCAGCGGCACCATCAGCACGCCCGGCATGCTGCGCACGCCCGCCGAACACAGCAACACGACGAACACCGCCGCGGCCACGATCCAGGCGTAGTGGATGCGGTCTTGGAACAGGCGGGCGATGGTCTTGGGCATGGCGGATTCCTTTTGCGTTTCGCCGCATGGTTCCCGAAACGGCGGTGTCTGTCGATGCCAAAGGGGCGGCGGTTTCTGCCATGCCCTCTTGAAGACCCGATGATTTAGGTGCATATGCACATAACAACGAGCCGCGTGGAGTTCAAGTGGTCAAACGTCGTGGGAGGCGAAATGCGCTACATGGAAGATTTTCAGCCCGGCCAGATTTTCTCGGCCGGTCCTGTCGAGATCACGGCCGAGGAAGTGATGGCCTTTGCCAGCCGTTATGACCCGCAACCGTTTCATACCGATCTGCAGGCGGCCGAGGACAGTTTTTTCAAGGGGTTGGCGGCGTCGGGCTGGATGACGGCGTCGCTGACCATGCGCATGCTGGTGGAATGCGGACTGGACATTGCAGGCGGGCTGATCGGCCGCGAGGTGGAACTGGGCTGGCCTCGTCCCACCTATGCCGGCGACGTGGTGCGTACCCTCAGCGAGGTGCTGGAGGTTGTGCCGTCGCGCTCGAAGCCCGAACGGGGTATGATCCGCGTGCGCACCGAAACCCTGAACCAGCGGGATGAGGTGGTGCAGACGATGACGGCAAGGCTGATGGTTCATGCCCGACCACAAGGCTGACGAGCATCTTCAGGACTGGCTGAAAGGCTGCACCTGTTTCCGCCTGCGCCGCACCTCGCGGCGCATGACCCAGATTTACGACGCTCATCTGGCGGCGGTGGGGCTGACGTTGACGCAATATTCCCTGCTGGCCCATCTGGCGCGCATGGAGCCGCCGACGGTGCATGCTCTGGCCGGCGTCATGGGCATGGACCGCACCACCCTGAGCCGCAATCTCAAGCCGCTGCTGGCCCGTGCGCTGCTGATCCAGAAAACTGGAGAGGACCGCCGCAGCCGCCTGATCGCGGTGACGGAGGCCGGGCGGGACTTGTGGACGCGGGCCAAGCCTTTGTGGCGGGCCGCTCAGAACGAAATCCGGCAGCGCCTCGGCGATCAGGACACCGCTGAATTGCACCGTTTGCTGGACGACACCTTCAGTCGCTTGGAGGGCGGGGAATAAGGATAGGCGCATGTCACGTGATCTGATCATCGAAAGCCGGCAGGACGGCGTCGCCGTCATCATTCTGAACAGGCCGGAGGTCCGCAACGCTTTGTCGCGGCAACTGATCGCCGCGTTGACCGAGGCGGTCGACCGTTTTGAGGCTGATCCCGAGGTGGGGGCTATGGTCCTGGCCGGTGGGGCTGCGTTCTGCGCCGGGGCTGACATCGTCGATATGGCGGGGATCAGCTTACTGGAGGCCCTGGTCAGCGATTTTTCCGGTTGCTGCGACCGGTTGGCCGCCTGCGGCAAGCCGTTGCTGGCAGCGGTCGAAGGCTATGCTCTGGGAGGTGGCTGCGAGTTGATCGAGATGTGCGATCTGGTGATCGCCGCCGAAGACGCCCGTTTCGGCCACCCTGAAATTCTGCTGGGCACTCTGTCCGGTGCTGGAGGGACACAGCGACTGGCCCGGGCGGTAGGACGGGCCAAGGCCATGGATCTGGTGCTGACCGGGCGGCAGGTTTTGGCTGCCGAAGCGGAGCGCATCGGCCTGATCAGTCGGGTGGTGCCCAAGGGTGAGACCTTGAGCACGGCTATCGAAGCGGCCCGGCAGATCGTCTCCCGTCCGCCGCTGACGGTGCGCTTCGCCAAAGAAGCGGTGAATATTGCGGTTTCGCATGGTTTGGCCGAAGGGCTGCGACTGGAGCGCCGGCTATTTCAGCTCAGCCTTGCCAACGGTGATTTGCCCCAGGGCATCCAGAGTTTTCTGGGCCGCAAAAATAATCACTTTTAAAATAAGGCCTTTGTTTTTCAAGGCCTTAAAGTGGTTGACGAGAATATTTCCAAACGCCATGTAACCTGGGCGAAAGATTTGCGGGCCGGGCCCGCCCTCCATCTCCCCAGAGGTTTCACATGCGCTATCTTCCTTATGTTTTGGTTCTGTTCATGGCCGCCCCCATCGTCTTGTGGGTGTTCATCACCAATTTCGTGGTCAAGGGCACCGCCACAAACTTCAGCACCGGCGATCTGGTCGTGCTGGGGTCGCTGGGCTGTTTCGTGGTGGCCTCGTTCATCCTGCTGCCGACCTGGATGAGCAATTTCATGAAGAAGACCGGCGCCTGATCTCTGGCTCCGCCAAACAAAAAACCCCGGGAGCGATCCCGGGGTTTTTTGTGGCCGGACGAAATGCGTGAAGCCCGGCCTACAATCCGCACTGCCCGCGGTGGCGCAGCAGGTGGTCGGCCAGGGTGACGGCCAGCATGGCCTCGGCCACCGGCACGGCGCGGATGGCGACGCAGGGGTCGTGGCGGCCCTTGGTGGACACCTCGACCTCGTTGCCGTCTTTGTCCACGGACAGCTTGGGCGTCAGGATCGAGCTGGTGGGTTTGACGGCGATGCGGGCGGAAATGGTTTGGCCGGTGGAGATGCCGCCCAGGATGCCGCCGGCATGGTTCGATAGAAAACGCGGTTTGCCGTCGTTGCCGGCCCGCATCTCGTCGGCGTTCTGTTCGCCGGTCAGGGCGGCGACGGCGAAACCGTCGCCGATCTCGACGCCCTTGACGGCGTTGATGCTCATCAAGGCCTTGGCGATATCGGCGTCCAGCTTGTCATAGACCGGAGCCCCCAGCCCCACCGGCACGCCTTCCGCCACCACTTCGACGATGCCGCCGATGGAAGAACCGGCCTTGCGGATGGAATCCAGATAGCCTTCCCATACCTTGGCCGTAACGGCGTCGGGGCAGAAAAAGGGGTTGTTCAGCGTTTCCGCCCAATCCCAGCGGGACCGCTCGATGCCGTGCGGCCCCATCTGCACCATGGCGCCGGTGATTTTCACGCCTCCGGGGATCAGGTGGTCCAGCACCTTGCGGGCCACCGCTCCGGCGGCGACGCGCATGGCGGTTTCCCGGGCCGAGGAGCGTCCGCCGCCGCGATAGTCGCGGATGCCGTACTTGGCCTGATAGCAGTAATCGGCATGGCCGGGACGGAAACGGGCGGCGATTTCGGAATAATCCTTCGACCGCTGGTCGGTGTTCTCGATCAGCAGGCCGATGGAGGTGCCGGTGGTCATGCCCTCGAACACGCCGGACAGAATCTTCACCTCGTCCGCCTCGCGCCTCTGTGTGGTGAAGCGCGAGGTGCCGGGTTTGCGGGCGTCCAGAAACGGCTGGATGTCGGCTTCCGACAGCGGGATGCGGGGCGGAACCCCGTCGATCACGCAGCCGATGGCCGGCCCGTGGCTTTCGCCGAAGGTGGTGAAACGGAACAGCGTGCCGAAGGCATTGCCGGACATGGGGTCAGTCCTTGGCCACCGAGATGTCCGGAGCGTCCACGGCTTTCATGCCGACAATGTGGTAGCCACAGTCCACATGATGGTTTTCGCCGGTGACGCCGCTGGACAGATCGGACAGCAGGTACAGACCCGAACCGGCCACGTCTTCCAGGGTGACGTTGCGCTTCAGCGGGGCGTTGTACTGGTTCCACTTCAGGATATAGCGGAAATCGCCGATGCCCGAAGCCGCCAGGGTCTTGATCGGACCCGCCGACAGCGAGTTGACGCGGATGTTCTGGCCGCCCAGGTCGCAGGACAGATAGCGCACGCTGGCTTCCAGCGCCGCCTTGGCCACACCCATGACGTTGTAATGCGGCATCACGCGCTCGGCACCCAGATAGGTCAGGGTCAGCAGGCTGCCGCCGTCGGGCATCATGGCCTGGGCCCGGCGCGCCACCGAGGTGAACGAGAACACCGAGATGTGCATCGTGCGCAGGAAGTTGTCCAGGGTGGTGCTGTCCACATAGCGGCCCTTCAGTTCTTCCTTGTCGGAAAAGCCGATGGCGTGAACCACGAAGTCCAGCTTGCCCCATTTCTGCTGCAAGGTGTCGAAGACGCTGTCGATGCTGGCTTCGTCCGAGACGTCGCAAGGCAGGATAATGCTGCTGCCGACGCTCTCGGCCAACGGACGGACGCGCTTCTCCAGGGCTTCGCCCTGGAAGGTGAAGGCCAGTTCGGCCCCATGGTCGCTGGCCAGCTTGGCGATCGCCCACGCGATCGACCGGTCATTGGCCACGCCCATCACGAGGCCCTTTTTTCCCGCCATCAAAGCCGAAGAAACGGTCATACGGTCCTCTCTCTCCGCGAAAATTATGGTAGCCATTGTCATGGCAAAGCGCGCGCATCCTACACGAAAGGAAGGTATGGTCAAAGCGCACGTGGCGTCGATGCCAACGGAGGAAGGGATGTTTGGGTTGCGTCAGTGGTATGGATTGGGTCTTTACGTGGCCCGGCGCTTTCGCGCCGATGGAGCTTTAGACAAGGCGTCGTCTCTCAGCTACACCTCGCTGCTGTCGCTGGTGCCCCTGTTGGCCATCGCCCTGGCCATGCTGGCGGCCTTTCCGGTTTTCGACTCGGTGCGAGTGCAACTTCAAGACGCTCTGTTCAAGAATTTCGTGCCGGAAGTGGGCGAGCAGGTTCAGCGCTACGTCACCATTTTCGTTCGCAATGCCGGTAAGTTGACGGCCGCCGGCGTGGTGGGGCTGGTGTTCACCGCCGTCACCCTGCTGGTCACCATCGAAAGTTCGCTGAACGCCATTTTCCGCGTCGTCACCCACCGCTCGCCGCTGTCGCGCCTGCTGGTCTATTGGACGGCGGTGACGCTGGGGCCGCTGTTGGTGGGGGCCAGTTTCTCGCTGTCGGCCTGGTTCTTCGCGGCGCAGGATTGGGCAGCCCGGGCCGGGTTGTCGGGAATGATCAGAATCGTCACTGCGGCCTTGCCCACGGCCCTGCTGATGGTGGCCTTTTCGCTGCTTTATATGGCCGTGCCCAATCGGCGAGTGCGTTTCCGCGACGCTTTGACCGGCGGCATCGGCGCCGGTCTGGCCTTCGCCCTGCTGCGCTTCGGCTTCGGCCTCTACGTCACCCAGGCCCGGGCCTATCAAAGCATTTACGGTGCGGTGGCGGCGGTGCCGATCTTTCTGTTCTGGACCTATCTCAGTTGGGCGGTGATCCTGTTCGGGGCCGAACTGGCGGCGGCTTTGCCGGAATGGCGGCTGTCGCGGGCCGATCTGGGCGGACCGCTGTCGGCGCGGCGGCAATTATCCCTGGCCTTGACCATCCTGGCGGCCTTGCTCGATGAAAACCGGGTCGGCGGCAAAGGGCACGGGCGCCGCGCCCTGCTGGACGCCGTGGGCGAGGGGGAGCGTCCCTTCCGATTCGTCCTGGATAAACTGCAAGGGGACGGTTTTGTGGTGTCCACCACGGGCGGGCGCTATGTTCTGGGGCGTGATCTGGCGCGGGTCAGTCTGGGCGAGATGGCTTTGCTGCTGGGCCTGGGACTGGGCCGGGGCGAGGCCGAGGATGAAAGCCTGCCGTGGATCGGCCGCATCTCCAGCCGCTTGGATTTGGCTGCGCAGCATCAGCTTCAGGCATTGGACCTGCCGCTGCTGGACGTGCTGGACGAAGGCGAGCCGATCTGGACGCAATTGCATGCCCAATGGAAACAGGGCGACGAGGAGGACGGACAAGAATGAAACGTTTGCTGCTGGCCTTGCCGTTGATATTGGCGGTTCACCCCGCCTGGTCCCACGCCGGTCTGCTGGGGGCCGAGCCCGCGGATGAAAGCCTGTTGGAGGCGTCTCCGTCTGAGCTGGTGCTGAAATTTTCGGAAAAGATCGAGCCGAAATTTTCCCAGGTCACCATCACCGACGCTTCCGGCAAGCGGGTGGACGGCGGAGTGATTATGCCCGACGCCGAACATCCCACCTGGGTGCATGTGCCGCTGAACGGCTCGGCCAAAGGCCGCTGCGAGGTGCTGTGGCGGGCGGTATCGGTCGATACCCACGTCACCAAAGGCAACATGGCTTTTACGGTGAAATAAGACGATATGATCGATACTGTTTCCTGGCCGCTGGCTTTGGCGCTGGCGGTGCATCTGCTGGCTTTGTGCAGTCTGTGGGGATGCCTGCTGTTTTTGCGGTTGCCGGGGCAGGTTGCCGCGGAAAGCCTGGAGCCTTGGTGCAGCATCATGTGCGGGGCGGCTCTGTTGGTGGCGGCCCTGGGCCAGGGGCTGTGGCTGTGCGCGGCGGCGGCGCAAATCTCGGGCAGCGACGACGCCTTTTCCTTCGATACCGATCTTTTGCGGACTTTTGTCGCCGGCAGCCAGTTCGGCCAGTTGTGGCTGGTGCGGTCGGGTTTGTTACTGGTGACGGTGGCGCTGTGGTGGCAACGGCCAAGCGGCCGTTCCCTGGACCGCGAGCTTCTGCCCTGGGCCGGCGCCTTGCTGATCTCCCTGGCGGCGTCGGGACACGGCGGCGCGGCGGACGGCGTCCGGCGTCTGTTGCTGCCGGTTCTGGCCGTGCATCTGGCGGCGGTGGGGGCGTGGATCGGCAGCCTGCCGCCCCTGGCCCATCTGGCGGGCAAGGGGGCGTCGGCGGCCTTGAGCGAAGCGGTGCGGCGTTACCGCTCGTTCGGTCAGACGGCTGTCCTGGCGGCGGCGCTCAGCGGCATTGCCGCCGTGGGGCTGTTGTGCCGGGGGCAAGCCTTGTCCTGGCAGGCGGATTGGACCCGCCTGCTGGGGATCAAGTTCGCCTTGGTGCTGACCATGGCCGGTTTGGGCGCGGTCAACCGCTTCCTGCTGGCTGACGGCAACCCATCGCGCCTGCGTATGGTGGTAACCCTGGAATATGCCGTGGCGGCGCTGGTGGTGACGGCGGCGGCGCTGCTGTCGCAGACATCGCCGCCGGTTTAGAAACCAGTTCTTTTCTCGCAGCCGCCGGACGTCCCGCTTTCGCCGGAATGGCTGGGCGGGTTATTTCGGCGGGTGCTGTCTGTGGAAGTCGGTCAGACCGGTCATGTAGCGGCGTAGGCGGTCCGTTTTGTGGTGAGACGCGCAATAGGCCACTTCCTCGGTCAGCATCTGCTCGACCAGTTCCTCGCCGTCGCTGCGGTCAAGCGTTTGCTCGGCCCATTCGGCGGCGATGATCAGTTCCAGATGTTCATGATCAGCAATGGCTTCCAGCTGCTCGGGCGTCAGCCCGGAGAAGCCGATACAATCTTGGAGCGACAGCATCTGAGCCCCCTTGGCGGATTGTCCGCCTTTGTTGGCGTTTCACACCCAGAACAAGATGCTATCACTTGCTAATCAGGAAAGGGAACGGCGGCGAAGGATGCTCATCCTTCCGATCTAAGCCGTTCCCCCATCCCATGCTTTCGTCAATGGCTAAGCAGTACCGGCAAGGTGGCGGTTTGCAGCACATGGCGGGTGACACCGCCGAGAATCAGCTGACGCAGGCGGCTGTGGGTATAGGCGCCCATCACCACCAGATCGGCACCGGCATTGACGATTTCGCTCCACAGGCTGGCCCCGACCTGGGCGCCGGGGGCGAAGGTCTGGACGCGGGCCTTGATGCCGTGCCAGGCCAGGAAGCCGGCCAACTCCTCGGGCACCATCGAAGCGTTTTCGCGGGCCGAGAACACGGAGACGGTTTCGGCGGCCAGCAGGAACGGCATGGCGGCGGAGACGGCGCGGGCCGCTTCGGCGCTGCCGTTCCACAGTACGGCCACATGGGTTCCGACGCTTTGCGGCGCGGACGGCGGCGCCAGCAGCATGGGGCGGCCGCTCTCCATCAGGGCGGCGTTGAGACTCATCAGGCCGGAGCTGTCGCGGTCGGCCACGGGGCGGGCCATGATGGTCAGGTCGGCCAGCCGTCCGGCGGTGGCGACCACTTCCTCCTCGCGGCCGACTTCCTCGCTCCAATGGGCCGACAGGCCGGGAGCGGGGATGGCGGATAGCGACACTCCGGCCAGCTTGCAGGCTTCGTCGAATTGGGCGCGGACGCGCTTGGCGCGCTCGGCGGCCTGGGTTTCGGCCACGGCCAGCATTTCCTCGATCATCGCGCCCGACATCCCTTCGCCGACCAGCGGCACCGCCGAGGCGGGGTCGATACGGACGTGCAGGGCTTCCACATGGGCTTGCAGCTTGGCGGCGACGGTCAGGGCCAGGGCCAGGGTGGCGGGGGCGCTTTCCGGTTCGCCAACGCAGGCGAGAATTTTTCTGATGGCGGTCATGGTCTTCCTCCAGGCGGGCCGGACTATCGAAATTATCCCGCCGTTTCAGAATATTATGAACCCGGCGGGGCGTTTATGACAGATGCCAAAAGGGCATGGCTCACCGCCGTTGGGCGAAGGCTTTCTTTCCTGGACGGCCGGCGGTCAATCGGGCCGCCAGACGCGGGCATAGCAAACTTCCATGCGCTGGACGTAGAAATAGCGTTCGCCGCTGCGCAGGGCCAGATGCATGTTGTGGGCATAGCCGCTGCCGGATGTGCGCCTGAGCCTTACCACGCCTTGTTCAGCCAACTGCATGACGCCATTGTTGACGCGGATGGTGGGGAAGTTGCCGCCGTCGATGGCGCCAAGGGCGTAAGCCTGAAGGCGGGTGGTGACGCGGGCCAGGCATCCCTTGCCGACAAAGGTGCTGTTGTCGGCGCAGACGCTGGTGTCTTCGCGGCTCAGGGACCGCACTTTCCAGTCGCGCAACAGGCCGGTGATGGCGCGGTCGCCGATGGAGGTATCGACGAAGTTGCTGACGCCTTCGATCTGCAGGCTGGGCGGCGGCGGCCCCAGCACCGACACCATGTCGCCGGCGAAGCTTTCGCCGGCTTTATGCCAGACGCCGATGCGTCCGGTGTTGATGAAGCCGTCCTCGTCGCAATTGTCCAGATAGCCGTCCAGGTTGCGGTCCCAGTCGGCGGCGCGGGTGGCCGATACCTTGATCGACGATCCGGCCAATTGCGGGCTGTCGGTCAGATAGACTGTGGCGTCGTCGCCTCTGCGGTCGATGACGGTGAAATGCAGAACCGTCTTGGCGTCCTGATATTCCGAGCAAACCGAGCGCACCACCAGGATCACCTGACGGTCGGAGCCAGTATCCTTGACCAGGGCGTCGGGGAACGAGAAATCTTCCTGATCGGACAAGCCGGGATAGGGATTGACCCGGCATCGCACCACGCCGTGCAGGTCGGCGGGTTGGCCGTTGATCTTCAGGGCGGCGTCGACGGTCAGAAACTCGGACGGATTGACGGCGAATTCTCCGTGCATCCCCGAAGGAGTGTTGCGGAAGCTGTAGCCGCCCACCCCCAGGCCCACCACCATGCCTGCCCCCAGCAGTACGGCGAGGATGACCCAGGGGCTCATGTTGAAGATTTTCATCCCCGTCCTCTCCCCAGACCCGCCTCTTAACAGGCGGCGTTCAATGATTTTATTCGTCTTTTAGCATTGGCGAAAGTTTCCTCTTTGGTGCCGGACGAGTCCAGACGCAACCAGACGATGTTTCCCAAAGGCATATCCAGCTGCGCGTTCAGGACGCCGACCGTGGCGTCGGAAGCGTTCTTCGTGCGGCCGGCGATGCGTCTGCGCATGGCTTCGGCGCTGGCGTTCAGCCAGATTCCCTCAAAGGGAACTCCGGCCTGACGGGCAGCGTTTTCGATTCCCAGGCGCTGCTCCTCCTTGGCAAAGACCGCGTCGGCCACCACCGTCAGCCCGGCGGCGAGCAAGGCGCGGCTTTTGTCGAAAAGGGTTTGATAGGTACGAATGCTCATTTCGGGGCTATAGCCTGCGGGGGGCAGGCGGGTTTCCGGATCGACGCCCATCAGCTGCTTGCGGATGACGTCGGTGCGCAGAACCACCGCGCCGATGGGCAGTCCCAGCAGCGGCGCCAGATCGCGGGCCAACCGGCTTTTACCGCTGCCCGACAGTCCTCCCACCGCCAGCAGCCGGGGCGGCAGCGGTTGCAGATAGGCGGCGGCGCGGGCCATGTAATCCAAAGCCAGAACGCGCAAAGAGGCGTCGCGGCCGGTTCCCCGGGCCATGGCCGCCGAGACATGGGCGCGGATGGCGGCGCGCAAGGACAGGAACAAAGGCAGGGCCGCCAATCCCTCGGCCTCGTCTCGGCGCTCGACATAACGGTTCAGCACCCAGCTGGCCAATTGCCCGAAGCCCTTGGCCTGCAAATCCATCAGCAGGAAAGCCAGATCGTACAGCACGTCGATGCAGGCGAAGTCGTCGTTGAACTCGATGGCGTCGAACAGCGTCGGCTTGCCTTGGAAACGGCAGATGTTGGCCAGATGCAGATCGCCATGGCATAACCGCACCGATCCGTTCTTCCGGCGTTTTTCCAGCAGCGGCGCCAGCCGGTTCAGCCAGGCCGAGGAGTCGGCGGTCAAACGCACTCCCGTTCCTTCGGGAAACAGCCCCGGGGTGTCGAGATCGAAGCAGGCGGCGTTGGTTGCGATGGTGTGGCGCAGGCCTTGGACGCCGCCCCAGGCGGGACGGGGTTCGGCGGCCCGATGAAAATCGGCGACGGTGTCGGCCAGATCGTTGGCGTCGTCTCGGGTCAGGCTGGCGGCCAAACGGTCGTATTGGGCGTCCTGTTCGAAGCGGCGCATTTCGACCACCCAGTCCAGCACCTCGCCCTTGCCGTCGAAGCAAAGACGCCCGTTGCTTTCTCGGGTGACGGCCTTCAGGCCCAGATACAGTTCGGGGGCGCTGCGGCGGTTGACGGCCAGTTCCGCCCGGCAGGCTTTTTCCCTCTGCTCCAGGCGGCTGAAGTCGAGGAAAGGCAGGCTTACGGCGCGCTTCAGCTTGAAGGCGCGGTCGCCGGCCAGAAAAATCGCCGAGATATGGGTGTCGATGCGGACCACCGGCCCAGGCTGTCCCAGGTGGGCCGGGTCGGAGAGGAAGGCCAGACAGGCCGACTGATCGTCAGCGGGTGCCATGCGGCGGCCCTCCTCAATCGAAGACGGGACGGGGTTCGGGCAGACCGGCGGGGTCTTGGTGGATGATCACGTCGGCCTTGGGGAAAGCGGCGCGGATCTGGGCCTCGACGGCGTCGCTGATGTCGTGGGCGCGGCGCAGCGGCATGTCGCCGTCCAGTTCCAGATGCAGTTGGATGAACTGATCCTGGCCCGACGAACGGGTGCGCAGATCGTGAACGCTGCGCACGTCGTCGTGGGCGCAGCAGATGTCCTTGATGCGGTCGCGGTCTTCTTGGGGGAATTCCCGGTCCATCAGCAGGTTATAGGACGTCCAGGCCACGCCGACGGCGCCCCACAGAATGTACAGGCCGATGCCGATGGCGAAGATGGGGTCGACGAAACGCCAGCCCAGCCAGGACGACAGGCCCAGCGAGACGGCCACGCCGACGTTCATCATCAGGTCGCTGGCGTAATGCAGGGCGTCGGCCTGGATGGCCACGGACTCGGTCTGGTTGATGACCTTGCGCTGGAACGTCACCAGGGCCAGGGTCAGGACGATCGAAAAGACCATGACGGCGATGCCGACGCCGCCGTTGGTGACCGGCGGCGGGTCCATCAGTCGCTGCCCGGCCTCACCGATCAGGAACAGGCCCGAACCGGTGATAAAGGCCGACTGGGCCAGACCGGCCAGGGGTTCGGCCTTGCCGTGGCCGAAACGGTGTTCGGCGTCGGCGGGAGCCAGGGCATGGCGCACCGCCAGGATGTTGATCAGGGACGCGAAAGCGTCCAGCGTCGAATCGATCAGGGTCGACAGCAGCGCCACCGATCCCGTTGCCATCCAGGCGGCCAGCTTGACGCCGATCAGGGTCAGCGCCACGCCCATGGCCAGCATGGTCGCCAGCTTCATCAGCCGCCCGTTATGGGCGGGGTCGTGGGGAGGCGCGGTTTCACTCATGGGAACAGCTGCTCGGTCCGCCAACCTTCGGGGGTGCGGACATAGACGCTGCGGTCATGCAGGCGGAAAGGGCGGTCGGCCCAGAATTCGATGCGTTCGGGCACCAGCCGGAAGCCGGACCAGTGCTCGGGGCGGGGAACCTTGCCCAGGCCGAATTTGGCGACATATTCGCCGATGCGCTTTTCCAGCTCGAAACGGCCAGTCAGCACCCGCGACTGCTTCGACGCCCAGGCGCCGATCTGGCTGCCCCTGGCCCGGCTGGCGAAATAGGCGTCGGCCTCCTCCGGAGTCACGGCCTGGACCGGACCTTCGACGCGGACCTGACGGCGCAGACTTTTCCAGTGCAGGCACAGGGCGGCATGGGGATTGGCCCGCAGCTCCTGGCCCTTGCGGCTTTCCAGGTTGGTGTAGAAAACGAAGCCCTGCTCGTCGACGCCCTTCAGCAGCACCATGCGTACCGACGGCCGGCCCTGGGCGTCGGCGGTGGCCAGGGCCATGGCGTTGGGATCGTTCGGTTCCAGCTTCTCGGCTTCGGCGAACCATTCGTGGAAGTGGGCAACCGGGTCTTTGGGGCTTTCACTCATCGTGCTGGGGCTCTTCGCGTCAAAAGGTTCCCCCATAAATAGCCTTGCGGCGGCGTCGTGAAAATGGGCAATCGCCTCATGGCTGCTAGGATGCTGGAAAAGAAGGCGATAAACCTCTATCTCTGTTGTCGTACCGTTCCAACTCTGCCCCCAGGTGAAGCTTTGTCGTCCGTGGATGATCCTTACAAGCTGCTGGGCGTCGCCCGCGACGCCACCGCCGACCAGATCAAGAGCAGCTACCGCAAGCTGGCCCGCAAGCTTCATCCCGATCTGCATCCCGGCGACAAGGTCGCCGAGGACAAGTTCAAAAGGGTCAGCGTCGCCTATGATCTGTTGAACGATCCGACCAAACGCGCCCGCTTCGATGCCGGCGAGATCGATGAATCGGGCAACGAGAAACGCCAGTACCGCCGCTCGTCGGCGGGAACCGGCAGCGGCGGCGGTTTTGGCGGAGGCTTCAAGTTCGGCGACAATGCCGACGACATCTTTTCCGAGCTGTTGCGCCGCCGCAACAAGGGCAAGGCCGGCGCCGGGTCGGGCGGCAAGCACTGGTTCGAGGAAGAGGACGAACCCGCCATGCGCGGGGCGGATTCCCAATATTCCCTGAAGGTGCCCTTTGCCGAAGCGGCGCTGGGCACCACCAAGCGCATCACCCTGCCGACGGGCAAAAGCCTGGACATCAAGGTTCCCGCCGGCACCAAGGACGCCACCACCCTGCGGCTGAAGGGCCAGGGCAACCCGGGGCGCCACGGCGGTCCGGCAGGCGACGCGCTGATCGAGATCAAGGTGGAGCCCCACCCCTTTTTCACCCGTGAGGGCGACGATGTGCTGATCACCCTGCCCATCACCCTGCCCGAGGCGGTGCTGGGCGGAAAGGTGACGGTGCCGACCATCGACGGCAAGGTGGCTTTGAGCATTCCCGCCAACAGCAGCAGCGGCGTGGTGATGCGCCTTAAAGGCAAAGGCATTCCCCACGGCAAAGGGCGAGGCGATCAGATGGTGACCCTGAAGATCGTGCTGCCGGAAAAAGCGGATGCGGATCTTGAACATGCGGTGAAAAGCTGGTCGGCCAAGCATTCCTATGACGTCCGCGCCCGCCTGGGCATGGAATAGGGGCGGCGATGGACTTCGGCCTGGGGTCTTACGACCATTTTGCCCTGGCGCTGGCGGCCTTGCTGGGCACCTTCATCGCCACCGGCGGCATGTTGTGGCTGGCCGAGCGGTCGCGGTTCCATAACGCCTTGCTGACCTTTCAGGGGATCGTGCCGCCGTTCCTGAACGTGGTCGGCGTGCTGTTCGCCTTGAATCTGGCGTTTCTCGCCAACGACACCTGGGCCGCCCACGACCGGGCGCGGGACGCGGTGTTCACCGAAGCCGGAGCCTTGCGCGGGATTCTGCTGGAAGTCCGCCAACTGCCCGAAGCGTTGCGGGGCCGCATCGAAAACGCGGCCCAGGCTTATCTGCGCCTCAGCGTGAACGAGGAATGGCCGCTGTTGTCCAACCGCCGCAGCGATCCCAAGGCCGTGGCCTTGCTGGACGGTTTGCAGTCCGATCTGTCTTCGCCGGCTCTGGCTCAGGCCGTCAACCCGCCGGTGCAGGCCATGCTGCTACAGCAGATTTCCCAAGTGCGGGCCATGCATGATCTGCGGGTGGCCCTTAGCCAGACCCACGTCAATCCGCTGAAATGGCTGGGGATGGCTTTTCTGGGTTTCCTGACGGTGGTGTCCATCGTCATGGTGCATGTGGAACATCCGCGGGCGGCTTTTCTATCGGCGCTGATCTTCGCCGCTGCCTCGGCTCCCACCGCCGCCATCGTGCTGGTTCAGGGCAACCCGTTTCAGGAGCCGCTGGGTGTCAGCGCCCAGCCGCTGGCGGCGCTGGCGGATAAAGGGAACTGAAAGATCCGGCGAGGGACTTTTGCGGGACGGTGATGTACGGAGGCCTTTCCGGCCCGGATTTTTCCAGCCGCCATTGAGGCGGCGGCCAAGCGGGCGGATGCCCGCGCCCGGCGAGGGACTTACGCCGCGACAGCGGCGGTGCATAAGGAGCCATTGATGAGCGACAGCGACGTTAAGACGGTCATTCTGACGGGAGCCAGCCAAGGGATCGGCCATGCCACGGTGGAACGCTTCATGCGCGAGGGCTGGCGGGTGATTTCCTGCGCCCGCCAGGATGTTCCGGCTCATTGCCGCCGCGATCCCTTGTGGAGCCACCATATTCCCACCGACCTGATGAACGGTGCCAGCTTGGAGAACTTCATCAAGGAGGCCAACGCCGCCCTCGACGGCGCGCCGCTGCACGCCCTGGTCAACAATGCCGGTTTGAGTCCCAAGACGCCTTACAAGGAACGCCTGGGTGTACTCAACGGCTCCATTGACGGCTGGAAGGAAGTATTCGATCTGAACTTCTTCGCCCCTCTGCGGCTGGCCCGGGGCTTCGCCTCGGCTCTGCACAAGGGCAAGGGGGCGATCATCAACATCACCTCCATCGCCGGGCATTACGTGCATCCCTTCGCCGGTTCGGCTTATTCCACCTCCAAGGCGGCGCTGTCGGGGCTGACCCGCGAGATGGCGGTGGAGTTCGCCCAGTTGGGGGTGCGCGTCAACGCCGTCGCCCCCGGAGAGATCAAGACGGAAATGATTTCCCCGGAATATGAAGCCCTGATCCCGCGCATTCCGCTGGATCGCATGGGCTCGGTCGAAGACGTGGCGGGAGTGGTGTTCCGGCTGTGCTCGGACGACTTCACCTATGTCACCGGCACGGAAATTTTCGTGACCGGCGGCCAGCACCTGTATTGAGGCGCCGGCCTCTGTAAGAACCACGGCCGTCGCCGCGGGAATGGCCCGGGGCGACGCGCGGGGGGGGGGCAAGGAACCACCGGCTGGTGTCGGATCAGGCGAATGTGTTGTGGGGAGGCGGGGCCGTTACAGCCCCTTAAGGAACTCTTCCAGCCACTCCAGCCGCTGCTTCAGCAGCGCGATGTCGTGGTCGAGCCAAGCGTGCAGGGCCAAGCCTTCGCCAGTGCTGGCGTCGCGCAGGTCTTCCAGGCGGGCCAGTTCGGAATCGCACAGGTCGAGAAGCATGTCGATCTGCCCGGCCTTGTCCTTTTTGTCCAGCAGATGCAGGAAACGGAACTTCAGGGCGATCACCAGCTTCGACAGGTCAGACGACGGACGCAGTTTGGCGGTCAGCAGGGTGCGCAATTCGCGTTTGCCGGATTCGCTGATGGCCAGCAGGGCATCGTCTTCCATGCCCTGGCCGTCGACGGCCTCGACCAGACCTTCATAGCGCAGAAGCTCGATGGAAAGTCCCATCAGGTCCAGCGAAGGCCCCATGACCCGGCCGCAGAAATGGCGCACGGAACCAGCCAGGGCGCTGTAGCGCATCGGCGAGTTGGCAATGGTGCCCAGCGCGCACAGGCGTACGGCTTCTTTCGGTGTCAGGGTATTGTCGGCAAACATGGCGGCGGCCTCCGGGTCGTCTCCCAACGTTCTAATATAGAGGTCTTCCAGGCTGTTGTCGAGAGGTGGGGTTCAATATCCCGCCACCGAGCCATTGCTGCGGGGGTCGGCGGCGCCTTCCATCAGGCCGTTTTCGTGGCGGACGATGGCTCCGGCGTGGCCCATCTGGTGGTCGAAGGCGTCCACCAGGGTGACTTCGTGTCCGGCTTCCCGCAGGGCGCGGATCAGCGAGGGATCGAAGCGGCTTTCCACCTTCAGGTCGGAAGCGGCGTCGCCCCGGCCCGGTCCAAGGCGCCAGCGCGGGGCGCTGACCGCCTGTTGCAGGCTTTGGCCGAACTGGGCATAACGGGAATAGATGGCGGCCAGGGTCTGGGGCTGGCCGTCGGCGCCCATGGAGCCGTGGACCAGCACGCGGCCGTCGCGGAAACGGGTCAGCGACGGGCAGAGCGTATGGAACGGCTTGCGGCCCGGGGTCAGAAGATTCTGCGCCTGTTCGCTCAAGGTGAAGCTTGAGGCGCGGCTGTGCCACAGCAGGCCGAATTCGCCGATGGCGAGACCCGAGCCGAAGGGCTGGCTCAGGGAATGGATGCAGCTGATGGCCCGGCCTTCGCCGTCGACCACGCCGATCCAGGCGGTGTCGCCGTCCACCGCTTCGCGCCGCCAGGGCAAAGCCTGACGCGGCGCGATGGCCACCGCCAGCTTGTCCAACAGGGAATCGCTGAGATAGGTGGTGGAGTGGATGGTCATGTAGGCCGGGTCGGTCACATGGGTGTTGCGCACGATGAAGGCCTGCTTGGTGGCCTCGACGATGCCGTGGATATGAGCGAAGCCCTCGGCCTCGCGCACGCCCAGGCGCTCGAACAGCCCCAGGATCATCAGCGCCGCCAAGCCCTGGGTGGGCGGCGGCAGGTTGTACATGGTGCCTTCGGCCAGATTCAGCGACAAGGGGCGGCGGCGCACCGAACGGTGGCGGGCCAGGTCCTCGGACGACAGGGGACAGCCGGCCTTGTGCAGCTCGGCGCCGATATGGTGGCCGATGGCGCCGCGATAGAAATCGTCGAGGCCGTTGGCCGCCAACCGTTCCAGCAACACGGCCAGACCGGGCAGCTTCAAAAGATCGCCGCGCTGGGGACCGGCATAGGGCGCGGCCAGGGCGTCGCCCAGATTGCGGGCGCAGGAGGCCTGATAACCGCTGACCGGAAAGCCGTTGGCGGCGTGATAAATGGCGTCCTCGAACAGACGGGTTAGTGGCAGGGCGCCGCCCCAGCGGCTGCTGATCTCCAGCGCCGCCTGCCAGCCCGATACGGCGCCGGCGACGGTGGCAGCGGACAGCGGTCCGGATGCGGGCACCGCTTTCAGCCCCTGGGCGCGATAGATTTCGGGCTTGGCCGCATGGCCGGCGGCGCCGCTGCCGTCGATGGAGATGGGAGCCTTGCCCGGCTCGTGGATCAGCCAGAAGCCGTCGCCGCCCAGCCCGCAGGTGTGGGGATAGACCACTCCAAGGGCGGCGGTGGCGGCGACAGCCGCCTCGATGGCGTTGCCGCCTTCGCGCAGAACGGCCAGACCGGCCTGGCTGGCCAGCTGGTGTGGTGCGCTGATCATGCCGCGGGTCGCCATGGTCGTGTGAAGCATGCTGTCCCTGTTTCCCTTGTTTGGGGCGACGGTCTTTTGGACGACTGTCTCTTTAACGATGCCGATTTTGAGCTATCGTCCGCCCGCCGTCCAGAGCGGGCTGCCATTCATTTTCGCATAACATATACTGATAAACTTCGCTCCATGTCTCCGGCGACGTTGTATCTGGCTTGCCGGAGCCTTGCAGGTAGTGATAAAAGCCCTGCGCTTTCATGGGAGGGGATCGAACGCCATGGCTCAGGATTTCACCGAAAACGCCGCCATCAAGATTGGCTGGGACGCGCTGCACCGCGACGCCATCATCCTGTCGCAGAAGCTGAAGCATCTGGGGCCGTTTAAGGGCATCATCGCCGTCGCCCGCGGCGGTTTGGTGCCGGCGGCCATCGTCGCCCGCGAACTGGACATCCGGCTGGTGGATACGGTTTGCATGGTCAGCTACGACGACAAGGTGCAGCGGTCCGGCGAGGTGATGGTGCTGAAGCCGGTGGACGGCGACGGGACGGGCTGGCTGATCGTCGACGATCTGGTGGATTCGGGAAACACCTTCCGCCAATTGCGCAAAATGCTACCTAACGCCCACTACGCCACGGTCTACGTCAAGCCCAAGGGCCAGGACACCGTGGACACCACCGTGATTCCCATCGACCAGGATATTTGGATGGTCTTCCCCTGGGACGACGATCCGCAAAGCTGGCGGCGGAACTGATCCGGTAGAAAAGCCCTCGGTCCGAGGGCTTTTTTATTTTTATACCCGGCGCATCTCGAAACGTTCGTACCCGGCGGCCTTGGCCAGCCGGTCGTATCGGCTGCTGGACAGATCGGGGTCGAAGGCGCGGTCGGCCGCAGGCACTTCCAGCACCAGGGTGTGGCCGTCGGCGGTCAGGCGGGTGGTGCGCAGCAGGCCGGGCACGCCGCCCGAGACGGTATGACCCAGGCGCAAGGCCATGCCGATGACGCGGGCGCGGCGCTGGTCCTCTTCGTTCAGCAGGGTGCGGGCGTTCTGCACCTGCGGCGATTCGCTGTCCGATTCGTAGCGGGCGTGGACGGCCAGGGCCAGGGCGGCGCGGTCCTGATGCCCCATGCCCATGAAAGGCAGGCGGAAGACCCGCAGGAACGCCTGCTCGGCCCGATAATCGGGATGCTCGTTCCAGAAGACGTCGCCCAGCAGGCAGGCCGCATAGCGCAAGCGGCCCTGGTGGGCGGTTTCCATGGAAAACAGCGGAGCCATCCACTCCAGCATTTCCTCGCCGTGTTCGGTGAAGCGACCGGCGGTGCGGGCCATCTCGACGCACGAAGCGATCAGCGGGTCCTGCCATTGCAGGTCGGGCGGCAGATGCTTGTAGAACTGGCCCTCGCGCATGCCGTAGACCGAGAAGACCAGCCTCGACGGCTGCACCTTGCGCAGCACCTTTTCCAGCAGCAGGGCGGCCATGGGCAGATGCGGCAGGCGCTTCTTCGACAGGCCGGGGATCTTGTCCACCGATTTGCGGCTTTGGCGGGACACCAGATCGAGCAGGCGCAAAGCCTCGGCCCGATCCAGGGTGTAATTGTCCAGCACATGCAGCGGGTGGCCGGTCTGGGCGATGAACAAGCGGGCCAGGGCGCGCCAGGCGCCGCCCACGGCGTAAAGCGGACGGTCGGCGGCGCAACTGGTCCAGTCGATACCGGCCATGTGAGTGTCGATGATCTGGGCGGCCGCTTCCCGCTCCCCGCCCGAGGCCTCGCTCAGGCGCAGGATGCCCAGCGGCATGGTGGAATAGGGGCCGGCGAAATGCCCCCGGTCCAGGGCCACCAGTTCCAGGCTGCCGCCGCCAAGGTCGGCGACCACGCCGTCGGCCTCCGGCGTGCTGCACAATACGCCCATGGCGGCCAGACGGGCTTCCTCCTCGCCCGACAGAACCGTCACCTTGGTTTGGCAGTGATCCTCGACCTCGCGGACGAAATTCTCGCCGTCGGTGGCGTCGCGGACGGCGGCGGTAGCCAGGATGTCCAGCACGCTGACCGGCATGGCGCGGGCCAGCCGGACGAAACGGCCCAGGCTGACCAAGGCTTGACGGCGGCCTTCGGCGTTCAGCAGGCCCGACGCCCCCAGCCCCTGGCCCAGGGCGCAGACGGCTTTTTCATTGAAAATAGCCACCGGCGTGCGGGTCAGGCCGTCATAGACCACCAGCCGGATCGAGTTGGACCCGATGTCCACGATGGCGACATGCCGTTGACGGCTGCCGGTGCGGAGAAGCTGCTGAGTCGTCATGACGGTCAGGGATAGCCTTTCAGGAGCAGCTTCGGCAAGGGGCGTCCGCGTTCCTGGGCGCTGCCGCGGCCCGACAGGCTGGGGTTGGTCATGAAATAGGTGTGGGCGCTGAAGGGCTTTTCTCCCTCGGCGGGCGCGATGCGGTGATAGACGGCCTCGGCGTCCAGCACCCAGCTCTGCTGGTTGTCCTTCAGGTTGGCGACCATGATCTGTTCGAGAATCTGGCGGTGCACCGTGCCGTATTCGATGGGTACCAGCGATTCGACCCGCCAGTCCATGTTGCGGTTCATCCAGTCGGCCGACGAGATGAACACCTTGGCGTAGCGCGACGGCAGTTGATGGCCGTTGCCGAAGCAGATCACGCGGCCATGCTCCAGGAAGCGGCCGACAATGCTCTTGACCCGGACGTTCTCGGACAGGCCGGGCACGCCGGGGCGCAGGCAGCAAATGCCGCGGATCACCAGATCGACCTGCACGCCGGCCTGCGACGCCGCATAAAGAGCGTCGATCAGCTTGGCGTCCACCAGCGAGTTCATCTTGGCCCAGATCGAGGCCGGACGCCCGGCCTTGGCATGCTCGATCTCCTCGCCGATGCACTGAAGCAGACGATCGCGCAGGGCCAGCGGGGCGATCATCAGCTTTTCCATCTTCTCCGGCTTGGCATAGCCGGTCATGAAGTTGAAGGTGCGGTTGGCGTCGCGGCACAGGGCAGGATCGACGGTGAAGAAGCTGAGGTCGGTATAAACCTTGGCGGTGATGGGGTGATAGTTGCCGGTGCCGAAATGCACGTAGGAGCGCAGCTCGCCGCCTTCGCGGCGGACCACCAGGGAAATCTTGGCGTGGGTTTTCAGCTCGATGAAGCCGTAGACCACCTGGGCGCCGGCGCGTTCCAGATCGCGGGCCCAGCCGATGTTGGCCTCTTCATCGAAGCGGGCCTTCAATTCGATCATGGCGGTGACCGACTTTCCCATCTCGGCGGCTTCCACCAGCGCCTTGACGATGGGGCTGTCCTTGCTGGTGCGGTACAGCGTCTGCTTGATGGCTACCACGTTGGGATCGCGGGCGGCCTGACGCAGGAACTGCACCACCACGTCGAAGCTTTCGAAGGGGTGGTGGACGACGATGTCCTTTTTGCGGATCGCCGCGAAACAGTCGCCGCCGAAATCGCGCACCCGTTCGGGGAAACGGGCGTTGTAGGGCACGAAGGTCAGGTCGGGCCGTTCGTCGGTGATCAACTGTTTGATGTCCACCGTGCCGATCAGACCGTGCAGCGGGAAGACGTCACCGGGCGTGACCTCCATTTCCGACATGATCAGATCCATCAGGTCTTCGGGAATGTCGGAATTGACCGTCAGACGGATGCAATGGCCGCGGCGGCGGCGCTTCAGGGCGGATTCGAAGACGCGGACCAAGTCTTCGGCTTCTTCGTCGATTTCCATTTCCGAATCGCGGATGACGCGGAAGACGCCGTGGCCGTCGACGCGGAAGCCGGGGAACAGACGGTCGAGGAACAAGGTGACCATTTCCTCAAGGGGCAGATAGCGCACGTTGTCGCCCGGCAGGCGGATGAAGCGTTCGATCTGATGGGGCAGCGGCAGCAGGGCGCGCATCACCTCGCCGTCTTCGGCGCGCGACAGATGCAGCACCATGGCGAAGCCCAGATTGGGGATAAAGGGGAACGGGTGCGCCGGGTCGATGGCCAAAGGCGTCAGGACCGGGAACACATGCTCCATGAAGCGGGTTTCCAGCCATTTGCGGTCGGCGCGGGTCAGCTCGGAAATGTCGATGACAGCGATGCCCGCCACCCGCAGCTCGGCGCGCAGGCGGTTCCAGCAATCGGACTGCTTTTCCAGCAAGGCCGAGGCTTCGGCATTGATCGACAGCAATTGCTGGGCCGGGGTCAGGCCGTCCTGGCTGATATTGTTGACGCCGTTGGTCACCTGCCCCTTCAGGCCGGCGACGCGCACCATGTAGAACTCGTCCAGATTGGCGGCAGAAATGGAGAGAAAGCGCAGACGCTCCAGCAGCGGGTGGGTAGGATTGTCCGCCTCTTCCAGCACGCGGGTGTTGAAGGCCAGCCAGGACAATTCACGATTGATGAAGCGCTCGGGCGAATGGATGTCGATGGCAGCGGGAATGTTCGCCGTGGCGGGCAGTTCGGTCTGGACGGTCTCGGCTTCGGTCAATCATTCCTCCACGGGCTTGTTCTTCTTCATTTATAGACCCTTGAACGGCGTCTGTCATGAGCGCTCGGGGGAGTGTAACCGAGCTGTCATAACCCGGTATGATTTCATGGCGGACGCGGATCAACCGTCATGAATCTAACATTTGCTACGGGCTGTGGATTTGGCTTTTCTGATGCCGCCTAAGGGAGGCCGCCATGAAACAGATTTTTCTGATGCGTCACGCCAAGTCCAGTTGGGACGATCCGTCGCTGGAGGATATCGAGCGTCCGCTGAACAAACGCGGGCGCCGGGCCGGCAAGGCCATGGCCGACCATTTACGGGCGGAACGAATTCGGCCGCAGACGGTGCTCTGCTCCACCTCGGTGCGGACCCGTCAGACCTTGGATCTTTTGCAGACGGCCTTGGACCAGGCCGACGTCGTTTACGACGAACGTATCTACGACGCCGCGCCGCAGACCCTGCTGGCGCGGCTGAAGGAACTGCCGGGGCATTGCGACGTGGTCTTGCTGATCGGCCACAATCCCGGGCTGGAGCGCCTGGCCCTGAGTCTGGCCGACGGCAAGGGCGACGCCAAGGCGCTGGCCCGGCTGTCCGACAAATATCCTACCGGCGCCTTGGCGGCCTTGTCTTCGGACATCGATGACTGGGACCGGTTGCAGCCGGGATGCTGCCGCCTGGACGGTTTCACCTGCCCCATCGATCTGGACGATTAAAACGGAAACGGGGATGGAAAGGAAAGGCGGGAGCGCTATTGCCCCCGTTTCCGGCGAACCGTCACGGCTTCACCGCCGATGCCCCAGTTATCGGTGTCGACTTCATCGATGACCACGACGGTGGTGGCGGGATTTTTGCCCAGCACATCCACCAGCAATTGGGTCGCGCCCTTGATCAGCAGGGCCTTTTGCTCGGCGGTGACGTTTTCGCGGGTGATCTTGATATTGACGTAAGGCATCGAACTCATCCTTCGCTGGGCAGAGGTTTCAGGCGGGGTAGGGAAATGCCGTTGCCGACCACGACCCCCGTGGTCACCAGCACCAGACTGGCCAGCAGGGATGCGGTCAGCGGCTCGTGCAGCAACGGCACGGCGGCCATGGCGGCGGTTACCGGCGTGATGGCGGTCAGCACTCCCAAACGCGACGGTCCGAGAATTTCCACGGCCCGCATATAGATGAAGGCGTGGATGAAGGCGGCCAAGGCCCCCTGATAAGCGGCTTGGATCATGATCTCGGACCAGTTGGACTGCATGATGGTCTTGGGCAGCGCCAGCAGATAGACGGGCAGATAAACCGCCGCCGCCAGCAGCGAGACATTGAGCGTGGTCTCCCACGGGGAAACCTTCCACCGCCGGGCCAGCACGGCATACAGCGCCCAGGAGAGGGAGGCGCCGACGAACAGAAGATCGCCCCGCCAACTGTCGGAGCCGCCGGTCAGCACGCCATAGCCGAGCACGGCGGCGCCCATGCCGATGGCGGCCATACCGGCCAGCCGCTGCCGGGTCGGCTTCTCGCCCATCACGGCCCAGGTGCAAAGGCTCATGACGAAAGGCTGGAGGCCCGACAGCAGAATGCCGCCATGGGAAGCCGGAGCCAGATGGAAGGCGCAATAGACCAGGATCACGTATCCCAGGCCGCCGGTGGCGGTCAGGGCCGCCATGTGCCAGTCGATGCGCCGGTGATGGGACAGGTGCAGCCACATGGGAACGGCCAGTATGGCTGCCGTGGCCAAACGGATGGCGATGACGTCGTAAGGGGTCAGCGACCCGGTGACGCCGATGCGGGTGATCAGGGTGAAGCCGGTCCAGATGACGATGATCAGCCCGGCATAGAAATATCCCAGGGTCATCGGCTGGGAATCGGGAGGGGAATGCATGATGCGAAACTCCGAGGGAGCGATTTCCATCACTGTAATTGGCTTAAATCATCGTGTATAATGAATTGAAATGATATTTTTCATCTCATTAGGTGATTTATGGAGCTGTCGGATCTTTTGGTGTTCCGCACCGTCGTCGAGGCCGGGGGCGTCACCCGCGCCGCCAGCCGTCTGAACCGGGTGCAGTCCAACGTCACCGCCCGCATCCGCAAGCTGGAAGAGGATTTGGGGGTGGACCTGTTCGACCGCCAGGGGCGGGGCGTACAATTGTCGCCGGCCGGCGCGCGTCTGCTGCCTTATGCCGAGCGGTTGCTGGAAATGGCCGCCCAGGCCCGCGAGGCGGTCGGCGGCGGCGGGCTGAGGGGCGGCTTGCGGCTGGGCTCGATGGAAAGCACGGCGGCGGCGCGTCTGCCCGAACCGTTGGCCGAGTTTCACCGCCGCTATCCGCAGATCACGCTGGAGCTGGCGGTGGCGTCCACCGCGCCGCTGATCGTCCGGGTGCTGCAAGGCGATCTGGATGCCGCCCTGGTGGCCGGACCGCTGGACGATTCCCGGTTGGAGCAGCGTCCCGTCTATGTCGAGCAATTGGTGGTGGTCAGCCCTTCCGACAGCATGGCCGAGCGGGGGCAGACGCGAACGCTGCTGGCCTTGCAGCGGGGCTGCACCTATCGGACTCTGCTGGAGGACTGGGCGCGGGATATGGACATCATTCCCGACCGGGTGGTGGAGATGTCGTCCAATTACGCCATTCTGGGCTGTATCGCCGCCGGCATGGGCATCGGCCTGCTGCCGCGCAGCCTGGTGGAAAGCTCGCCGGGGAAGCACGCCGTTTTCGCTCAGGCGATTCCGGGGGCCGAGGAGTTGCCGACCGTGCTGATCTGGCGCAAGGGCGCGCCGCTGGCCCGTATCGAGGCTTTGCTGGACGTGTTGACCGGCGGCGCCTAAAGCCCGAACCGCCGCATCGCCTCGATCACCTGATCGGGGGTGCTGACATGGGGCAGGTGGCCGCGGGAATCGATGACTTCAAGCTTGCTGGCGGGGATTTTGCGGTGCATGTATTCGCCCGCCGACAGGGGAACGGCGATATCGTACAGGCTTTGGATCAGCAATGTCGGGCATGTGACCTTGTGCAGATCGGCCCGGTGATCCGATTGCAGGATCGAACAAAGGACGGTCAGGGCGATGTTCGGCGGAATCGCCTTCAGCTCGGCGGCGAACCGGCGCGCCAGTTCGGGGCGGTCCTGGTTCTGCATGACCTCGGCGGCAAAGCCGTTGGCCCATTCCTCGTATTCCCGGCTGGCGTGCTCGTAAAGCGCTTGGATGTCTTGCGGGGCAAAGCCGCCGTGATAGCCGACATCGTCGAGATAGCGCGGCGAGGTGCAGATCGTCACCAGTTTGGCAATCAGATCGGGCCGGATGATCGACGCCAGAAGGCAGATCATGCCACCGACCGAATGGCCGACCGCCACGACGTTGCGCAGTCGCAGGGCGTCGCAGACGTTGATCAGGTCGCGGGCGTAAGCATTCAGGCTGAGATAGCGGTTTTCCACGAAATGCTCGGAGGAACCGGAGCCGGCGCCGGCATTGTCCAGCAAGATCAGCCGGTAGTCCCGGCGGAACGTGGGGACGATATCGGCCCAGATCCTTTGGTCGGTGCCGAAGCCGTGGACGAAGACCATGCTGCGGGCGGCATCGGCCTTGCCGCTGACCGTGACGTTGTTCTTTGCCAAGGGGGAAGCCTCGCCCATGCCGTCCATCCCGATACAGCACTTTTACCGTCGGGTCAGAGTGCGCAATCCGATGGAAAAAGTCGCGATGGGAATTCGTATTATACGGGTTGTCGTGAGATGGAGGCGGATGAGGATTTCGTCAGGCCCAGAAATGAAAAATCCGCCGGCCGAAAGGGCGACGGATTTTTCATTTCTCGCAAATGGTCGGAGTGAGAGGATTCGAACCTCCGGCCCCTGCCTCCAGAAGACAATCTGCATTCCGTATATTGCATGGAGTTGCGTGGAAATACATGGGTTTATTGCTCCATGTAGCTGCTTCAAGCTACATGGAAATTGTCCCGCACTGTCCCGCATTTGTCCCGCACAGGCGGTTGAGAGGGCTGAGGAAACTGGTTGTGTCTATATCTTCCGCCATATTTTTACACACAAGAATCATCTAATATTTCTGAAAATCTTAGCCCCATTTCAGTAATTTCGGTAATTACCGTAAATTACCCAAAAATAATATGTTGAATTATCATGTGGTCATTGATGTAATTTTATGAGTTAGCAAGTATGAAAATGGAATTACATGATGTCAGTAAAGTCCGGGTGGGAGCCGAAGCCCGAATCTGGCTACATGAGTCGGCGTCAAGTAGCGGAAATGTTTGGAATTTCAGTCTCTATGCTGAATTCTCTGCCGAAGTCGTCTTTGCCCTTTTACAAGGTTGGACGGAAAGTTTTGTACAGACGGCAGGAAGTTGAGGCGTGGATCGAAGGGCGAAATAGCCAATCCACGACTACGGTTGTGCTAGGGCTTAACCGCCGGCCGGGGCGCCCGGCGAAGAAGGCGCTATGAGCGCCGATGGGTTGGTGCCGGTAGGCGCAGGGCCTGACCTCGGCTGGGCTGCGATCATGCGGTGGTATGTCACTGGCGGCTATGCGGCTAACCGAGGTCCCTTCGCTACGGCGGCACTGGTTGTGCTGGCGACTGCCGCCGACTTGCCAACAGGAGATATTCTCGGCCTGGGCGTGGACGATATCGCCCGACTTGGCGGCATGGGCAGGACGGCGGCGAAGGCCGCTTTAGCGTCATTGGAGGCGGCTGGCTGGCTCGATAAGCTGCCAGGTCGCCGCCCCGGGCAGCGAGCACGCTATCGGCTGCGATACCGCGCCGGGCTGGTGATTGCAGGCGGGGGCGATGTATGGGAGGCGTCGTGGCCGCATGTGCCAATCACAGCGTCGCGTGACCGCGAGGCTGTCCGGGAATCGGTGGAGACTGGCGCTCAACCTCGACCAGGCATCGAGATAAAAATTTTGCAAAACATCGTCATCAATCAGCACATCGAGGCCGGCGGGGTCGGGATCGTAGATATCGAGTCTGCCTCTAACCTTGCTTGCGAGCAAAAAGCGGGTCGCGTAGCGACCCAGGCAGGGTCGCCACGCGACCCGTCACGCGCGCGCGATACTGAGATTCAGGATTTACTTAGATCCTCCTCCTCCCAAACCCTCCTCCCCAGCGCTGGTGGGGACGAATTGAAAGGACTGGAAAATGTCTCTTCCGAACTACGAAATAGAAAAATTGCTGGACGAAAATGGAAATGAAACAGGAGTTGTTGTGTTGAAAACATTAACGGAGGAAAAATTCTTTTACACGGTCGATGAAGCGATGGACTACATAAGATATAATAATAACAAAGAGCTTCAGCGGCGTCGTCGCGCCATGCCAGACCATGAGCTTTAGAGGAGGAGGATATGGATATCAATTTAGATGAATTGTCTAATGTATTGCTTCATGCAGTACAGAGGGGGCTTATCGTCATTGCCGCTGATGATTGGTCAATTCCGGCCGACACCATTCAGCTGGCGGGAGATGAAGATGGACCGATGATCCGGCTCGGCTGGAGGGATGCGCCGTACCAGCCGCTGCGGGTGATTCGAGGCGGACGGTCATGATCGATCAGTCGTCTCAGTTAGCATGGTCCTTGGTATTCGGCTTGGGACTATGCCCAAGCCGACTGCAGGGCATGACAGTCGGCCAAGCTGCGAAGCTGCTGATTGTGCAGGGCTACACGGCTGAAGAGGTTCAGAAAATGGCAGCGCCATCGGCCGTAGCCTGGACTGGAGATCCGCAAGCGCCTGACATGAGATTGTTTGCAGAATCAAAGTGATGATGTAATATCGGAACGGCTATCCGCCGCACAGGCGGTTGAGAGGTGCTGAAGATTGATGGCGGCGCGGGCGCCATCGTTATCCGCCGCATAGGCGGTTGAGAGGACGACGACCGGGACACTTGGTCTACCTCTCCATTCCCTTCGCTTTCGATGAATGTCGCTGGCGCGGCTCAAAAGGCTGCGCCAGCGTCCTGGGGACTTGTGTTCCCCGCTCTTCGAGTATCTTTTTGCAGAGCCACGCTCCCCGGCGCATTTCATCTCGTGTGACATGCTCCTTCTATTATCCTCGTCGCCCCAGAGAGCGCCCCAAGCGCCGGCTAGGCGCTGCCAAGGTTTCCGTTCACCTGCCATCTGATCTCTCCCGTTGCGAGTGTTTTTTCTGAGTGATGACCCTCGATGCCACCCTGCCGAGCTCAGCCAGCGCCGTGTCAATTCCACTGCTGTCCAATTGATGCCCTGGGCGAAGTTCCCGCCCCGTCCGAGCTAGCTCGTTGACACGTTTCTCAATTTTTTCAGCCGGCGGACGAGCTGCCAGCTGGGTGGCTGCATCGGCAAGTATTTTTTGAGCGACCTCCGGCCTAGCTGCCCAGTCCTCACCGTATCTTTCCGCGACCGCGCGAGGTCCGATCCCAGCCGCTTTGCAAATCGTCCTGACTGCGCTGTGCAATGCCCTCGTCTCAGCCTCAGAAATTCGCTGTTCAAAAGCAGCCCTATCGCCCGATTTTGCTTTCCTGACCGCCGCGACGAGATCACCGCCGTCGAGTCGTTCCAACTGATCCTGTGTGACAGAGACGCCCGCCTCCTTTGCCATGCCGATGATCATCGCTGCCTGACGCGCAGTTGCAGCGCGTAGCTCCCTCTCTCGCTCCCCTGCGGCGATCTCCACTTCCTGCAAACGTCGGTTTGCCGCCCTGCAGACGGCCTCCGCTTCTGCCCGGGGCACACCTCCCAGTCGAGCCAACTGCTCGGCTTTCTGAGCCTCTCCAGCCGCTTTCTTCGCCTGCCGCTGTTTCTGTTTGCCAGAAACCCAATCAGCCCGCCGCCGTCGCACCAGCTCGTAGGCCCCCTGGTCAATCAAAGTGTTGGTGCTGGCCGGACCATCTTCTCTAGCTGCCAGCGTCCCTTTGTATGCAGCCATGGGTAGCCGGCGCTTCGCCGGACGGTCGATGCCCGTTTCCTCGAGCCGGCCACCATGCCAATTGAGTCCCGTCACATCGTTTACCGCCGCCGCAACAACCTGACGGCGGAAGTTCTCCATTTCTGCCCCGCCATTGATGACCGCTGGTGGGCCGGGATCGCCCCGCCGGCCAGGTGCAGTTCCCACCCAGCCGCCATCAACCTGATGAACCGGCCGGGCCGTAACCGTCATGTGAAAATGCGGCTGCAGCTCCTTCGTTGAGTTCCTGCTGTGAATTGCCCAGTGAGTCGGGCAGCCTTTGTTTTCAAACCATGCCGCCACCCGCTCGACGATTTGTCGCCGCTGATCGGGCGTCGCCTCGAGCGGCAGCTCGACCTCAAGATCGAGTGCCACCTTTCCGTTCGATCTCGTATTCGCCGCCTCTGCAGCTTGCAAAATTTCAGCCATCTCGCGCCGATCCCGACCGCCCTCGAGCTCCAGCTCGTCCCGCCGCCTAGAGTGTTTGCCGTGCCGTGCGTCATAATCGAGTCCTGCAATCGCCTGAGCCGCGCCGCCTTGCTTTTTGCCGACTTTCCTTTTTGTGATCGTCTTCACCTCGATATGAAAAGTCCGGCCGCCCGGCCCCACCCGCCGAGAGACTTTCTGAGCCTCACGGTAGCGCCCCTGCCCAGCTTTGAGGTCGTCATCGACAAGAAAAACCATATGAGTGCGCCCAACTACCTTTTTGCAAAAAGTAATTGGGCGCACTCATATGGTTATAGTCAATATAATACAGTTTCGTGCGGCACGAAACCAATGCAGTAGTGTGTAATTCTATGCAGCTACATGCAGCAATGGCTTACGTGAAGTGTCAGGATTTCCTGGGCTTTCATGATGTCAGGCAAAAAATTAGCGTGCGCTGACTTGCGCACGCTTGCGATCCGGTGAAAATGATAGGTCAAATGACCTATCTGGTTAGTCTTCTTCCCAGAACTGCAGGTGTTCCGGAACGGTCGCCCGCCAGGCCAGCACCTTGTCCACTTCCTCCATGTAGAACCGCGGCCCCGGATGTTCCGGGTTCATCGCCGCGCGTTCCGCCATCTGCGCCCGGAAGTCCATCCAGACCCAATTCGAGTCGAAAAGACGAGGAATCTTGCAGAGAACCATCACCGATTGATCGCTCAGCCTTGGCGCCGGGCCCATCACCGGATGTTGCCAGTAGAGCGTATCCTGCCGCGTTTCGGTCTCCAATCCCTCCATCGTCAAGATAGACCGATGCCGCCTCGCGGCCTGCGGCGATAAGACGCTCGATTGTGTCATTGGTTCGCCTCCCTCTTCGCCGGACGCAAGAGCCTCAAGAAACTGCCGCGAGGCGACTGAAACTCATCCGGCAATGGACCGCATATGCTGTCATGCGTGGGCTCATCAATCTGTTCAGGCCATCCGCCTTCCGGCGGCTCTGGTGGCATAGCAGGCTTGAATATATCGGGCATGAAAGCCTCCAAGATCACGCACAGGTGGAATCCTAAGCTATTGCGTCCTGTGGAAAAAGCGTGAAAATCTGTGGAATTCACGGGAATGCGACACCTATTCACGCTTTTTCAGCAGGTTTGCTTGGCATGAGAAATGCTTGTGATAAGTCTGGGGGAGAGGTCGAAGATGGGGTATCGTCAGCATGGTCAGAATATGAATGTATGTGGGATGACCTATGCCAAATATCTCTGTCACCTCCTATGCCAGAATAAATGTCAGGCAGCGATCGTATGCTCTGATAGCAATAAATAATTACATGAAATTCGTTTCAAAATTGGAGGAAAGAAAGCGGATTTTACGGGAAAATTCTAAATCATCGTCGGAGTCTAGGGAGTTTTATGACAGCGTAAGTGAGATAGAGCGCGATATGGATGAGTACGGCTGCACGTCCATAATATATTCAGCCATGTGCATGGAAGCGGCAGCTTATGATGTTTTTGCGGTACATCTTGGGGATGGATTTGCCTCTGATCACATAGATAAGCTGGATGTGCTGTCCAAATGGATGCTGATAATCAAGTTTATATTTGGCGCTGATATAGATAAAAGTGGAAAAACATATTTTTGCCTGAAGAAATTGATTTCTGCTAGAAATAAGCTTGTTCATCATAAATCTGAACAGCTTCCATTTGGTGATGATGCGATCGGCAACATGTTTGAAAAAATGGAAAAGGAGGAGAAGAGATTTATCAATGATGTTGAGTTGTCAATAAAAGCTATCGTGTATATGTCTTTGTACATCGGGACAATATATGATGGTCTGTTTGGTTTTTTGCCGAATTTTTCGGGCGATGATATGAGTTGTGTTTTGAGGGAGAGGGTTTATCCCGCTGGTTTTGAGGATATAATTTCGAGGTGGAGGGCTGGGTTTAAGTGATTGCTTTTTGGAATAAATTACTCAAATTTAAAACGCACTCTTCCATCCTGCCCTATTCCCGATAAAACCTCTTCTGGCGAAATTGCATTGTATAACGCCATGAATTTTTTACCAATTCCAATCATTGAATTGTTCATAACTCTTCTTGAGGTGTATGCTATGCAGTCTGCGAGTTCAAGTAGTGGCGGTTTATTGTCCTTAATTACTAATGTGTTTAGCTTCTCCGGCTGTTTGGTTGTGCTGTTCTCAATGTAGAAATTGTTTAGGGGATTTGTCTGCTCGGTCTTTCCGTGGAACCACTCTATTGAAGAATTATCAATATCAGGTATAAATGTGACCTGGCTAAAACCGGGGTTTTTTGATAGCGGTATCATTGAAGCCCACGCGCAATAAACAGCAATTTGCTTTCCTGTTACATTGACTGATTTCGTGTATACGTCTGGGCGTTCTATTCCATCATTGACCGTTTCCATTTTTCCACCGGGGAGGATTTTGGGGAACTCTGACGTCTTTGCTACGGCTGATATATTTCTGCATCCTATAGATGACAGCTTGCGAAAAATGCCTTCGTACATACCGAATACATCGTCTGTGGTGAGATGCGAAAAAGATGTTTTACGTCTGGCATCTCCTGCGAAGAGTTCTCTGCAATGAAGTCGCGATTCCGCTGGGGCGCCGAGTGATGTTTTTGCATCTATAATAATATTTTCAGCAATATTGATTTTGTCAAAATCAATTGCGATAACGCCATATGACACAAACTTTTCATCTATGCTTTCATCGCCATAGGCATAATGCATTTAGCTGTCTCCTAACTCATCTTTTTCGCCAAGTCGGCGGCCCTCAAGTTTGTGTACCGCTTAAGCATCTGCAAATCTTGATGCCCGGTGACGGCGGCTAGCTCCAGCACATTCCAGCCCGCCTCAGCGAGGCGGCTGGTTGCCTCGTGGCGCAGGTCGTGAAGGTGGAGGTGGTGGAGTCCGGCGCGGTCTCTGGCGCGCGTCCAGGCGTGCTTAAGGGATTCCAGGGACACAGGAAACACCAGGCCATCAATCGAGCGCGGCAAGGCTGCTAAAGCCTCGGCTGCTCGGGGGCTGAGGGGCACGGTTCGCCCGCGACCGTTTTTGGTTTCAGGCAGATGGGCCGTCCGTTGTGCCAGATCCACATGCCGCCATAGCAGCCCCAGCAGCTCGCTGCGTCGCATGGCGGTTTCCAGCGCTACGATCACGAACGGTTTGATCCATGGGTTTCGGGTGGTGTCCAGGGCGGACAGCAGCTTGGCTTCGTCGTCCCTGGATAGCCGTACATCCCGTTCGTCGGCCACCTTGGGGCGGCGGACGTGGGAGACGGGGTTCTCGACCAAGCCGGTGCGCCGGCGGACGTTCTCCAGCACGGCATGCAGCAGGTTCAGTTCCCGGCAGAGGGAGCCAGGTGCGATTTCCTCAAGCCGGCGGTCCCGATAATCCTCGACATGCTCTGTGCGGAGGTTGGAGAGGGCGTAGCGGCAGAGCTCGCTTTCCTCGCGCTTGAAGCGCTCCAGGCGGACCTTCTCGATATCGCCGCCCTTATGGGTGGGAACAACGTCATTGATGAAGATGTCGATGGCCCGGTCCAGTGTCATGCGCTCAGAGGCAGAGCGGTCAACGTAGGTGCCTTTGACCATATCGGCTTCGGTGACGGTGGCCCAGTCTTTGGCCTCGCGTTCTGAGGTGAAGGTCTTGGAAACAGGCGGGTAGCCCTGGCGGCGAATCTTTGCCTGCCAGCCGATCAGTTCGCCGTCACGATTAAAGCGTTTGGTAAGAGTCGCCATTAGGGGACACTCCGGGACAGTGCCAATTGGCTGAGTGTCCCGCATTTGTCCCGCAAATTCAAGGGGCAGCCCCGGACTGTTCCCTTGTCTAGCGAGAAACGCGCAGTTTTCTGCGGTTTCTCGCTGGTCGGAGTGAGAGGATTCGAACCTCCGGCCCCTGCCTCCCGAAGACAGTGCTCTACCAGGCTGAGCTACACTCCGACGCCTGCGAGGCGCTTCTTATAGCGCCAAGCCCGGCGGATCGCAAACGGGAAATTCGATGAAAACGACCTTTTTTACCAAGCCCGTTCGATGCAGAAATCGATGATGTCGGTCAGAGCCGATTTGGCCGGGCCGTCGGCGAAGATGTCCAGAGCTCGGCGGGCCAGATCGCCGTAGTGGCGGGCCCGTTCGATGCTGTCGGCCAGGGTGCCGTGCTTCTCCATCAAAGCCAGGGCATGGCGCAGGTCGGAGCCGTCCTTGGCCTGGTCGAGGTCTTCCTGGGTACGGCGCCAGAAGGCTTTTTCCTCGTCGCTGCCGCGCTGCATGGCCAGGATGATCGGCAGGGTGATCTTGCCTTCGCGGAAATCGTCGCCGATGGTCTTGCCCAGCTTTTCCTGCTTGGCGGAATAGTCCAGAACGTCATCGATCAATTGGAAGGCGATGCCGAGGTTGAGGCCGTAGGCGTCCAGGGCGGCTTCTTCCGCGTCGGGGCGTTCGGCCACCACCGCGCCGATGCGGCAGGCGGCGGCGAACAGGGCGGCGGTCTTCGAGCGGATGACGTCGAGATAGGCGGCTTCGGTGGTGGCGGTGTCGTTGGCGGTGATCAGCTGCAGCACTTCGCCCTCGGCGATTACCGACGAGGCGTTGGAAAGAATGGCCAGAACCTTGAGGGAGCCGTCCTCGACCATCAGTTCGAACGAGCGCGAGAACAGGAAGTCGCCCACCAGCACCGACGCTTTGTTGCCCCACACGGCGTTGGCCGAGGCCTGGCCGCGGCGCAGGTCGCTTTCATCGACCACGTCGTCGTGCAGCAAGGTGGCGGTGTGAATGAATTCGACGCAGGCGGCCAGTTTCAGATGGCGTTCTCCGTCATGGCCGCACAGCTTGGCGGCGGCCAGGGTGAGCATGGGGCGCAGGCGCTTGCCCCCGGCGGCGATCAGATGACCGGCCAGTTGGGGGATCAGCTCGACTGGGCTGTGCATGCGATCGACGATCAGCTGGTTGCACTTGGCCAGATCATCGGCGACCAGCACCGTCAGCCCTTCCAACGAGGCCGGCTTTCTGGTCTGGTCGTCTTTGTGTTGCACCGCGATGGCCACCGGCAATTCCCTTCACTCTATAACGTGTCGCCGCATCCTCCCTGCAGCGCGGGGAGCATAAGGTTGCGCAACCTTGCCGGTCAAGGCTACAACGGCTTTCGGCGCGCGCCTTGCGCGGCGTCAAGCGAGGATCAGCATGAGCGAATACACCGAAGACACCCTGATGGGTGGCCGCATTCTGTTGCGCCAGCCCGCCGAGGGATACCGCGCCGCCATCGATCCTTTGTTTCTGGCCGCCGCCGTTCCCGCCCAGGACGGCCATCTGGTGCTGGACGTAGGCAGCGGCGTGGGGGCGGCGTCCTTATGCCTGGGCTGGCGAGTGCCCGGCTGCCGGATTATCGGACTGGAGCCCCAGGCCGAGCTGGTGGCCCTGGCCCGCGACAATATCACCCTGAATAATATGACCGGCCGCGTCGAGACGGTGATCGGCTCGATCCAGGCGCCGCCGCCGCGGCTGGCGCCCGGCAGTTTCCATCATGTGATGACCAATCCGCCCTATCACAAAGGCGGCACTCCGTCTCCTCATGCCGGCAAAGCTCAGGCCAATACCGAAGCCGAGGTGGATGTGGCCGCCTGGATGCGGATGTGCGTCGCCATGTTGCGGCCCAAGGGAACGCTGCTGGCGGTGCATCGGGCCGACCGGCTGGACGAATTGCTGGCGGCCTTACAGGGGCGGGTGGGCGAGGTCATCGTTTTTCCGCTGTGGCCCAAGCGCGGACGGGCGGCCAAGCGCATTTTGCTGCGGGCCAGGAAAAGCGTGCATTCGCCCCTGACCCTGCATCCGGGCCTGATTCTGCACGAGGAGGACGGACGCTACAGCGCCGAAGCCGACGCCGTGCTGCGGCTGGGCGCCGCTATCGATTAGGACTATCCGCATATGCCGCTATGCAGGCGGCGACGTTGCGGTTATCTTGCTTTCATTATGGGGTGAAGGGGGATTCATCTCATTTGGGGATCGGGGCGTGCGGAGCCCCGGCCGGGCCCTTGACGGGGCCGGTGTCTGCGGAGGCATCATGCCGGTCCGTCGTCTCGTCGGCCTGGCCGCTGTTCTGGCGGCGTTGCTGTTGTTGCAGGGGGTGCTGGCCATCCGTCCGGCTTGGGCCGAGGCGGTGGAGGCGCCGCCTTTGCGCGTGGCGTTGCTGCCGACCAATCCGCCCCTCAGCCTTTTGCGGCTTTACGATCCCTTCCGCCAGTTTCTCTCGCACCGCCTGCAGCGTCCGGTGGAGCTTTACACCGCCCGGAATTTCCGAACCGCCCTTGACGATATCCGTCGCGGCGATTTCGACGTGCTGGTGACGGCTCCGCATTTCGGCGTGATCGCGGTCGATGCCGGTTACGTGCCTCTGGCCCGCTACAAGGTCGAGCTGCGCCCGCTGATCGTGGTTCTCAAGGGCAGTTCTCTGACGGAAGCCGCCCAGTTGCGCGGCAAAAAAGTGCTGACGGCCAACCGTCTGACCGCCATGTCGGTGGTCACCGAGCATTGGCTGGAAAGCCAGTATGGGCTGGTTGCCGGACGCGACTATCAGTTGATCGACGCCCAGAGCCATGGCACGGCCATCCGCGCCGTCGGCATGGGCGACGCCGACGCCTGCGTCAGCAGCGTTTCGGCTTTGCAGCAGGTGCCCGAGGATGTCCGCGCCCGCGTCACCTTTTTCGAGGCGGGCATCGCCGTGCCGCATCAGTTCACCTTGGCCCATCCCCGGCTGGGGGAGCGGCGGATTGCCGAGCTGCGCCAGCTGATGATGGATTTCAACGACACCCGCGAGGGAAAAGCCTTTTTCGCCGCCGGCGGCTTCCAGGGGTACAGTTCCCTGACCGCCAAGGACATCGAAGACGCCAGACCCTATGCCGACAAGGTGGCCAAAATGATCGAGGACAAGCCATGAGCGCGATGGGCGATTGGCTTCCCCCCGTCGGCTTCACCAAGTCGCTGCGCTTCCGGCTGCTGCTGGTCAGCGTTCTGGTGGAATGCCTGATGCTGACGCTGTTGGTCGCCAACAGCACCCGGCTGATCCGCTATCATCTGATGCACAATACGGAAATTCGGCTGGACGCCCAGGAGGCGTCTTTCAACATCGCCCTGGCCGGCCTTCTCGCCGCCCGCGACTACGGTTCGGTGCAAAGCGTGCTGGACGGCTGGGGCGGCATTCCCGGCATCACCTACATGGCGGTGACCGACGCGTCGGGGCGGGTGGTGGCGGCGCATGGGCGAAAGCTTGAAGACCCCGTGATCGACGAAGATCCGTCCATCAGCTATGACGCGCCGCTTTATCACGGAGCCTTCGACATCACTTACCTGGGGCAGAAATACGGAGAAGCCTATTACGGGCTGGACACCAGCTTTCTGCAAAAAGCGTCGGGCGAACTGCTGCATCAGAGCCTGGCCATCGCTTTGGCCGAGGTGCTCATCACCCTGACCTTGCTGGCCAGTCTGGGTTATTGGCTGACGCGGCATCTGACCATGCTGGCCAGGGCGGCCCTGCAGGTGGCGCGGGGAGATTTCGCGGTCACGTTCGAGTTGTCCGGCCATGACGAGGTGGGAGTGCTCAGCCGCGCCCTCAGTTCCATGTCCCAAGCGGTGTCCAGCCGCATCCAGCAACTGGACGAAGGCCAGCGCCGGTTTCGCGCCATCGCCGACTACACCTATGGCTGGGAATGCTGGTTCGATTCCGAGGGGCGTCTGCGCTGGGTCAATCCGGCGGTGGAGCGCATCGCCGGCTACAGCCAGCGGGAATGCCACGACCTAGCCGATTTCCCGTTGCCCCTGGTGGTCGAGGAAGACCGCAACGAGGTGCGGATGCATCTGGCTTCGGCCAAAGCCGGCACGACCGGCCACAACGTCGAATTCCGCGTGCGGCATAAGGACGGCGTGCCCCTGTGGATCGCCATGTCCTGGCAGCCGGTGCTGGACGAACAGGGGGCGCCGCTGGGGTTCCGGGCGTCGCTGCGCGATATCACCGACCGCAAGCAAAGTGCCGAGATGCTGATCGCCGCCAAAAGCGAGCTGGAGCGGCTGCTGTTCGCCGCCTCCCACGATTTGCAGGAGCCGGTGCGCGATATTCTCATTCACCTGCAAAGGCTGGAGCGTCAGGCTGCCGGCGCTTTGTCCGAGGATGCTCTGCACAGTCTGGCCCTGGTGCGTGAAGGCGGCACGCAACTGGGGCTGCTGGTCAAGGGACTGCTGGCCTTCAGCCGTAGCGACCGCCCGATGAACGCCTTCATTCCCATCGACCTGTCGAATCTGGTTGAGCGGGTGGTGGTGCATCTGGACGGGCTGGCCACCGGCCAGGAGCCGATGTTCAATATCGAGCGCCTGCCCATGGTGTCCGGTGATCCGGCCCTGTTGTTCATCCTGTTCGAAGCCGTGATCGGCAACGCCCTGAAATTCGTCGCCCAGGGTGCGCGTCCGGCGGTCAGCATTTCGGCCCGCCTGGAGCGGCGCGGCGAATTGGAAGGCTGGCGCATCGACGTGGCCGACAACGGCATCGGCATCGAAGCGGAATATCTGGGCTCGATCTTCCGCCCCTTCTCGCGCCTGCATTCCCGCGCCACCTATCCCGGCGCCGGATTGGGGCTGGCCTCGGCGCAGAAGATTGCGCTTCTGCACGGAGGCGGCGTTTCCATCGAATCCACGCCGGGCCAGGGCAGCACGGTGCATATCTGGCTGCCGCTGCCGGGCGAGCGCGGCGGCGCCGTGGACGAGGCGCCGCCGGTTTAGACGGGCGCTTCTACAGGATTTCCAGCACCTGTTCCGGCGGGCGGCCCAGCCTGGCCTTGGCACCCGAGACGACGATGGGCCGTTCGATCACCTGGGGATGGGCGGCCATGGCGGCGATCAGGGACTCTTCCGGCTGGGTGGGGTCGACTCCGGCCTCGGCGGCTTCTTTCTTGCGCAGAAGATCCTTGGCCCGAATGCCCAATTTGCCCAGGATGTCTTTCAGCTCGGCGGCGCTGGGCGGCGTCTTCAGATATTCGATCACCTGCGGCTCGATACCTTTGCCCTGGATCAGGGCTAGGGTTTCTCGGGACTTGCTGCATTTCGGATTGTGATAGATGGTGACGGCCATCGCCATGCTCCTTGCCAAGCGGGGCCTCCCGTCATTATGTGGGAGGTTCCTGGTTTCTCATTGTCTGTTCCGGTGTGCCATGTCCCGTGCCTTAGCTCAAGCCGTCCGTTCCCTTGCCGTCGCCGTTCTGCTGGCGGCATCGCTGTGGCAGGCGTTGCCGGCCCAGGCCGCCGACGCTCCGGACAAGCCGGTCAGCAAGGCCGAGGTGGATCAGCTGATCCATTCCATCGAAGACCCGGACAGCCGGGCCAGACTGGTTTCCCAGTTGAAGCTGATGACTAAGGCCGACCAACAGGCCAACGAGGACGACGAGCCGACCCTGCTGTCGCTGATGACCGAGCAAATCGGCAAGGCCGGCGACGAGGCCATGGACGTGATCAGCGGATTGGCCGATGTCGGCCATGCCTATGACTGGATCATCCTGCAATTCGCCGACCCCGTTCACCGCGCCCTGTGGACCGAGGTGCTGGGCAAGTTCGCCGTGCTGTTCGCCGCCGCCTTCGCCGCCGAGCGGGCGCTGATTTTGGCGTTTCGACCCTTGCGCCGCCTGCTGGAGGGCCGCGAGGCGAAAAACCGCTGGATGCGCCTGCCGTTGATGGCGGGCATCTGGGTGCTGGAAGTGCTGCCTCTAGGGCTGTTCATCTTCGTCGCCCACGGTTTGCGCGCCTTGCCCAGCCTGACCCTGGACGGCGACCCCAAACAGGCGACGGTGCTGATCAATCTGGCTTATGTGCTGACCCGTTTCGTGCTGGTGTCGGTGCAGGTGCTGCTGCTGCCGGCCAACGCCTCTTCCCGGCCCCTGCCGCTGGACGATGAAACCGCCAGCTATCTGTCCATCTGGGCCCGCCGTCTGACCCTGACCGGCGTCTGGGGCTATTTCGCCATCCAGGCGCTGAAGCTGCTGGGCCTGCCGAAAAGCGCCTACGGCTTGTCATTGAAGACGCTGGGTCTGGTGGTGGCGGCGCTGCTGGTGATTCTGGTGTTGCAGAACCGTCAGGCGGTGGCGGATTGGATCCGCAGCCGCGGCAAGGCCGACAGCCGGGTGCAGCCCCTGCGCGAGCGTCTGGCCGATGTCTGGCATGTGTTGGCCTGCCTTTACATTGCCGGAGCCTTCGGCATCTGGGCCTTGCAGGTCAGGGGCGGTTTCGAGTTCCTGATCCGCGCTTCGCTGCTGACCGTTCTAGTACTGGCGGCGGCCAATGCCTTGGCGACCCTGGGAGCCGATCTGGTGGGACGCGCCTTCGCCATCAACGACGATCTGCGCCGCCGTTTCCCGGACCTGGAAACGCGGGCCAACCGTTATGTCGCCGTCTTGCAGAATCTGGTGCGCGGTCTGGCCGGTCTGGCCGCCGTGGTGGCGCTGTTGCAGGTGTGGGGGGTCAACGCCCTGGGATGGTTCGGGTCCGATCTGGGGCGGCGTCTGATGGGCAGCCTGCTGTCCATCGGCGCGGTGATCGTCATGTCGCTGCTGGCCTGGGAACTGGTCAGCGCCGGGGTCGAGCGCTATCTGTCGCGCACCGACGCCGACGGCAATCCGGTCAAGCGCAGCGCCCGCGCCCGCACCTTGCTGCCGCTGCTGCGCACCGTGGTGCTGGTGGTGCTGTCGGCCATGGTGACGTTGATGGTGCTGTCGGAGTTGGGGGTGAACATCGCTCCCTTGCTGGCTGGCGCCGGCGTGGTCGGCGTAGCCATCGGCTTTGGTTCCCAGAAGCTGGTGCAGGACGTCATCACCGGTGCCTTCATCCTGTTCGAGGACACCATTGCCGTGGGCGATTCGGTGAAGATCGGCGACAATGTCGGCACGGTGGAAGGGTTGACCATCCGCACAATCCGTCTGCGCGCCGGCAACGGCCAATTGCATACCCTGCCGTTTTCCAGCGTTTCGACGGTCATCAACATGAGCCGCGATTTCGCCTACCACACCTTTGAAATCAGCGTGGCCTACAACGAGGATGTGGACCGGGTGATCGAGGCCATTCGCGAGGTGGGGGACACCTTGCGCGGCGAATCGGAATGGGCGCAGTCCCTGCCCGAGCCGATCGAGGTCTTCGGTGTCGACAATTTCGACGGCGCGTCCGTGGTGATCCGCGGCCGCTTGAAGGCGGTGCCGGGCATGCAGGCCCCGGCCGGGCGGGAATTCAATCGCCGCCTGAAGAAGATGTTCGACGAGATCGGCGTGGAAATGCCCAGCAGTTCTACGACCCTGGTGCTGGCGCCCCGCGAGTCGGAAGCTCTGCACGAGGCCTTGCGCCTGGAGCGGCTGGAAGCCGAGGAAGGCGGTGGCGCCGAATAAGGCCCCGCCGCCGTTGGCGCTTCGGCGTCAGGCGTCTTCCAGCGTCCAGGGCAGGGGATGCGACAGCAGCTTGGCGAATTCGTCGGCGGGCAGCGGGCGGCTAAAATAGAATCCCTGGATTTCGTCGCAGCCGTTTTCCTGCATGAAGCGCAGTTGCTCGTGGGTTTCCACGCCTTCGACGTTGACGCGCGCGCCGATGCCCCGGCCCAGGTTGATGATGGCCTTGACGATGGCGGCGTTGTCGGGGTGCAAACCGATGTCGGTGACGAAGCTGCGGTCGATCTTCAGCTTGTCCACCGGGAAACGCTTCAGATAGTTCAGCGACGAATAGCCGGTGCCGAAATCGTCAATAGCGATGGTCAGGCCCAGCGCCCGCAGGTTCTGCAGAATGCCGACCGAATAATCGAAATTGGTCATGGCGCTGGTTTCGGTGATTTCCAACTGCAAAAGGCGCGGATCGACGCCGGTCTGCTCCAGCACGTCGATGACGGTGGCCAGCAGGTCGTGGTGCTTGAACTGCGCCGGCGACAGATTGACGGCGATCTTCACCGGCGGCAAGCCGAGCTGTTTCCAGGTCTGGATTTGCATGGCCGCCTGATGCAGCACCCAGCGGCCCAGCGGCACGATCAGTTCCGAACGCTCGGCGATGGGGATGAACAGGGCAGGCGGGATGGAGCCGTTCTTGGGATGGTGCCAGCGGATCAGCGCTTCGGCCCCCAGGACACGGCCGGTTCCGGAATCCACCTGCGGCTGATAGAACAGGCTCAACTGCTCGGTGCCCAGGGCGTGGCGCAGGTCGGTTTCGGTGGTGCGGCGGCGGCGGACCTCTTCGTCCATGCCGGCGACATAGAAATGGAAGCGCGACAGCCGTTCCGTCTTCGACCGCAGCAGGGCCAGATCGGCGTTCTTCAGCAGCGTTTCGGCATCCTCGGCGTCGCCGGGGAACAGGGTGATGCCCATGCAGGCCGAAGTGACGACCTCGTGGCCGTCCAGGCCGAAAGGCTCGGCCAGGATGCGCAGCACGCTGTCGGCCACGGTGCCGGCTCCGTCGGCGCCGCTGACCTGGGCCAGCAGGATGGCGAACTCGTCGCCGCCCAGACGGGCCACCGTGTCGGTTTCGCGCACGCAATGCAGGATGCGCTTGGCCGAGGCGCGCAGCAGCTTGTCGCCGATGGCATGGCCCACCGTGTCGTTGACCTCTTTGAACTTGTTCAGATTCAGCAGCAGCAGGGCGACTTCGGTGCTGTTGCGCCGGGCCATGGCCAGGGCGGAATTCAGGCGGTCGAGGAACAGCGCCCGGTTGGGCAGGCCGGTCAGAGTGTCGTGATGGGCCAGATGGGCGATACGTTGGGCGTTCTGGCGGCGTTCGGTAATGTCGCGGCCCAGCACCACCAAGCCCTTGCGGCTGCCGTCGGCGTTGAACAGCGGCGTTTTGCGCATGTCGAAAATCCGCTCGCTGCCGTCGGGCAGAGGGATGATCTGCTCATAGCTGATCGGACGGCCTTCCTGCCACGCCTGAAGGTCGGTGTCCAGGGTCGCCAGCATGAACTGCTGATAAAGCGGCGTCAGCGCGCCCAGTTCCTGGGCGTTCAGGCCGACGTAATCGACGCCGTTCAGGCGGAACAGATCCAGATAGAACTGATTGGCCACCAGCCACCGGCCCTCGCCGTCCTTGAAGCAGACGATGTCGGGCAAGGCGTCGGTCAGGGTGGTCAGCCATTCCTTTTGCAGGCGCAGGCTCTCCTCGGCGGCCTTGCGCTCGGTGATGTCGTGGGCGATGGCCACGTAATGGGGCTGGGGGCCGACGATCATGGCGCTGATCGACAGCTCGATGGGCAGGATGCTGCCGTCCTGTCGCCGGCCCAAGGCCTCGCGGCGGCCTTCGATGAAAGGCGCCAGAACCTTTCTGGCGCGGGTGTCCAGGGCGCTGAGTTCGGGGATCAGCAGACCGACCGGGCGGCCCGCCGCGTCGTCGGCGGAAAAGCCGAAGATGCGTTCGGCCGCCGGATTGTAGGTGCTGATCACCCCGGCGCAGTCGAAGCTGAGAATGGCGTCGGCGGTATGTTCGACGATGGCGCGCACATGCTGTTCGTTGGTGCGGAACGTCTCTGCCATGGCCTGCATCGTGCGGGCCTGTTGGCGCAGCACGTAATCGCGGCTTTCGGCGGCGGTGACGTCGTTGACCTGCAGGAGGCATCCCTTGTCGCCATCCAGATCGATGGGCTTGATGACGATGATCTGCTTGATTTCCTCTTGTCCCTGAGCCGTCGGCTTGGACAAGGGGAGAAGCTTGCGGTTCAGAGTGGTCGAAAGGATCGAGGAAACGCCCCTGTCCAGGGAATCCCGCACGGCCAGCGGAACCCGCGGTCCCAGCCGGTTGCCGAAAATCTCGTCGAGGGTTTTGTCGGCGGCCCGGTCGGCGGCGATGCCCGAGGTCTGGCTGATCCAACTGTTCCACAAAACCACGCGACCCGTCCCGTCGACCAGGACAAGCCCGATTTCGCTGGCGTCGAGGATCGACTGGAGCAGGGCGTTCGCATACATACCCCGATGATATGACGATCTTTAAATGCCTGTCACCACGAATTCGCTCAAGAGAATCGGGGTGGAAGTGATAGGCTTTTGGAGTTGCAAGCTTATCTGGAAAAATAACGTAAAAGGATAAGATCCATGATTAGCCATCACGCAGCCTTGATCTATACGATGGTTTTGGTGTCCGCCGCCGACAGCGACATGTCGGATGCCGAAATCCGCGCCATCGGCGAAATGGTACGTTATCTTCCCGTTTTCCAGGACTATCAGCCCGAAACGCTGCCGGCCACGGCGGAAGCCTGTGCCGAGATGCTGGAGATGGAAGACGGGTTGGAGAAAATTCTTGAACTGGTGCGCCAGTCGCTGCCGGCGAAGCTGCGGGAAACGGCTTATGCCCTGGCCTGCGACGTGGCGGTGGCCGATGCCGAAATGAATCAGGAAAAATTGCGCGTGCTGGAGCTGATCCGCCATAAGCTGGAGATCGACCGTCTGGTGTCGGCGGCCATCGAGCGCGGTGCGCGGGCGCGCTACAGGCGGGCCTAAGGGGCGTTTTGCTCGACCAGCCGCAGCAGGCGGTGCAATTCGCTGCGGGTGATGCCGATTTCCGTCATCTGCGCCACCGTCTGGGCCAGATAATCAAGGCTTGAGCCGGCCATGCCGTGACCCTGGCGGATCAGGCGGGCGGCTTCATTGATGGTCAGGCGGCCGGAATATTGCTCATGGTCCTTGCGGACCGGAAAGATGAAGACCGGCACGCCGCGCCCATCGTCCAGCCGGGCCGGAGAAAAGCGGGGCGTATAGACTCCGGTGATCATTTCCCGGTCGTAAAGATATTGCCGGACCTCTTCGCTTTTGTCGGCGGCGATCCGAAAGGCGACGCCGCGGCACGATCCGCCGCGATCCAGGCCCAGCACCAGTCCGGGCTTGTCCGGGCAGCCGCGGTAATGGGTGGAGAGCACGCACATGGCCCGGTGCCAGCCGTGCAAAGTGGCCGCCCGGCGCTCCTGATAATCGAAGCCGGGACGCCACATCAGCGAGCCGTAACCGAAAACCCAGAAATTCCCATCCATTTCTTCGCGTACTCGCTCTATAAGGTGTGCGATGAACATATCGCCATTGAAAAACCGCAAGACAATACTTTTCTTGGCCGCCCTGGCCAGCCTTCTGGCAGGTTTCTGCCTGTGGTGGGGGCTGCTGGCCTACGAGATGCGGCAAAGGCTGGACGACTGGGTCGTCCAACGCCGGGCCGAAGGCTGGGTGGTCACCACCGGCAGCCCGGTTCTGGGCGGTTTTCCCTTTCAGGTCGCCTGGAGCCTGCCGAGTCCTTCGCTGCAGACCGCCGACGGCAGCGGCTGGAAAGGCCCGGAAACCCGTCTGTCCCTGTCGGTCTTAGAGCCGGTCCGGTTTCATCTGGTGGCGCACGGCAAGCATGTTCTGATCCCGCCGGGCGAGCCGCCGCAGGAAGCCTTCATCGCCGAGGCCCGCGCCGAGATCGACGGCGCCGATGCCGCCAGACTGTCGCTGGTGGCCGTCGAAGCCTTTGGCGGCGGCGTCAGCCATGCTGTCTTTACGTTGACCAGCCAAAGCGTGGAGGCCGATCTGACGGGCCTGCTCCTGCCCGAGGATGCGCGCCTGCTGTTGGGCCGCAAGGTGGCGCATCTGCATGTCAAAGCCCTGGCCAAGGGAGCGTTGACGCCGACCCTGGCGGCTTGGCGCGACGGCGGCGGAGTGATGGAACTGTCCGACATCGCCTTGACCTGGGAGCCTTTGGCTCTGACCGGCGAAGGCACGCTGGCCCTGGACAAGCGGATGCAGCCCCTGTTTTCGGGTACGGTCTCCATCGGCGGTCTGTTCGAGACGCTGGACAAGCTGACCACGGCGGGGGCGGTCCGCGCCAAGGATGCCGCCATGGCCCGTATCGCCTTGCAATTGCTGGCTTTGCCCGGCCCCGACGGCAAGCCGCGCCTGGGCGTGCCGGTGACGGTGCAGGACAACCGGCTCTATGTCGGGCCGGTGGCCCTGATGCTGTTGCCGGATGTGGAATGGCCAGGGTCGTTTTATTTTCGCAACGAATAAAACGCGGATGTAGTTAGCGCCGCTCTTTGGCCCACAGGCGCAGTTGTCCGGCGACCTGCGCGACGGTTTCAGACCAGTTGCCGCGCCTGGTCTGGCGGAAGATTCGGGCGGTGGGATACCAGGGGCTGTCCTCGCGGTCGAGGAACCAGCGCCAGCAGCCGTCATAACGCGACAGCACCCAGACCGGCTTGGCGACGGCGCCGGCGACATGCACCACCGAGGTGTCCACGGAAATCACCAGATCCAGATTGGCCACCAGGGCGGCGGTGTCGGCGAAATCGGCGATGTCGCCGGTCATGTCGAACAGGGTCATGCCCTTGGGGGGGATCAAGGCCTGGGCGGCGCGGGGGCCGAGTTGCAGGCTGATCAGGGAAATTCCGGGAATGCCCGCCAGCGGCGCATATGTTTCGAGATCGAAACTGCGGCGGCTGTCCAAAAGCATGGCTTCGGAGGCGCCGGGGCGGGGGGCGCCGGCCCAGGCGATGCCCACCTTCAGGCCGGGGCATTCCTCGAGCTTGCGCCGCCAAGCCTCGACGTCGGCGGGATTGGGGCGCAGATAGGGCGTTTGGGCCGGAATGTCTACCATTTCGACACCCAGGGCGTAGGGCAGGCTGAGCAGCGAACAGGCATAGTCGGCCAGCGGTACGGGCGCCTTGCTGTCGATGACCTCGCCGACGCCGTCGATGCTGGACAGGATGCGTACCAGCGACGGCTCCACCCGCAGGATCACCCTGTCGGCCAGGGCTGCTACCCGGGGCAGAAAGCGGATGAATTGCAGATCGTCGCCGAACCCCTGTTCGCCGTGCAGCAGGATGGTCTTGCCGGTCAGCGGTTCGCCGTTCCAGCGCGGCAGCAGGATGCGCTGCATGGGAATATGGCTGTTGGCCCGCCAGCGCCATTCATGTTCGGCGAAGCCTTCCCGCAAGCGGCCCTGCTGCATCAGGGCGATCGCCCGGTGCAGGCGCAGCTCGGGCATGTCGGGGGCCAGTTCCACGGCACGGTCGTACATGTCCATGGCTTCGCCGCGTCGTCCCTGCGCCCACAGGGAATCGGCCAGGTTGACGTGAGCCAGGGCATGATCGGGCTGGATGGCGATGGCCCGGCGCAGCGTCGCCTCGGCGTCCTCGAAATGGAACGGCAGCATCAAGGCGTTGCCGAAATTGTTCAGGGCCTGGACAAAGTCAGGCTTCAGGGCGATGGCCCGCTGATAGGCGGCGAAGGCCTCGTCGTAGCGGCGGGCGTCGGTCAGGGCGTTGCCCAGATTGAAGGCCGAAACGGGATCTTGCGGCTGCAATTCGGTGGCATGGCGAAAGCACTCCGACGCCTCGACGGGCAGGCGCATTTCCTGCAGCACCCGGCCCAGTTCGTTATGGACCTCGACGGCCGAGGGAAGCATCTGGCACAGCAGCATGTAAAGCCGCTTGGCGTCGGCCAGTTCGCCGGCCAGATGGTGGCGCCGGGCCTGATGGATCAGCCCCGTCAGATGTTCGATCTGTTCCGGCGTCAGCGCGCTCATCAGCCGTCCACCTGTTTCAGAAGCGGTTTGATGTCCAGCAGCGGCGTGCCGTCCAACGCCTCCAGGGGCGCCACCTTCAGACGGTTGCCGGAAATTTTCAGAAGCTCCACCCGATGCAGGCCGATGGGGTTGGGCCGTTCCGGCGAGCGGGTCGAGAATACGCCGGTTTCCTTGCGGCTACCGTCGCTGCGGCGTGGGGTGGCCCGCAATTGGTCGCGGCGCGACAGATGCAGCCAGGTCAGCAGGATCAGCTCCATGCCCGCCGCCAGCCCATCCAGGCCGGACAGCACGGAATCGTCCAGCTCTAGCCACGCCTCGGGCGCGCCCAAGAAACCTTGGTGGGGAGCGTTTTCCCGCTGTTTCAGCTCGGAGCGGACGACGCCGATGGGATGCAGCTGAAGATCCATCAGCCGACCGCCTTCAGGTCGAAGGCGGCGGCCATCAGCGCCTTGGTGTAAGCGTTGGCCGGAGCCTGAAAGACGTGGGCCGCCGGGCCGCTTTCCACCACCTTGCCGTCCTTCATCACCACCAGATGGTCAGCCAGCGCCTTGACCACCCGCAGATCGTGGCTGATGAACAGATAGGCCAGATCGTGGCGGGCCTGAAGATCGCGCAGCAGGTCGACGATCTGGGCCTGAACCGAGACGTCCAGCGCCGATGTCGGTTCATCCAGAACAATGAATTTGGGCTTTAGCACCAAGGCGCGGGCAATGGAGATGCGCTGGCGCTGCCCACCCGAGAACTCGTGGGGATAGCGGTCCTGGGTGGCGGGGTCGAGCCCGACTTCTTCCAGCACCTGGGCGATCAGGGCGCGGCGTTCCGCCTTGCCGCCGCCTAGGCCGTGGACCTCCAATCCCTCACCGACGATCTGCCCCACCGACAGGCGCGGCGACAGGGAGCCGTAAGGGTCTTGGAAGACCATCTGCATTTCGCGGCGCAGAGGCCGCAGGGACTTGGCTGACAGGCCGTCGATGGGGGTTCCCAGAAAGACCACCGGCCCTTCGGACTGATTCAGACGCAGCAAGGCCAGTCCCAGCGTGGTCTTGCCCGACCCGGATTCGCCCACCACGCCGACGGTCTGGCCGCGGCGGATGGAAAGGCTGACGCCGTCCACCGCCTTGATATGGTCGCTCACGCGGTTGAAGACGCCCTTGCGGATGGGGAACCATACCTTCAGACCGGCGCAGGCCATCACTTCGGGGGCGTCGGCGGCGGGAACGTTGGGCGATCCCTTGGGTTCGGCGGCCAGCAGGCGCTGGGTATAAGGATGCCGGGGGGCGGCGAACAGCGCTTTGACCTCGTTCTCCTCGACGATCAGGCCGCCCTGCATGACGCAGACCCGGTCGGCCATGCCGCGCACGATGCCGAGGTCGTGGGTGATCAGCAGCAGGGCCATGCCGAAACGGGCCTGAAGGTTCTTCAGCAGCGCCAGGATCTGCGCCTGGATGGTGACGTCGAGGGCGGTGGTCGGCTCGTCGGCGATCAGGATGTCCGGCTCGTTGGCCAGGGCCATGGCGATCATCACCCGCTGACGCTGGCCGCCCGACAATTCGTGGGGCAGGGCACCGAGGCGCTTTTCGGCCTGGGGCAAGCCGACCAGGGTCAGCAGCTCAAGCACGCGGGCGCGGGCTTCCGTGCCGGTCATGCCGCGATGGATTTCCAGTACTTCGCCCACCTGCTTGCCGATGGAATGCAGCGGGTTCAGGCTGGTCATGGGTTCCTGGAACACCATGGCGACGCGGTTGCCGCGGATGTGGCGCAAGGTGCGCTCGGGCGCGTTCACCAGTTCCTGTCCGTCCAGGGTGATGCTGCCCGACGGATGGCGGGCGCGGGGATAGGGCAGAAGCTGAAGCACCGAAAGCGCCGTGACCGACTTGCCCGATCCGGACTCGCCCACCAGGGCCAGGGTCTGGCCGCGTTCCAGTTGGAAGGAGACGCCTTTGACCGCCTCCACCGCCTGGGGGCCTTGGCCGAAAGTGACTTTCAGGTCTTGGACGGAAAGCAAAGCGGTCATTGGTTCGTCTTTCGGGGGTCGAAGGCGTCGCGCACGGCTTCGCCGATGAACACCAGCAGGGTCAGGGTCATGGACAGCACGACGAAGCCGGTGATGCCCAGCCAGGGAGCATGGATGTTCTCCTTGCCCTGGCGCAGAAGGTCGCCCAGCGAGGCCGAGCCGGGCGGCAGGCCCAGGCCCAGATAATCCAGCGACGTCAGCGACACCATGGCGCCGCTGGCGATGAAGGGCATGTAGGTCATGGTCGCCACCATGGCGTTGGGCAGCATGTGCCGCCACATGATGCGGCTGTCCGACATGCCTAGGGCGCGGGCGGCGCGGACATAGTCGAAATTGCGGGCGCGCAGGAATTCGGCGCGCACCAGCCCCACCAGCCCGGTCCAGGAAAACAGCAGCAGGATGGCCAGCAGCGTCCAGAAGCTGGGGGCGATGATGCCGGCGACGATGATCAGGATGTAAAGCTCCGGCAGGCCGCCCCAGATTTCCAGGAACCGCTGGAAGAACAGGTCGACCTTGCCGCCGAAATAGCCCTGCACGGCGCCGGCGGCGATGCCGATGACGGAGCTGAAAACCGTCAGCAGCAGGCCGAACAGCACGGACAGGCGCAGGCCGTAGATCAGCCGGGCGGCGACGTCGCGGCCCTGGTCGTCGGTGCCCAGGATGTTTTCGGTCGTGGGCGGCGAAGGGGCGGGCGACGGCGTGTTGAAATTGATGGTGTCGAAGCTGTAGCGGATGGGCGGCCAGACGGCCCAGCCGTGCTCGGCGATCTTTTGCGCCAGATAGGGGTCGCGGTAATCGGCGTTGGTGGCGAAGTCGCCGCCGAATTCGGTTTCGGCGTAATCGACGAAGACTGGGAAATGCGCCTTGCCGTCGAACATTACCAGCAGCGGCTTGTCGTTGGCCCACAATTCGGCGAACAGGCTTAAGGTGAACAGCGCCAGGAAAATCCACAGGGACCAATAGCCCCGGCGGTTGGCCCGAAAAGCGTCGAGGCGGCGGCGGGTGAGCGGCGTCATGGCCTTTAGCTCCTCGCCTCGAAATCGATGCGCGGATCGACCAGATGATAGGTCAGATCGCTGATCAGGTTCAGCACTAGGCCCAACAGGCTGAAGACGTAAAGGGTGCCGAACATCACCGGATAATCGCGGTTGACCACCGCCTCGAAACCCAGCTGTCCCAGTCCGTCCAGCGAGAAGATGATTTCGATCAGCATCTGGCCGGTGAACAGGATGCTGACCAGAACCGAGGGAATGCCGGCGATCACCAGCAGCATGGCGTTGCGGAAGATGTGGCCGTACAGCACCCGGCCTTCGCTCAGACCCTTGGCCCTTGCCGTGACGACGTACTGTTTGTGGATTTCGTCCAGGAAGCAGTTCTTGGTCAGCATGGTCAGGCTGGCGAAGCCGCCGATGACCACGGCGGTCAGCGGCAGGGCCAGATGCCAGAAATAATCGGCGATGCGGTGCGGCCAGGAAAAGCTTTGCCAATCGGGGCTGACCAGCCCGCGCAAGGGAAAGACCGACCAGAAGCTGCCGCCGCAGAACAGCACCACCAGCAGAATGGCGAACAGGAAGCTGGGGATGGCGTTGCCGACGATGATCATCCAACTGGTGGCGACGTCGAAGCGAGAGCCGTCGCGCACCGCCTTCGAAATGCCCAGCGGGATCGAGACCATATAGATGATTAGCGTGCTCCATAGCCCCAGCGAGATGGAGACGGACATCTTTTCCGCCACCAGCGACACCACGCTTTGATCGCGAAAGAAGCTGTTGCCGAAATCGAAGCGCAGATAATCCTTCAGCATCTTCAGGAAGCGTTCGTGCGGTGGCTTGTCGAAGCCGAACTGCTTTTGGATCTCGGCGACGAAGGCGGGGTCCAGGCCGCGGGCGCCGCGATAGAGCCCCGACCCGCCGGATGCGCCAGCCGATTGGGCGGAGGGCTGACTTTGCGCCACTTCCGAGGCGCCTTCGCCGGAAAAGCGCGAGGTGGCCGACACGCTTTCCTGCCGGGCCTTGGACAGCATCTGTTCGACCGGACCGCCGGGAGCCATCTGGGCGACGGCGAAATTGATCAGCATGATCCCCAACAGGGTGAAGGGGATCAGGGCCAGACGGCGAAGGCAATAGGCCAGCATCGGCGGCTTATTTCCCCTTGGCCAAAGCGGCGGCCTTGGCCGGGTCGATCCACCAAGCGTCGAATACCACGCCGCGGCGCGGCACCACGTCGGGGATGCCGAACTTGTCCCAATAGGCGACGCGGTCGTAGCCGATGTGCCAGTGGGGAATGACGATGTGGGTTTGCAGCAGCACCCGGTCCAGGGCGCGGGTGCGGGCCACCAGGGCTTCGCGGTCGGGGGCGGCCACCAGGGTTTCGATCAGGTTGTCGACGGCCGCCGACTTGATGCCGGCCATGTTGGCGCTGCCCGGCTGGTCGGCGGTGGCCGAACTCCAGAATTCCCTCTGCTCGTTGCCGGGCGATTCGGATTCGCCCCAGACATGCACGATCATGTCGTAGTCGAAGCTGTTCAGCCGGTTGATGTACTGGGCGGAATCCACCGTGCGCACGGTGGCGGCGATGCCCAGGCGCTGCAGGTTCTGAACGAAAGGCAGGGCGATGCGTTCCCACACCGGCTGGTCCAGCAGGATTTCAAAGCTGAAAGGCTTGCCGTCCTTGACCAGCTTGCCGTCCTTGACTTCCCATCCGGCGTCTTTCAGAAGCTGGGTGGCGGTGCGCAGGTTCGGACGAATGCCGGTGTCGGAACCGTCGGTGGCCGGCGCCTGATAGGTCTGGGTGAAGACGGCATCGGGAATCTTGCCGCGCAGGGGTTCGAGAATTTTCAGTTCGTCCGCCGAAGGCAGCCCGGCGGAGGCGAGGTCGGAATTGGAAAAGAAGCTGTTGGTCCGGTCGTACTGACCATAGAACAGGTTCTTATTGCTCCATTCGAAATCGAAGGCATAGGTCAGGGCCTGGCGCACTCGGTCGTCCTGGAACTGCGGGCGGCGCAGATTGAAGACGAAGCCTTGCATGCCGGTGGGGCGCTGGTTCTCGAACTTCCGCACCTTCACCTGACCGGAGGCCACGGCGGGGAAGTTGTATTCGGTGGCCCATTTTTTCGATTCGTTTTCCGGGCGGAAATCGTATTCGCCGGCCTTGAATGCCTCCAGCGACACGGTGGAATCGCGGTAGAAGTCGATGCGGATCTTGTCGAAGTTATAGAGCCCCTTGTTGACCGGCAGATCCTTGCCCCAATAGTCCTTGACGCGGACCAGGGTCAGGCGTTTGCCGGCTTCGAAGCTCTCGACCTTGTAGGGACCGCTGCCCAGCGGCGGGTCCATGGTGGTTTCCTCGAACTTGCGGCCTTGCCAGTATTTCTTCGACAACACCGGCAACTGCCCCAGGATCAGCGGCAGTTCGCGGTTGTCGCCGGCGGCGAAGGTGAAGCGCACCTTGCGGTCGGCCAGCTTTTCCGCCTTCACCACGTTCTGATAATAGGCGCGGTAATTGGGCGATCCCTTAGTGCGCAGAATGTCGAAGGAAAACAGCACGTCGTCGGCGGTGATCGGGCTGTTGTCGTGAAAGCGGGCCTGCGGGCGCAGGTTGAACACCACCCAGTTGCGCTCGGGCGGGACTTCGACGCTTTCAGCGATCAGGCCGTATTCGCTGAAGGGTTCGTCGGCGGATTCCACCATCAGGGTTTCGAAGGTCTGGCCGATGGGAGCCGCCTGTCCCTTGACGATGAAGGGATTGAAGCTGTCGAAGTTGCCCAGCGAGGCTTCGTGCAATTCGCCGCCCTTGGGAGCCGAGGGATTGACGTAGTCGAAATGGTCGAAGCCGTTGGCGTATTTCGGCTGGCCGTGCATGGCGATGCCGCCTTCGGGCTGGGCGGCGGCAACGGCGGTGGCGAGGCAAAGGCCGAGGGCCAATCCGGCGGCCAGGGCCTTCATGCCAGCACCTTCAGGGCGGCGCCGTGCAGAGCGCGGTCGCCGGCGGCGACCACCCGGCCGTCGGATTTCAGTCCCAGACGGTTGCCTTGCCAGTCGGTCATGACGCCGCCCGCTCCTTCGATGATGGGAACCAGGGCGGAATAGTCGTAAGGCTGAAGCGAGGCTTCGACCACCAGATCGACGAAGCCACAGGCCAGCAGGCCGTAGGCGTAGCAGTCGGTGCCGTAGCGGGGCAGCTTGACCTGGGCCCGCAAGCGTTCCCAGGCGACGGCGTCGCCGCCCTTGAACATTTCGGGCGCGGTGGCGAACAGGGTCGCCAGCTTCAGGTCGGGGCAGGCGCGGACTTTGATGTCTTGGCCGTTCAAGGTGGTGGTTTGCCCGGCCACGCCCAGCCAGCGCTCATGAGAAATGCACTGGTCGATGACCCCCAGCACCGGCACGCCGTTGTGCAACAGGGCGATCAGAGTGCCGAAGGACGGCTGACCGGAGATGAAGGCCTTGGTGCCGTCCACCGGGTCCAGCACCCATACCCATTCGGCGTCGGGATTTTCGACGCCCCATTCCTCGCCATAGATGCCGTGGTCGGGGGCCTTGGCGTTGATGATGCGGCGCATGGCCGCTTCCGCCTCGCGGTCGGCCACCGTCACCGGGCTTTCGTCGGCCTTGTCGAACACCGTCACCGGCGTGCGGTAATAGCCCCGGATGACCGAACCGGCGGCGTCCGCCAGTTCCTGGGCAAGGTCGATGAAAGTCTGGGGAACGCTGGTCATGATCGCGGCATCGTCCGTCCTGTTGAACCGAGCCGAGTGTGCACCGGCACAAACAGGATTTCCAGAGGCGATCGGTCAGACGGTCTGCGCCGTCGCCTTTCGCGCCAGCCCCTCGACCAGCCCCAGGGCCACGACGGCCAGGCCCGGATGCAGCCATTCGGTGACGGCGTTGAAGGCGGCCAGACTTTCATGCATCTGGATCAGGCCCAGCGGCGGGATCAGCAAGCCGACGGCGAGGGCCAGCCAGGCGCCCGGGCGGCGGATGCGCAGGACGGCCAGGGTCCATAAGCCGAAGATGGTCAGGGCGCCCGCCGCCATATGGGCGTGGATCGGCACAGGCTGGCCCAGCCGGAAGGCCAAGCCCAGCACCAAGGCGGCCAACCCGCCCAGGCGAGCGGCATAAAGGGCGACGGTTGCGGCTTTCATTGCGTTCTCCTCAATCGGCGGGTTCGGCCAGCAATCTGCGCAAGGTTTTGGTGGCCCGGGCCTTGCGCGACAGCAGGGTACCGATGGGTTCGTCCCAGCGTTCCGCCAATTCGCGGAAACTGAAACCCTCCATTTCCACCGCCATCCAGACCGCCCGTTCGGCGGTTCCCAACAAGGACAATGCCTGGCTCAGTCCCAACTGTTCCTCGGCGTCCTCCGGAACAGGTGGTTCGGGAGCGTTCTCGGGCAAGGGCTGTTCGCGTTTTTTCCGGAACAGATCGGCGATGCGGTTGGCCAGCGCCGTAAACAGATAGGCGGTGACGTTTTCCACCTCGGCCAGCAGGTCGGCCCGCTCCAGAAGCCGCAAGACCACGTCCGACAGCACGTCCTCGGCGTCCTGATCGGCAAGATCGTCGGGCAGGCGGCGGCGGGCAAAGCCCACCAGCCTGCCCTGATCCGCCTTCAGGGCTTCGGTCAATCGGTCGCGGTCGGTCGGCCGGAGCGGCTCGCTCATTCTGCGGTCGGGCGCTCGGACGAGGCCTTGCGGGCCTGGAAGGCGCGGAAGGCGGTTTCCCCCTCTTCCCACCACCATTGGGCGAAGGCGCCGCCTTCGGGCGGGGCGTCGGCTTCCGGGCGGCGGAAATGACGGCCGACACGGCATTTGCCGTGGCCGCGATGGCGATGATGGAAGCGACCGAACAGCACCCGGCCCAGAATCATTAGGCCGACCGCCTGCCAGAAAGTGATCAGCGGCAGATTGAAGACGGCGGGAACGACGGCGTTCCAGGCGGTCATCACCACCCAGCCGAACACCACCGCCACGACGGCGACCACCACGATTCCCAGCAGGATATGGCCGCCGAAATGCAGAATGCGGCCGCAGCGGGTGGTGGGCTCGCAGGCTCCGTGCCCGTGGCGGCAATGTTTGAACAGACCCATGATCAATGTCCTCGTGAGTGGCTGAATTGCGTATCTGCCTTCTCAGACGAACGGTGGTGACGATTTATTGCATGGCTCCATAAAAATAATGGGGCGCGATTTTCCCGCCTGCGGGGTTCCAACCGTGCCTGAGCCGTTATATGGTACGCGCGCTGAAACTTTCTGGCCGATTGCCGTCATGCCGACCTTGAATCCCGTCATTGTCATCCCCGCCCGTCTGGCCGCCACCCGTCTGCCCAACAAACCGCTGGCCGACATTCATGGCGAACCGATGATCGTTCACGTCTGGCGCCGCGCCGTCGCCGCCGCCATCGGTCCGGTGGTGGTCGCCTGCGGCGAACAGATCATCGCCGACGCCGTGATCAAGGCCGGCGGCAACGCCGTGCTGACCAAGCCCGACCATCCTTCGGGCTCGGACCGGGTGTTCGAGGCCTTGGAACTGTTCGACCCCGAGCATAATTTCGACGCGGTCATCAACGTTCAGGGCGATCTGCCGGCCATTGCTCCGGCGATCATCCGCAACGTCTTCACGCCGCTGGAAAACCCGGACGTCGACATCTCGACCCTGGTGGTGGAAATTACCGACGATTCCGAGCGACACAATCCCAATGTGGTCAAGGCCGTGGTCTCCCTGGCCGAGGGCCAGCGGGTGGGCCGCGCCGTCTATTTCAGCCGCGCCGCCGTGCCCACCGGCGACGGCCCGCTGTATCACCATATCGGTCTTTACGGTTACCGCCGCGCTTCCCTGGAACGCTTCGTCACGCTGCCTCAGGGCGTGCTGGAGCAGCGCGAAAAACTGGAGCAGCTGCGGGCCCTGGAAAACGGCATGCGCATCGACGCCGTGCTGGTGGAAACCGTGCCTTTGGGCGTCGACACCCAGGCCGATCTGGAAAAGGCCCGCCAGATTCTCAGCCGCCTTCATTAAGCAAAAGATCAGAGCAACAGAATGTCCGAAGCTTCGTCTCCCGCCAACCGCATCGCCTTTCAGGGCGAACCCGGCGCCTATGGCCATCTGGCCTGCAAGGCCGCTTTTCCCGACATGGAGCCGATGCCTTGTCCGGCGTTTGAGGACGCTTTCGCCGCCGTCAACGAAGGCCGCGCCCGTCTGGCCCTGATTCCTATCGAAAACTCCATCGCCGGGCGCGTCGCCGACATCCACCATCTGATGCCGGGATCGAAGCTGCACATCATCGGCGAGCATTTTCAGCCGGTGAATCATCACCTGCTGGCCCTGCCGGGCGCTGCCATCGGCGACATCAAGATCGTCAAAAGCCATGTCCACGCGCTGGGGCAGTGCCGAGTGTTCCTGAACCAACACGGCCTGAAGCCGGTGGTCGCCGCCGACACCGCCGGTTCCGCCGCCGAGGTTGCGGCCAAGGGCGACAAGTCGCTGGCCGCCATCGCTTCGGAACTGGCCGGCGAAATCTACGGCCTGCAATCCCTGGCCGCCAACATCGAGGACGCCGAGCACAACACCACCCGCTTCCTGGTGATGGCCCGCGAACCGAAGCAACCCGAGCCCAAGACCGGCCCCTGCGTCACCACCTTCATCTTCCGCGTGCGCAACGTGCCTGCTGCCCTTTATAAGGCCATGGGCGGTTTCGCCACCAACGGCGTCAACATGACCAAGCTGGAAAGCTATCAGGTCGGCGGAACCTTCGCCGCCACCCAGTTTTATGCCGACGTCGAAGGCCATCCCGACGACGTCAGCCTGCGCCTTGCTCTGGAGGAATTAGAGTTTTTCTCGCGTGAGGTCCGCATTCTGGGCGTCTATCCGGCCCATCCCTACCGCTTCCGGGCGCGTGTGGCGGCGGACTAAAGGCCGTCAATAGACGTTTGAAGCAGATTAAGGACCGGGGCCGAGGCTCCGGTCTTTTCGTTTCAGGACGGGTCGGTTCGGGGCTTAGAACGGTTATCCCTTCAGCCTCTCTAGGGCTGCCAGAGCCTTCTTCCGAGCGGCATCGTGATTGACCAGCGGATCGGGATAGGTCGCCCCCAGCCGGACCCCCGCCGCCGCCAGTTCCAGGGGCGAGGCCGTCCAAGGGGCGTGGAGGAAACGGTCGGGTAGCTTCGCCAGTTCGGGGCACCAGCGCCGCACGTAAACGCCGTCGGGATCGAATTTCTGGCCCTGAAGAACCGGATTGAAGATGCGGAAATAGGGGGCGGAATCCATGCCGCAGCCCGTCACCCATTGCCAGCCGCCAGCGTTGTTGCCGGCGTCGGCGTCCACCAGGGTGTCCCAGAACCAGGTCTCGCCTTTTTGCCAGGGGATCAACAGGTCTTTGACCAGGAACGAGGCGACGATCATGCGCACGCGGTTGTGCATCCAGCCGGTGGTCCACAACTCCCGCAGACCGGCATCGACGATGGGATAGCCGGTTTGTCCCTTGGTGAAGGCGGTCCATTGGCCGTCGGTGCCGCTCCAGGGAAAGCGCTCGAATTCGGGGCGTTGGGGCTTGCGGGCCATGTCGGGATGGCGGATCAGCATGTGATGGCAAAATTCCCGCCATCCCAGTTCTCGCAGGAAGCCCTCGGCGGGATGGGCTCCGGCGGCGCGGGCGACGTGCCAGATCTGGCGCGGCGAGATTTCGCCGAAGGCCAGATACGGCGACATCCGCGATGTGCCTGGGCGGCTGGGAACGTCGCGCAGACGGGCATAGCCGTCCAGATCGTGATCGAGAAAATCACCCAGGCGCCGGTGGGCGGCGGCTTCGCCGGGATTCCAGGCGCCGGCCAGACCTGCGGACCAGTCGGGCTTGGCCGGCAGCAACCGCCAATCGGCCAAAGCGTCGCCGTTCAGGCCCGTGAAGCCGTTCAGACCGCCGGGAGCGGGCAGGGGACGGGGCGGGGCCGGCAGCTTCAAGGCATTGCGCCAGAAAGGGGTGAAGACCTGTACCGGCTGTCCGGCCTGGGTGAGCACGCTGCCCGGTTCGAACAGCAGGTCGTCGGCCATGAGATCGAGGCGGCCGTCCAAGGCCTGGGCGACGCGGGCGTCCAGCGCCGCCTCTTTCGGATCGTTGCGGCGGTTGGCGAGGATGCGGCCGGCGCCGATGCGGGCGGCCAACTGCGGCAGCAGGCGGGCGGCCGAGCCTTTCAACAGCAGCGGCGGAGCCCCCTTGGCGGCCAATGCGCCGGCCAGGGCGGCCAGGGAATGATGTAGCCACCAGCGCGAGGCGCCGCCCGGCGGGCGCGGCAAGTCGTCTTCCAGGATGAAGACCGGCAGGATGGGAGCACGGCTGCGGACGGCTTCGTTCAGGGCCGGGTTGTCGGCCAGCCGCAGGTCGCGGCGGAACCAGAGAATGACGGGGGTGGAAGACGGAGCGCTGCCGCCGTTCATTCCGCCGCCGCTGGGTCGAGAACGCGCTCGATGGCCGACGCCACCGACGGCAGCGGAATGCCCTCCATGGCGTCGCTCAGGGCGAAATCCTGGGCCCGCAAGACGGTCAGATGGCTGGTGGCGGGAGCGAATTTTTCCGGCGGCGTCGGCCCGAATAGGGAGATCATCGGCACGCCGGACGCGGCCAGCATGTGGCCGGTGCCGCTGTCGTTGGCCACGGCCACGGCCATCCGCCGGCCCAAGGCGATGGTCAGGGGCGGGGTCGAGCGGGCATCCAGCGGCAGCACGGCGCCGGGAATGGCGTCGCGGATTTCGCCTTCCCACTGCTGTTCGGCCGGTCCCAGCAGCATCACCGGCACTCGCCCCGATTTGGCCAGACGCATGGCCAGGGCGATGTAATTGTCCAACGGCCAACATTTATGCTTGCCGCCGGCGCCGGGAGCCAGTCCCACGTAAAGCGGGCCATAGGGCAGACGGCGCTCGGCTTCGGCTTCGATGGCCGGGTCCAAGGCCAGGGGCGTAGAACAGTCGGCGGGTTTGCCGCTGGCCAGTTCCAGCAGTTCCAGCATCTGGCGGACCATGGACGGCGGCTTGTTCCAGCCCGGGCCGGGTTTCAGGTCGGACAAATGCCAGTCGGCGGCGGACGAGACGAACATGCCGTGGCGGATGCGCTTGGCGATCAGGGTGGTGGCGGCACGGCGCTGGGTGTCGATGATCAGGTCGAACCTGCGGCCCGCCAGCGGGCGGCGCAGCAATTCCCACCAGTGGGTGCCGATGTGGGCGTCGTCGATCACTTCGTCCAGCAGGCCGGCGACCAGCGGTGCGAGAACACCGGAATAGACGCTTTTGCCTTTGCCGGCCAGCCAAGTGATGTGGGCTTTGGGATAGGCGGCGCGCAGAGCGCGGACGAAGGGAAGCTTCATCACGCCGTCGCCGACAAGATCGAGGCCCACATAAACAAGGATGGAGGAAGGCTCAGTCGCCATGATATCTGCACTAGACGCCGGGAGGGACGGCCAGGGTAGCCGCCTGCCTGCTCAGGTCAAGCCCATTCGGCGGAAAATGCGCGGGGATCAGCAGCGCCCCGACGCGGCGGCTTCGCCGCGCAGAAAGCGCTCGGCATCGGCGGCGGGAACCGGTTTGCTGTAATAAAAGCCCTGGACCTCGTCGCAGCCCAATTGCCGCAGATGTTCAAGATGCTGACGGGTCTCCACCCCTTCGGCGATGGTGGTCAGCTTCATTTTCGCGGCGATGGCGATCACCGCCTGAACGATGGCGTCGTCTCCCGCCGATTGGGCCATACCCCGGATGAAGGACTGGTCGATCTTGATCTTGTCGATAGGGAACTGCTTCAAATAGCTTAGGGACGAATAGCCGGTGCCGAAATCGTCGATGGCGATGCTCAGGCCCAGGGACTTCAGGCGCTCCAGCGTGGCGATCACCTGATCGACGTTGTTCATCAGCGAGCTTTCCGTTACCTCCAGGGCCAACCGCTCGGCGGACAGTTCGTGACGGTGCAAGATGGCGGCAATTTGGGGCATCAGATCCAGTTGGCGGAATTGCTGGGCGGCCAGATTGACGGCCATGACGACGTCGGGCAGTCCAGCCAGTTCCCACTGGCGGGTCTGGCGACAGGCTTCGTTCAGAACCCATTCGCCGATGGGCACGATCATGCCGGTTTCCTCGGCGACCGGAATGAAACGGGCGGGGGAAACCAGCCCCATTTCGGGATGCTGCCAGCGCACCAGCGCTTCGAATCCCACCAGCCGTCCGCTTTCCAGGTTGTATTGCGGCTGATAGAACAGCCGCAGCTGATTACGGGCGATGGCCTTGCGCAAGTGGTTTTCAATCAGCATCCGTTCGCTGATGGCCGACCGCATTTCCTCCGAGAAGAAGCGGTATCCGGCCCGGCCGCTGTGTTTCGCCTCGTACATGGCGGCTTCGGCGCCGCGCAGAAGCTCGGATACGTCGGTGCCGTGCAGCGGCTTGAGGGCGATACCCGCCGAAGCGGTGATCTCGATCTCCTGCCGGGCCAGGAACATCGGTTCGGCCAATTCGGCCAGCAGCGTTCTGGTCAGGTCCGCCACCCGGTCCGGACCGCAATCATCGGTCAGGATGACGACGAATTCATCGCCGCCATGCCGCCAAAGCTTGGCTGACGACGGCAGAAGCGACAGCAGCCGCTCGGACGCGGCGCAAAGCAGCAGGTCGCCAGCGTCGTGGCCCAGCATGTCGTTGACGTTCTTGAAATTATCGATGTCCAGAATAATCAAGGCCATCGGCTGCGAAGGATCGTCGCCCGACAAGGGGACGGCCATGCTTTCCAATGACAGGCGGTTGGGCAGCTGGGTCAGCACGTCGTGGGTCACCAGATGGTCGATATGGTCCCGCGCCATGCGGTCCTGACGGCGCAATTGCAGAACCAGGGCGGCGATCTGTCCCAGCATGATGATCAGGCTGATGCCGAACAAAGCCCGCTTATGCCGCCATTCCTCAAGGAAATCGGCAGGTGCGCGCCCGGCGACGATGACCAGGGGCGGGAAGGCCAGTTTGGTGAAAACATATTGGCGCTTGAGGCCGTCGATCGGCGAAACATTGACGAACGAGCCTTTGGTCTTGCCTTCCGCCAGGACCTGGGCGACCTCGGTGATGGGGTAGACGAAGCCGATTTGGCCGCTGCCCAAAGGGGTGCGGGCGATCATGCGCATCTGGCCGTCGAACATGCCGATCACCCCGTGGCCGCCGAGATCGAGGGATTCGGCGGTCTTTTGCAGGTCGGCGATTTTGAGGGACGCCATCACCAATCCCTTGAAAGCACCGTTGCGGGCCCGCAGCGGTCGGGCAAAACTGATGATCCATTCCCCGTTCAGAAAACGCGACTGCAGAGGCTCGGACATCACCAGTCCGGCGGCGGGGTCGGCCTTCAGCCGCAGAAAATAGCTGCGGTCCGAGACGTTGGCGTCGGGAACGGTGTCGTTGTCGTTGGCTTGGTAGATGGCATAGCCGTCGGCGCCGATCACCCGCAAGGTCTGGTCTCTGATTTCAGGGACGCGCTGCTGGATTTCATGCAGTTTGAGGTTGGTGCTCGTCACATCGGGCATGGGGCCGGGAGCGCTCAAGGCCGCGGACATATCGTCAGCGAGGTCTTTCAGCACCAGGTCGAGTTTTTCGACGGTGGAAACCATCTGGCGTTCCAGCAACTGGGTCAGGTTCTGGGATTCCGCCAGGGCAAGCTCCCATTCGCGCTGTTCCGAGGTCACAAGCTCGTGGGCGAGAACGGCGGCTGCGCCGAGCCATAACAGCAGCATCAGAACGGCGGCTTTGACCGTCCGCGACGGCGCCTCGATCTGATGGAACCGCTTGATCAGGAAATGGCCCGCTTCCGTCATGACGACGTCCTGCCGTTGCATCGTTCTTTTTAATTATCCATTCATTAGTACCCGGAGGCCGAGGGGCGCACCAAGGCGAAGCTGCGCTTCTAGTTCCAATGCCCTTGCGGTTAGACGGAAGGGGGGGATACTTTCGGCTTAAGATGGTTCGCTCCCTCCTTAAGGTTGCTTGCAATTGCCCATTTTTCAACGCCTGTTTTCTCCTTATCTGATGATGTTGCTGCCGCCGTTGTTCTGGGGCGGCAATGCCGTGGCCGGACGCATGGCCGCCGGATTGGTGCCGCCGCTGTCTTTGGCCTTTTGGCGCTGGCTGTTCGCCTTTCTGCTGCTGCTTCCCTTTGGTTTGCCGCGCGTGCTCGGGCAGATGGACAAGGTGCGCCGTCATTGGAAGCTGCTCTGCCTGCTCTCCCTGTCCAGCGTGACGGCCTATAACAGTTTCCTTTATGTCGCCCTGACGACGACGACGGCGGTCAACGCCACCCTGGTCAGCGCCGCCATTCCGGTGGGGATCGTCGCCCTGTCGTGGCTGTGGTTCCGTGAAGGAGTGGGACCGCGCCAGGGGGCGGGCATCATGCTGTCGCTGGCGGGGGTGCTGCTGGTCATTGCGCATGGAGACCTGGCGGCGCTGCTGTCTTTGTCGCTGCATGGCGGCGATCTGTGGGCCTTGGCGGCGGTGGCCAGCTGGTCGCTGTTTTCGGTGGTGCTGCGCCGCTATCCCACCGGATTGGATTCCCTGGCCTTGCTGACGGTGCAGGTCGGTCTGGGAACTCTGTTCATCCTGCCGCTCTATCTGGGCGAACTGGCCTTCGGCCGATCTTTCGACCTGACCTGGACGGCGACCGGGCTTATCGCCTATGTGGCGGTTTTCCCCTCACTGGTGGCCTATGGCCTATGGAATGTGGGGGTGGTCAGATTGGGGGCCAGCACGGCCGGGCTGTATGTCAATCTGATCCCGGTTTTCACGGCTTTGCTGGCCATTCCCATGCTGGGGGAAAGCTTCCACTGGTTTCACGGCGTCGGCATGCTGCTGATCTTCGCCGGCATCTGGCTGGCGACGTTGCAGCGCAGCAAGGCGAACGCATAGGTGGTTTGCTTGCTTCTGGCGCGCGGGCGGCTTGTCAGGGCTGTTGCGGCTGGTCATTATTCGGCTACAGTTCGCCCCTCGTCTGTCCGACCTTGCTCAGTCATAAGGAGTGCCCGTGGCCGTTTCCCCGACCCTTGCCGACACTCAATGCGCGGCGGGCCGCGCCGATAGCCTGGCTCTGCGTTGGCTGGGATGGAACGGCGAACGGATAGATTTCTCATACCGGCAATTGGCGGAACAGGTGGACCGCGCCGCTGCCGTGCTGGTGGGACTGGGGCTGAAGCCCGGCGACACCGTCGGCGTCATGACCGGGCGGCGCCCGGAAACCGTCGTCGCCGCCCTGGCGGTGTGGAAGGCCGGCGGTGTCTATTGTCCGCTGTTCGCCGATCTGGGGCCCGATCCCCTGCTGATCCGTCTGGAAATGGTCAAGGTGCGGCTGTTGATCGCCGACGCCGCCCTGTACGCCGAATTGGTCGAGCCGCTGGTGTCGCTGCTGCCCGATCTTGAGCGCGTCCTGCTGGTGGGCGACGCCGCTTTGATCCCTGACGGCATCATCGATTTTTCCGCCGCCTGCAAGGCCGCCCAACCGCTGCGTCAGGCGGTGCCTTTGGTGGACGGACAGGCGGCGGTGGTGCATTTCACCAGCGGCACCACGGCGCCGGTGGCCAGCGGCGGCGCTCCGCCCAAGGCGGTGCTGCACGACAAGGCGGTGCTGGCCGCCATGGCCGACAGCGCTTTAGCCGCCTTCGATCTGCGGGCCGGCGAAATGATCTGGTGTACCGCCGACCCCGGCTGGGTCACGCATACCGCTTACGGGCTGGTGGCGCCCTTGGCCCTGGGGGCGGCGATCCTGATGGACGAAGTGCCGTCGGCTCCCAACCGCTGTCTGGCGGTGTTGGAGGACGAGCCGGTGGCCGTCTGGTACACCACGCCGACCGTCATTCGCGGCCTGATCGGCGGCGGCGCGGCGCCGGCGCGGCTGTCCAAGCCGAAAGCCCTGCGTCTGGCCGCCAGCGTCGGCGAGCCTTTGTCGGCGGACGCCGTCGAATGGGGGCGCAAGGTTCTGGGCGTGCCCTTCCGCGACAGCTGGTGGCAGACCGAAACCGGAGCTATCGTCCTGGCGCATGATCCGCGCCATATGCCGATTCCCGGCAGCATGGGAAAGCCCATGCCGGGCGTCGAGGTCGCCCTGATGCGCCGCAACGAGGACGGCATCGAATTGCTGACCGAGGCCGAGGTCTGCGGCGAGTTGGCCGTACGCGGCGATTGTCTGCCGTCCTGGCGCTGCCTGGGCGGTGAAGGCGGGGCCTTACCCGAAGAGTTGGAAGGCTGGCATCTGTCGGGCGACATGGTGCGCCGCGACGCCGACGGCTACCACTGGTTCCTGGGCCGCGAGGACGAGGTGATCCTGGCGGCGGGCCGCATGATCGGTCCGTTCGAAGTCGAGGCCGTGCTGATGTCCCATCCGGCGGTGGCCGAGGTCGGGGTGGTCGGCGCCCCCGATTGGCGCAGCCACGAGCATCTGGTGGCCTTCATCGCCGTCAATCCCGGTTTCGAGCCCGGTGAAGGGCTGAGGCTGGAACTGATGGACTATGCCCGCGAACATCTGGGCGAGGCTTTGTCTCCTCAGGAACTGATCTTCGAGCACGACATGCCGCGCACTCCCAGCGGCAAGATCATCCGCCGTGCCCTGAAGGCCCGGTTGCAGCCTTCCCGCGTTCTGTCGGACTGAGCTTTTCATGCTGTGCGAGCTTCTGGAGTCCTGGCTGACGCCGTCGGGACGCCATGCTCGCCGCTTGGGCTATGTGCGCGAAGGGGTGGCCATCGAAGCCCGCCACCGCCGCTGCCGCAGAGCCTGGAAACCCCATCTGGAGGCCAGCCGTTCGGCCATCTTGTCCGAAGCCGAGGGGTTGGACGGTATCGCCGCAGTGCTGGGGTCCGGAGCTTTGTTGGATGTACCACTGGCCCAGTTGGCGGCACGCTTTCGGGCCGTTTATCTGGTCGATCTGTTCCATCCCTGGTCGGCACGGTTGAAGGCGCTTCGTTTCGCCAACGTTCACTTGGTCGATCTGGATCTTTTGGGCATCGCCGTGGACGGCGACCCAAAGGCGGCTCCGTCCCGTTTGCGCGATTGGCGCCGGTATCTGCCTGGGCCAGTGGATTTTGTGGTGTCGCTGAACCTGTTGAGCCAATTGCCGTTGCGGCCGCTGGAGCGCTGGGGCGAGGATTTGGGAGAGGCCTGGATGACCCGGGTGATGCTGGGCCATCTGGACGATTTGCGGCAAGGGCCGGGACGGGCTTGCCTGATCAGCGAATTTTGCCATCGTTCTTATGACGACCGGGGCTGTCTGATCGAAGTCGACCCCCTGTTGGCCGGCATGAACCTGCCGGAACCGCTCAGCCGCTGGGTGTGGCCCCTGGCCCCGCTGGGCGAGATGTCCGCCGGCGAGTCTCTGGAGATGGATGTCGGAGCCTTTCGGCTTTAGTCCGGTAAACGCTTCCCAGAATCGAAACGACATTGCGCCGGGCGGCGCGGCTCAGGCGTTCGCTGGGGCAATCCCAGCGAGCCAGGCCGTCCAGCACGAGCAAGGCCTGGGCTTTTCCCCGGCGCCCTTCAGCCACGGCCTTCCACATGGCCTCGGTTTGCTGTTGCAGGCGGCTGGCGGTCATTGCCCGATCTTCCGCAGCAGGCGCCAGCATTCCCGATTGGCGCTGCGGGCGTACAGCCGCAAGGCTTGAAGCTCGCGCTCCAAAGCCTGGCAATGGGGTTGCGCTCCGGCGATCTGGCGGGCTTTGCGGATGCGGCGGATCTGGCGGCGCAGGGCCGACGCCCACATCAGCCGCAGGCCTTGCGCCCGCTCCAGCCGGTCGGCGTGGCACAGCGAAAAGGCGGCTTCGGTGGCGTATTCAGGGGGAATGGGGCCATCATAACGGCGCTCCAGGGCCGACCAATGATCCAGGTCGAAGGTCATCTTTACGCTCCGTACTTGATTTGTTCTTTTTGGCTTACGCCTGGAGCGGGTGAGAGTCAAAGTGTTTTACGGTGTTCGCAAATTTATTGGGTCACATCTCGGCGATGCCGACTACCCGATGAATGGATACCACCTCGTCCAGCGGCCATTCCATGCTCTTTTGCGGGTTGAACTGGCTGACCACCAGCTTGGTGGGAGTCGAGCATTCGTAGACCTTCACATAGGCCAGGGGCGGGGAATGCTCGTCGGCGGCCTTGACCTGCACCACCACGTTGTCGCCCTTGCGCACCGGGCGGTTGGGGTTGACGTGCAAAAGCCAGCCCGGCTCGAAGCGCGGCCACATGGAATCCCCCTGGACGTAGACGGCGTAGGCGTTGCGGGCCGCCGCCAGGGACGGCGGGCGTTCGGCATAATCCATGCTTTGGCCGTTCATCTCGAAAGCGCCGTCGATGCCGCCCCGGGCCGAACCGTAAATCGGCAGATTCCTGGGCATTTGCCCCGTCTGGGGCAGGGACGCCAGCGTGCCGCTGGACGGCGCCAGGGGCGGGCGTCCGGCGGCGGCGTCCGGTCGTGGCGTCTCGGCCGCCGCACTGGTCCTGTGCGGCGCCAGGCGGGCCACCAACTCTTCAGTGGTCATTTGCAGGATTTCGGCCATCACCGGCACTTCTGAAACCTGAACATTGCGCCGCCCGCCGATGATTTCGGACACACGGGCGGGGTCGATGCCCAGCGATTTTGCCAGGCTGCCTTTGGTGACGCGCAGGCCTTTCAGGCGGGTGCCGATCCATTCGTTGGACATGGGGAGATTCCGTGATGCGTTGCTTCCAATCGTTTTGCAATAATGGCAAAAACATTCTTGACGTTCAATTGCGAAAAACGTACAAATGCCATCCGCAACCCCTAAGCGAAAGCGGAGTTCCCTCATGTCGTTCTTGCGCAGTCCGGTGCCGTCGTCGCGCACCCATCCCCATCGCGTTTCCATCGGATTGGCCCCGTTGCTGGTTTGGGTCTACCGCGACCAGAAAGCCGACAAGATGAGCGGGCGCGGCCTGTGGGCGCCCGAGGCCGAGGCCGACGCCGCTCCCGGCGTGCAGGTGGTGCGCCGCTGGTCCGGCTGCGGCTGTGCCCAATTGGAGGCGATCGCTCTGCTGGGCAGCCGTATCGACGCCACCGGCTGGCAGCAACGCCCGGTTTTGCATCCCGATGCCGAAGTCCTTCATGATCGCTTGGTGGAGATGAGCCGCGAGGATTGGATGGGGGCATTGCTGTTGCGGCGTTATGGCGGCGATGGCGGCATGCCCGATTGGGGCGATGGCGATCAGGAGCTGGGGCCGGTCTTCGACGCCCGCGATAAGATCGTTCAGGACCACTCCGATGAAATGGTCGAGGTGGTGGACGCCGTCGGCCGCAACCTGCTGGTGCCGGTGCGTTATTGCCCGCTGGAGGCTTACCCTTCCGACGACTGGGTGGCTTTGACGCGGGGCGAGTATCGCCAATGGTTCGCCGCTCTGGAGCGGTTGTGGGCTCGTTTGGACGGTTTGGCTTTCAGCCGTTGGCGTCTGGACGGCTTGGGAGCCGAAGCGGAGCCGTGGATGGTGAAAAAATAAGAACAAAACAAGAACTTTTTGATTGACTCCGCTCGAGAAAAATTTGACACTGCACATGAGCCCGACGAGCAGCTAAACGAAACGCCCCGGCGACCAGCGCCGGGGCGTTTGCTTTTGCGGCAAAGGAGGTGGCTTTTACAGAACCTTCAGGCGCACCGGAACGTTGTTGCGGGTGGCGTTGGAGTAGGGGCAAATCTGGTGGGCCTTGGCGACCAGATCCTCGGCGGCGGCGCGGTCCAGGCCGGGCAACGAGACTTCCAATTCCACGTCCAGGCCGAAACCGCCTTCAGAGCGAGGGCCGATGCCGACGATGGCGGTTACACGGGTGTCCTGCGGCACCTTCGGTCCGCCCTGCGAGGCGACGAATTTCATGGCACCGATGAAGCAGGCGGAGTAACCGGCGGCGAACAGTTGTTCCGGATTGTTGCCTTCACCGCCGGCGCCGCCCAGTTCTTTCGGCGTGGACAGGGTGACTTCCAGGCTGCCGTCTTCGATCACCGAACGGCCGTCGCGGCCGCCGTAAGATGTGGCGCTGGTGGTGTAGAGAACATTGACGGACATGATGACTTCCTTTCGGTCTGACGGCGGAGGGGGAGACGCCGTTCGCTGCATGGCATTGTGTTTAGTCTAAAATTAAATTGTGCGCAATTAAAATTTTTGAGCGATGGAGCCTAGCCCCTTGCCCAAGGTTTCCTGGCGCACGATTATCTTGTGCAACAGACAAGAAAAGGAGCGGAGCGATGACCGCCGCCACAACGGAACATGCGGATGAATTCGATTGCGACAAGGGGTTGCTGCTGAGCAGCCAGCTCTGCTTCGCCGTCTATTCCACGGCTCACGCCTTCAACCGGCTCTATAAGCCGTTTCTTGACCGCCTGGGTCTGACCTATCCGCAATATCTGGTCATGCTGGTGCTATGGGAGCAGGACGGGCTGGCGGTGAAGGAAATCGGCGCGCTGCTGCACCTGGATTCAGGAACCCTGACGCCGCTGCTGAAGCGGTTGGAGGCGGCGGGGCTGATCAGCCGCCGCCGCGATGCCGCTGACGAACGTCAAGTGCGCATCGCCCTGACAAATCAGGGACGCGCCTTGCGCGAACAGGCCAAGACCGTTCCCGGCAATATCCTGAAATCCTGCGGCCGTCCGGTGGAGGACGTGGTGGGGCTGCGCGACGCCATGCTGTCTTTGCGCGATGCCTTGAACCTGGCGGCGGATCGGGGATAAAAGAAAAAGAACATAACAAGAACTTTTCTGTTGACTCCGCTCTGAAAAAATTTGACACTGCACATGAGCCCGACGAGCGACCGCAACGGATCGCTGCGGCGGCTTTTCCAAACGCCCTGGCGCGACATCGCCGGGGCGTTTTGCTTTTCGCGCACCTCAAACCGGACAGACGATGACCATCCAGCAGCACAAAGCCCTCTGCGGAGCGGCGACGCGGCGCGGCCACGCCTGCCGTAATCCTGTACCGGCCGGCGGTGGCCTCTGCCGCCTGCACGCCGGTCTCTCGAAAACCTTTTCTTCGGCAAGGCGGACCGCCAGACGCGCGACCTGGCCGGTTTCTTCCTCGGACGCGGAACCATCTCCCGCCGTGTCGTCGGAGGAGGCGGAGGCGCAGGGAGCGCTGGAGGGCGATCCCTCGCGCCAGCTCCAGATGCTTCAGGATGCTGCCTTGCGGCGCGCTCTGGCGGTCTACCTTGCCGAAGAAAGCGCCGTGCCCGAGGACAAGCGCGACGCCGCCTTTGCCCGCAACGTCCGGCTGGCCGCCACCATCGCCCGGCTGCGGCTGGCCTTGGACAAGGCCGACGACGCTCCCAAGAGCGGCGACGATGCGTCCCAGGCGGAATTGGTGGTCTACAAGCTGCCCGATAACGGGCGTGAGTGATGGAACGCGAATGATGCCGGTTCTCGAACCCCAACCCGGCCCCCAGGAGATGTTCCTGAAAAGCCCGGCCGACATCGCCATTTATGGCGGCGGCGCGGGCGGCGGCAAAAGCTGGGCCTTGCTGCTGGAGCCGCTGCGCCACAGCGACAAGGCCGAATTCACCACGGTGATTTTCCGCCGCACTTTGACCCAGGTGAAAAATCCCGGCGGATTGTGGGATGAAAGCGCCAAGCTTTATGTGCCCCTGGGCGGCAAGGCCAGGACTCAGGGGCTGGAGTGGCAGTTTCCTTCCGGCGCCCGCGTCCGCTTCGGTCATTTGGAGCACGAGCGCACGGTGTTCGACTGGCAGGGGGCGCAGATCTCGCTGCTGTGCTTCGACGAATTGACCCATTTCAGCCGGGCGCAGTTTTTCTACATGCTGTCGCGCAACCGCTCCTTATGCGGCGTGCGGCCTTATGTCCGAGCCACCACCAATCCCGACGCCGACAGTTGGGTGGCCGGGTTCATTTCGTGGTGGATCGACGCCGAAAGCGGTTTGCCGATCCCGGAACGGGCCGGACGGCTGCGCTGGTTCGTCCGCGTCGGTGATCGTCTGGAATGGGCTGACGACGCAGATGACCTAGCCGTCCGCCATCCCGGACTGCCGCCCAAGTCGGTGACTTTCGTTCCCGCCAGATTGGAGGACAACCCGGCCCTATCGTCGGCGGACCCCGGCTACCGCGCCAATTTGCTGGCCTTGCCCACGGTGGAGCGGGAACGGCTGTTGGCGGGGAACTGGAAAATCAGGCCGGCGGCGGGGCTGTATTTTCACCGCGCCTGGTGCCCGCTGGCCGAAGCTCCGCCCGTCGGTTTGAAGCTGGTGCGCTATTGGGATCTGGCGGCCACGGCCAAGACCGAGAGCAACGATCCCGACTGGACGGTGGGGGTCAAGATGGGGCGCGACGGCGTCGGCGGCTATTGGATCGTCGACGTTCAGCGCTTTCGCGGCAATCCCGGCGAGGTGGAGCAGCTTCTGCTGTCGACGGCGGCGGCGGACGGCAAGGCGGTGCGCATCGGCCTGCCGCAGGATCCGGGGCAGGCGGGCAAGGCCCAGGCGGCGTATCTGGTGCGGCAACTGGCCGGCTATTCCGTCACCGCCACCCCGGAAAGCGGCGATAAGATCACCCGCTTCGGGCCGTTTTCGGCCCAGGCGCGGGCGGGGAACGTATCGGTTCTGCGCGGCTCCTGGAGCGAGGAATTCCTATCCTCTCTCGAAGGTTTTCCCGAAGCCGCGCACGACGACGACGCCGATGCGGCCAGCGGCGCCTTCAACCTGTTTCAACAAGACGGCGGCGGCCTGATCGACTTTTATGGCCGCGCCTTGATCCAGCAGACATAAGGAGATCCACGACATGGCGCGTGACGGCGGTATCGACATCGAGCCCGGATTGCTGACCCGCGTGGCTCAAGGGCTGCGCTGGGTGGTGGGCGGCAAGGCTCCCGAGGATTGGTTCGGCCCCATGGACCCGCTGCCTCCGGCGGCTCCCCAAGCGGCAGGACGGCAGTTCGATTATCCGGTGGGTTACAATCTGGTCACCCAGCCCCGGCAGTCCGAGCCGATCGGCTTCGAGCAATTGCGGGGGCTGGCCGACGCCTATGACCTGATGCGGCTGGCCATCGAAACCCGCAAGGACCAGATCGCGAAGATGGGATGGGTGATCCGTCCGCGCATCGGCTTGAACGGCGCTCCCCGGACGGCTCACGACGATCCGCGCATCGCCGCCGCCGCCGACTTTTTCGCCCGCCCCGACGGTGAGCACGGCTGGGATTCCTGGCTGCGCATGCTGATCGAGGATCTGTTGGTGATCGACGCCGCCACCGTCTATCCCCGCCGCGACCAGGCCGGGCGCCTGCTGGCGCTGGAGCCCATCGACGGCGCCACCATCAAGCGGGTGCTGGACGAACGCGGCCGCACGCCGGTTCCGCCCTATCCGGCCTATCAGCAGGTGTTGAAGGGGCTGCCGGCGGTGGATTACCGCTCGGACGAGCTTTATTATCTGCCGCGCAACGTGCGATCCCACCGGGTCTATGGCTACAGCCCGGTCGAGCAGGTGGTGATGACCGTCAACATCGCTCTGCGCCGCCAGTTGCATCAGCTTCAATATTATACCGAGGGCAATGTTCCCGAGGCCCTGATCGGCGTGCCGGAGACCTGGACGCCGGACCAGATCGGTCAGTTCCAAGCCTATTGGGACGCTTTGCTGGAAGGGGATTCCGCCCAGCGCCGCCATGCCCGCTTCGTGCCGGCCACCATTTCCAAAAGCTTCGTGCAGACCAAGGATGCCGGACTGAAGGACGATTACGACGAGTGGCTGGCCCGCATCGTTTGTTTCGCCTTTTCCCTCAGTCCCCAGGCGCTGGTCAAGGAGATGAACCGGGCGACCGCCGAAACCGCTCACGATCAGGCGTTGCAGGAAGGCTTGCTGCCGCTGATGCGCTGGGTGAAAGACCTGGTGGACCGCGCCTTGCGCGACGGCTTCGGTTGGTCCGACCTGGAGTTCGCCTGGCAGGAAGCCAGCGACCTCGATCCTCTGACTCAGGCCAAGATCGCCCAGGTCTATCTGGCCGCCGGAGTGCTGTCTCCCGCCGAGGTGAGAGCGGGACTGGGGTTGAGAGGGGAAGGGGGGGCGGTCAGTGCCGGTCCGCCCTTTCGAGAAGCATAACGGCGGCCAGCCCCGCGCACCTGCCGGAACGCCCAGTGGTGGGCAGTGGATGTTGTTCCGGTAGCGGAAGGGAAAGGCGGGAAAATGATATTGTTCTCTTTTTGTTCTTGACGCCGCTCCGGAAAAATTTGACAATGCGTCCGTGCCCGAGTTGCGCCTGATGGGCAAGTGCCGAGGGTGCCGCCGTCATCCTAAGTCTGAATGACTTGGCCCCGACTGCCTCAATGAGCTGATAGTCGAAATCGGCTGATGCCCGGTCCGAGCAATCCGGGCTTTGGTTCGTCCCTTTGCCAACATCGACCGATCCGTTCCCTCCGTCCTGCCGGGCCGGAGGTTTTTTGTTGCCTCAACCAAAGGAAAGACTTCATGAGCTTGTTCATTCCCTTGTGCAAGGTGGACGCGGCCCAGCGGCTGGTCTACGGCCAGATCGACGAAACGCCCGATCGGGCGGGCGAAGTGTTCGACTATAAATCGTCGAAACGGCATTTCATGGCCTGGTCGAAGTCGGTCCAGAAGGCCACCGACGGCAAAAGCTTCGGCAACGTGCGGGCCATGCATGGCCCGGTGGCGGTGGGCAAGCTGGAGGATATTCATTTCGACGACGCCAGCCGCAGCATCCAACTGACCGCCCGCATCGTCGACGACGGCGAATGGCGAAAGGTGGAGCAGGGCGTCTATACCGGCTTTTCGCCGGGCGGCCGCTATGTGAAGCGCTGGCGCGACGGCAGCCTGACCCGCTATACCGCCGAACCTTCGGAAATTTCCATCGTCGATCTGCCGTGCATTCCCTCGGCCAGCTTCACCATGGTCAAGGCCGACGGCGCCGAGGTGCAAGTGCCTTTCAACGCCGACGGCGATGCCGATGACGATGACGACACTGACGGCGATAGCGATTTCGCTTCCGACGCGGAGGCCGGCGGCTATAGCCGCGAACGCCTGGCCGGTCTGCTGGGATCGCTGGACTGGCTGGACGATTCCGGCGATTGGCAGGACGAATGGGCTCTGGGCGACCAGCCGATTCCCGACGATGTGCGCGGTTGGCTGGAAAGCGGCGTTGCCGTTCTGGCACCCTATCTGATCGACGGCGATGATGCCCAGGATGGCGAGGCCGACGATACGGACGGCGGCGCTTTCGCGGCTTCGGCCCGGCCGCGCGGCCTGATGAAAATGCAGCGCGATCTGAACAGCTTGCGCAACCATCTGGGCCGGTTGTCCACCGAGCGCGATCGCCTGCTGTCCCGCGTCGAGGCGCTGGAGGCTTTGCCCAAATCCGGCGGGCCGGTGCTGAAAGCGGTGTCGAAAGGCGAGGACATCGGCTATGCCGGCCTGTCCGAACAGGAGCGTCTGGCCAAGTCCATCGAGGACGATCAGGCCCGTAGTCTGGCCCTGATCAAGCTGGCTCACCAGCAGCCCAAGGTGCTGAGGTTCTGAGAGAAACGGCGTCGGTCCTTTCGCTGCCGCCGTCATCCGATTTTTCCACCCCGCCGCGCCTTGGGCCCGAGCGGGTTTTTTCATGCCTTCAAGGAGACATCCCTTATGTCCAACGAAACCAAGACCAGTCTGGCCGCCGTCAAGAGGGCCCAGCGCCGTCCGCTGACCCAGGACGGCCTGAGCAAGGCCTATCAGCAGAGCACTGCCGCCACTGCCGGTCTGACCTATTACGATCTGCAGCCGGGCGCTCTGTCGCTTTATCCCGTCACGACGCCGCTGCGCAACCGCATTCCCCGCGTCGGCACCGGTCGCGGCGTGCAGGCCAACTGGCGGGCCGTCACCGGCATCAACATCAACTCCTTGGGCGTCGGCGTCTCGGAAGGCAATCGCGGCGGCGTCATCGCCACTTCGACCCAGGATTACATGGCCGCCTTCCGTGGTCTGGGCCTGGAAGATTATGTGACTTTCGAGGCCGATTACGCGGCGGCGGGCTTCGATGACGTCAAGGCGCTGGCCGTCAACGGCCTGCTGCGGGCTCTGATGATCGGCGAGGAAAAGGTTATCCTGGGCGGCAATACCTCGTGCCCGCTGGGCGCCACGCCCAACCCGACCGTCGCCGATGCCGCCACCGGCGGTTCCCTGCCGGCCAATTCCGCGGTTTCGGTGCGGGTTGCCGCGCTGACCCTGGAAGGCTATCTGGGCTCGTCGGTGATCGGCGGCGTGCGCGGCCAGGTGTCGCGCAGCAATGCCGACGGCTCCAGCGACTCTTATGGCGGCGGCACCGCCAAGATGTCGGCGGGGGCCAGCGTCACTACTGCCAACGACGGCAGCGCCAGCCATAAGCTGACCGCCACCGTCGCCCCCGTCACCGGCGCTGTGGGTTATGCTTGGTTCTGGGGCGCTTCCGGTTCGGAAGTGTTGGGCGCCATCACCACCATCAACAGCCTGATCATTACCGCCGCCGCTACCGGCACTCAGACCGCCGCATCCCTGGGCGGCAACGACAATTCCGTCAACGGCCTGGTGTTCGACGGCCTGCTGACCCAGATCGTCAAGCCCGGCAGCAACGCCTATGTCTATGCCATGCCCACCGGCGCCGCCGGTCAGGGCACGCCCCTGACCGCCGACGGCGTCGGCGGCGTGGTCGAGATCGATGCCGCTCTTCAGCATTTCTGGGACGCCTACCGTCTGTCGCCGACCACCATCTGGGTCAGTTCGCAGGAACAGATCAACATCACCCGCAAGGTGCTTCAGGGCTCGTCCAACAGCGCCTTGCGCTTCTCGGTGGGGGCTGACCAAAGCAATCTGGCCGGCGGTCAGATGGTCACCACCTATCTCAACAAGTTCAGCATGGACGGCGCCAAGGCCATCAACGTTCTGCCCCATCCCAACCTGCCGGCCGGAACCATTCTGTTCGATACCGAGGTGCTGCCCTATCCGCTGTCGGGCGTGGCCAGCCTGCTGCAGATGAAGACGCGGCGCGACTATTACCAGATCGAATGGCCGGTGAAAGCCCGCCGCTATGAATACGGCGTCTATTTCGACGGCGTGCTGCAGAACTATTTCCCGCCGGCTTTCGGCATGATCACCAACATCGCCAACGGCTGAGGCCGCGACCTTTCCCGTCCTGCCTGTCCGCGACCTTGGGGCGGCCTCCTTCGCGAGGCCGCCCTTTCTTTTCAGCACAAGGAGACCTGCGCCATGGCCAGGATCATTTCCACCGCCGGGGCGGCCTCGGTGGTGCATGACGGCAAGGAGTACCGCCCCAACCGCCAGGGGGTGTTCTCGGTGCCCAACGAGGTGGCCGAGCATCTGTTGGCGCACGGCTTCGTATCGGTCGACAAGCCGAAGCCGGTCCCGCTCAAAGACGGCGAGGTCTGAGCCATGACCACCGCCGACCTGACCTCCCTGGACCGGGCCAAGGCCTGGCTGGGCCTGACCGATCCCGACCAGACCGAGGACGACCTCCTGTTGTCTTGGCTGATCACCGCCGCCAGCGCCTTCATCGCCAGCTGGTGCGGCCGCGATTTCGCCAGCCAGGGCTATATCGAAACCCGCGACGGCACGGGCAATGTCCGCATGCCGTTCGCCAACAGCCCAGTGACGGCGGTGGCCAGCCTGCTGATCGACAACCGGCCGATTCCGCCCGGCGATCCGGTTTCGGCGCCCGGCTATTACTTCACGCCCAGTATGCTGATGCTGAACGGATTTTCTTTCAGCCGGGGCCTGGGCAACGTGGTGATCACCTACACGGCGGGATTGCCGGGGATCCCTCCCGATCTGGAACAGGCCTGCATCGAGCTGGTGGGGCTGCGCTTCCGCGAGAAAGACCGCATCGGTCTGACCTCGAAGGGATTGGCCGGGGAGAGCACCGGCTTTCAGCAGGCCGACATGCCGGCCTCGGTGCAAACCGTTCTGCAGTTCCACAAGCGGATACTGCCCCTATGATTCGGGTTTCCGTCGACGACCGGGTGCTGCAAGCCCGGTTGGAACGGGCGCGTCAGGGCGTTCCCGGCGCGCTGGAGCGGACGGCTGCGGGGTTGGGTGACCAGCTTCTGGCCGGAGTGCGGGGCGGTCTGGCGTCGGGACCGCTGGCCGACGCTTATGCCGTTTCCTTGGAGACATCAGGCAATGCGGTGGTGGTCAGCCTGACCAACAGCCTGCCCTATGCGGCTTTCTATGAACGGGGTTTCCAGGGAACCGAGGAAGTTTCCGAGCATTTGCGTCAGATGACCGAGGCATTCGGTCATCCGGTCGCCACGCCCCATGAAATTCTAGTGCAGAGTTATTCCCGCCGCGTCGATGCCCCGGCCCACCCAGTGGCTCAGTCGGCGCTGGAAACCATGACAACGGCCATTACCGACGGCTTTACCCAGGCCGTTCTGCAGGAGCTTGCGCCATGAGCCGAGAACCCGTCTATGCCGCCCTGTTCGATCTGCTGAAAAACCTGAAGACGGCGGGAACCGTCAAGCTCTGTGACCGCCGCGTCCGTTTTCTGGAGGAGATGGGGGCGTCGGAACTGCCCGCTTTGTTCATGGCCGTCAGCCATCAGCAGACGATGGCTCTCGCTAACATGCCGCCCCGAAGAACCCTGCAGGCCAAACTGTACCTCTATGCCGCCAATCCCGACCGTCACCGCTCGGCGGGTGTGGTGCTGAACGGGCTTTTGGACGCGGTCGAACAGGTTCTCCAGCCGCCTGCCGGAGCTGAAACACTGACCCTGGGCGGGTTGGTCCGCCACGCTTTCATCGACGGCCCCATCGAAGTTTTCGAAGGAGCCCAGGGCGAACGGGCGGCGGCGGTTCTGACCGTTTCCATGCTGCTTCCCTGATCACGCTTTTTCATTCAACACCATCCAAAGGAGTTTTGTCCGATGGCTATCTACAGCTTCGGTTCCGGCACCCTGTGGGGCGTGCGGAGCGATACCGCCAACGCCACGCCCATCAAGTTCGGTACTTTGCACGACGTCAATCTGGAGTTCTCGGCCACGGCCAAGCAGTTGTTCGGCCAGTACCAGTTCCCGGTGGCGGTCGCCCGCGGCACCAGCAAGATCACCGGCAAGGCCAAGTTCGCCCAAGTCCAGGGCCGAGCTTTCGCCGAGCTGTTCTTCGGCTCGGCCCTGCAAAGCGGGCAGGTGACCACTGCCAACGCCGAGGCGGCTTCGGTGCCCGCCGCCGCCCCCTATACGGCGTCGGTGATCCATGCCGCCGACTTCGTCCAGGACCTGGGCGTGGTCAACGCCGCCACCGGGCTGCCCTTCACCAAGGTCGCCAGTTCCCCGGCTCAGGGCGAGTACGTGACGGCCGACGGCGTCTATGGTTTCAACGTCGTCGACGCCGGCGCCGGCCTTCTGATCAGCTACGGCTACAGCGCCAGTTCCGGTCAGAAGATGGTGGTCAGCAATCAGTTGCTGGGGGTGCAGCCGGTGTTCCAGGTGGCGCTGGAAACCAATTACAGTGCTCCCGGCGGTCTGAAGAAGGCGGTTCTGACCCTGAACGCCTGTGTTTCCAACAAGCTGGCCTTCGCTACCAAACAGGATGACTTCTCGATCCCCGAGATGGACTTCGAAGCCTTCGCCGACGCCGCGAACAATGTTCTGACCTGGTCCTTCAGCGAGGCGTCGTGATGAGTTATGCCTCGGAAACCGGCGAAATCAAGCTGGGTGGGAGAAGCTTCGCCGTTCATGCCTTCACCTTCGATCAGTTGCAGCGGATGATGCCGGCTTTCGGCCGGCTGGAGCTGGGACTGGCCGAGGGTGGGCTGACGGCGGCCCGCGACATCATCGCCGCCGCTTTGTCCGACGCCTTGCCAGCCGAAGAACTGGCCGGCTTGCGCACCACCATCCCGGAAATTCTGGAGGCGGTGCCGGTGGTGGCTCGCATCTCGGGACTTGCCCAACTGGGGGAAGCCTTGGCGGGGAAGAAGACGGCTTAGCGCTGGATTGGGACGATCTTTACGCCCAGGTCATAGCCGCCACCGGCTGGACCTGGGCCGAGGTCGGACGCCTGACCCTTCCCCGCTTCAAAGCCTTGGCCGAGCATTGGCGCCGCCATCCCCCAAGCCATATCCTGTTGGCCGCCTGGCTGGGGGTGGAGGCGGAGCCGAGAACAAAGCCGCTGCACCAGAAAATGGATTTTCAAACGTTCTTCAAAGAGATCACGGGGCAATCGCCGCCGTCATGACGCGGGATGTCGGGCGCTCTGGTTTTCGCCGTAATGTTGTGTAAGCTGTCACCTGTCCAAGCGTCTGGCGGAAGAGGGTGACATGCGGTGGGGGATCGTGATGATGGCTGCAGCGCTGCTGTTGAGCGGCTGCGCTTTAAGATCAGAAAGCTGGGGTGGAAAAGTGACCTGCCTAGCCGGTCGGGATTGTCAGATCAAGATGGGACGGGCTTACGAATTCATCAATACCCATGCCCTGGTTGAGCCTAAGGTGGCGAATTCGACGAGCATAAGGACCAGGAACACGAGAGACGAATCCATTTTCCTTGAATACAATGTTCATAGAATAGCCGTTGATCAGCAAAACGACGTCATTGAGATAAATGTTATGTGTGGCAGGTGGGGAGGGTGCATGGGTGATCCGCATGTGTTGGCGGATGCCTTGCTTATGTGCGTCAATGGCAAATTGGATTGTGATGTCCAGTAGTCTTTATTTCAGGTTGTTATTTTGAAATCCGCCTTCGGGCGGATTTTTTTATGACCGTTTGGAGGGTGAGATGGCAAGCACGGATGTCGTCATAACGTTTGGCGCCAATGCCGAGGAATTACAGGGCGCCCTGAATATTCTTTCGCAAACGGCGGCTCTCTGCGCCGATGGTATGGCCGCGAATTCCGATAAAGCCGCCAAGGCGCAAGAGGGGCAGACCTCGGCGACGCGGGACGCCACCCAACAAATGCTTTCATATGGGCATCAGGCCGGAGAAACGGCAGGACAGGTTTCCAACGCCCTCGGGAAAAACAAAGGGGAATTCGCTCAGGTCAAAAAAGACATTCTTGAAATCACCGATTCTTTGAAAACGATGAATAACGCCATTGGCGCCAGTGTGTTCAATCTGGGGCATGCCGCCTTACAAGGAGGCAATGCTTTTGCCCAAGCCCAGAAACAGATTTGGAAGGATCTGCATACGGCGGCATTGAGTACGATCAAAAGCATCGTCAGCACTTACATCTCCGGGCAATTGAATATGCTGGAGCTGAGTAAAGTGTTTGGCTATTCGGATGAGGAGATTCAGGCCGCCCTGGCGTCACGCAAGATGAGCCTCCTCCGTCTGCTGACCGCCAACAGTGCCGCGAATCAACAGCAGCAAACGGCCGCCACCCAGGCCGGAGCTACGGCCCGTCAAACGACCGAAGTCGGTTCTCAAGCCGCCCAGACGGCGGCGGTCGAAGCGGGCAACGCCGCCCGGACGGGATCGGACGCCGCCGCCGCCGCCGAACAATCCACCGCGCAAAGCGAAAGCGTGATGACGCATGCGAAATCGGCGGCGTCGGCGGTTTACGACGACGTGGCGCAAATTCCCTATGTCGGCTGGATTCTGGCCCCGGCGGCGGCGGCTTCGGCCTTTGCCGCCGTGGCGGCTTATTCGGCGGCGGGCGGTTGGGAGCGGGTGCCCTATGACGGAGCCCTGACCGAACTGCACAAAGATGAAATGGTGCTGCCGGCCAGCGTCGCCAGCACGGTTCGTGCGGCCTCGTCGGCGGTGGGAGCTTATGGCCTGCCGCAGCAATCCAGGCAATGGGCCAATCCGGCCCAGCCGGCGGTGGCGGCAAGTGCGGCGTCGGGTGGAAGCGGAGGGTCGGTGACGCTGAACTACACTCCGTCCGTCAGCGCCATCGACACGCGGGGAGCCCGCGATTTTCTGGATCAGCATGGGCGTTACATCGTCGATGTTCTGCAACGCCAGCAACGAAATTTCGCGCAGGTGAAGAAATGAGCGACGTCGTTTTTCCCACGCTGCCCGGCCTAGCCTGGTCGGTGACCAAAATTCCGGAATTCTCCACCATCGTCAAGACGGCGGTGAACGGCGCCGAGACGCGCATCGCCCTGTGGTCGGCGCCGCGCTGGCATTTTCTGCTGAAATACGAATTTTTGCGCGACGACGCCACCGGCGAGCTGAAGAAACTGGCGGGTTTCTTTCTGCAACGTCAGGGGCAGTTCGAGGATTTCCTCTACCTCGATCCCGACGACAATATGGTTGCCGAGCAGGCGCTGGGGCAGGGAGACGGCAAGACCGCCGCCTTTACCTGCCTGCGCAACTTCGGCGGTTATCTGGAGCCGATCGGCGCACTGGACGCCGACAGGGAGATGAGCTTCGCCGTCGGTGGCGTTGCCGTTCCTTTCTCCATCAGCGGCAATCAGGTGGTCTTCGCCACCGCTCCGGCGGCGGGGCTGGCGGTGACGGGAAGCTACGGCTTTCATTACCGCGTCCGTTTCGCCGACGACAAAGCGGAGTTCGAACAATTCATGCATCGGCTTTGGCAATTGCAAAGCTGTGAACTGGTGAGCGTGAAATGACCGATGCCTCGGATATCCTCAAAACCCTTCTGGCCGGCGGATGCTATGGCCGGGCCGACCTTTACACCATCGCCCCGGTCGGATTGGAGACGCTGACCCTGACGTCGGCCGACATGGACGTGACGGCCAGCGGCGTCACCTATTCGCACGGCCTGCTGCGTGTCACCCGCGATAGGTTGCGGCTGGTGGCCGGGCTGGAAACCGACACCTTCACCCTGACCTTGGCGGTCGACACCGCCAACGAGATGACCATCAACGGCGTGCCGTTCCGGCAGGCGGTACAGTGGGGACTGCTGGACGGGGCGCATATCCAACTGGATTGGGCTTATATCGACGGCTGGGGGCCGCCGGCCAATGTGGTCGGCAGCCTGACCCGCTTCGTCGGACTGGCCTCGGACATCGCCATCGACCGCACCGGCGTCAAGATCACCTGCAAGTCCTGGCTGTCGCTGTTGGACACCCAGGTGCCCAGCCAGGTGTATCAGGCCCATTGCCGCTTCATGTTGGGGGATTCCCATTGCGGCGTCGATGTGGCGGGCTACAGTCGGGACGGGACGGTGCTGGCCGAAGGCTCCACCGCTACCTTGAAGACCGATGTTTCCGACGCTGACGGCACCTGGGCGTTGGGTTGGGTCAGCTTCATCAGCGGCGTCAACAAAGGGGTTTGTCGGGGCGTTCGCGCCCAGACCGGCGGTATCCTGGTTCTGAACGGCCCCTTGCCCTGGTCTCCCGAGGCCGGGGACGCCTTCACTCTCTACCCCGGCTGCGACAAGCTGATGCCCGGCACGTCGGGGGCCAGTTGCTCGGCCGTCTTCAACAACGCCAGCCGTTTCGGCGGCATGCCCTATATCCCGACGGCGGACACCGCCACCTGACGCTGCCTTTTTCAGGGAGCTCCCATGACAGAATTGGAACGACAACAACGCCGGGCCGTGGCGGCCGAGGCGCAAAGCTGGCTGGGCACGCCCTATCATCATATGGGACGGCTGAAAGGCGTCGGCGTCGACTGTGCCATGCTGCCTGCCGAAATCTATGAAGCCTGCGGCCTGATTCCCCGCCAGGAAGTGGCCTTCTATCCCATGGATTGGAATTTGCACCAGGGAGGCGAGCGTTATCTCGCTCAGGTGCTGGAGCATGCCGCCGAGGTGGAGGCGCCGCATCCCGGCGATCTGGTGCTGTGGCGTTTCGGCCGCTGTCTGGCGCACGGCGCCATCGTGCTCGATTGGCCCCGGATCATTCATGCCGTGGTCCGCGTCGGCGTGGTGCTGGACGACGGCGAATCCCCTTCGCTGCTGCGTCAGCGCCAAGACGGCCGGCCGCGTGAACGGCATTTCTACAGCCTTTGGAGGAAGCGGCCATGAGCACGCTGTTCGGCGGAGGGAAAAAGACCCAGGCCCAAACCCAGAGCACGGTCACGGACCTTCAGGTTCAGACGTCGACCCAGGGCGCCGTGGTGCCTGTGGTCTACGGCACCCAGAAAGTGGCCGGAAATCTGATTTGGTACGGCGATTTCACTTCGATTCCCCATTACAGCAGCAGCGCCAGCGGCGGAGGCAAAGGTGGCGGAGGAGGAAGCAGCAGTTCGGTCGATTACACCTATCAGACCGCCATCGCCTTCGCCGTCAGTGCCGGCAAGGTGGTCGACGTGGCCCGGATCTGGTGGGAGAAAAATCTTTACAGCCTGTCGTCGGTGCCCGGCAACGCCCTGCTCAAGCAAGGGGACGTGGATCAGGAACCCTGGAGCTATCTGTCGTCCAAACATGCGGATCAGGCTTTGCATTATCCGGGGCTGGCCTATGTGGGCATCAGCGCCGTCGATCTGGGCAGCAGCTACAATCTGCCCAACATCACCTATGAGGTGTTGGGGAAGGGGCCGGCGGCGTCTGTCTATGCGTTGTCCGGCGTCAGCCATTCCATCGACCTGTCGAGCTTGAAAACGGCTCCTGCGGATACGGGTAAGCAGAAAATCGCCGCTCAGTTGGGTTCGTTGAACAATATTTCCGGCAATTACGCCTTCGATACTTCGCCTGCTTATTGCTTCTACGATTTGCTGGTCAACGACGTCTATGGCGCGTCCTTTCCCACCGCACGGCTGGCCGACCTTTCAGACTACGCCCTGTGGTGCGAGGCGTTGGGCATCACCATGTCGGTATCCCTGGATCAGGCCCAGGATGCCCGCTCGGTCTTGCAGGGCTGGCTGAAAATGACCCAGGCAGAAGCCGTTTGGGCCGCCGGCACGCTGACCATCGTTCCTTATGCCGACAGCACGGTCAGCGCGACCCGTATGGACGGCACCATCGCGACCTATAGCCCCGACCTGACGCCGGTGATGAGCATCGACGACAGCATCATGCTGCATACAGAGGAGGATGAGCCACCGCTGACGGTGACGCGCAAGGACCCTGCCGACGCCAAGAATCGCATCACTCTGGAATATACCGACCGCTCCAACGCTTATGCCCTGACGGTGGTCACCAGCGAGGATCCGGCCCATATCTCCCGCTACGGCCTGCGGGCCGACAGCAGCGCCACCGCACACGAATTCACTTCCGGAACCGTGGCGCAAACGGTGGCCGATCTGCTGCTAGCCCGCAGCACCAACATCGTCGCCACCTACGAATGGCGGATGGGCGGGCTGGCGGCTTTGCTCAAACCCATGGACATCGTCGCCTTGAGCGATATCGACCAGGGTTTGAGCGCCACGCCGGTACGAATTCTGGAAATCGAAGAGGAAGACGACACCGTCTTTCGCGTCAAGGCCGAAGCCGTGCCTGGAGCCGTCGCCGTGGCGGTGGAGCGGCCGTTACAGGCGTCTCTTGGCTATCGTGCTGATTACGGAGCTTTTCCCGGCGACATCAGTCCCCCCGTGATGTTTGAGCCACCGTCGGCGCTGACCGGCGGGGCTTTGGAATTGTGGGTGGCGGCTTCCGGCGGCGAGAACTGGGGTGGGGCCAACGTCTGGGTGTCCGCTGATGGCGAAACCTACGCCAGCATCGGTTCCATCACCTTGCGGGCCCGCCAGGGGGTGTTGTCCACCGCCTTGGCCGCAGGCGGCAGCTTGGACGTGATCAACGCTTTTCAGGTGGACCTGTCCCTGTCTCGCTCCACCCTCAGCGGCTGCTCGGCAGTGGATGCCGCCGCCTACAATACCCTTTGCTATGTCGATGGCGAGTTGCTGTCGTTCCAGGACGCCGAATTGGTTTCTCCCCACGGTTACCGCCTGAGTACCCTTTATCGCGGTGCCTATGGTTCGACGGTGTCGAGCCATGCCGAAGGCAGCCAATTCGCCCGTCTGGACGGCGGCATTTTCAAATATGCCTTCACCGCCGCCCATATCGGCAAGACGCTGCAGATCAAGTTCACCTCGTTCAATTTGTTCGGCGGGGCGGAGCAAAGCCTGGCCGACGTTGCGCCATACAGCTTCACGGTTCAGGGCAGCGCGCTGACACTGCCTTTGCCGAACATCACCGGTCTGAGCTGTGCTTATGTTTCCGGCATTGCGCAATTGACATGGGATTCCATCAGCGACGAGCGCAGCCCCGATTTCGAGATCCGCAAGGGGGCGAGCTGGAACAGCGCCGTCTTCATCCGCCGCACCTCGGTACCTCAGGCTCCGACTGCGGGTGACGGCGTTTATTGGGTGGCGGCGCATTTTACCGTGGCCGACGGCTACGAAATCTATTCGGCGGTTCCCGCCATGATTTCGGTATCTGGTGCCCAGATCGTCAGCAACGTCATTGCCAGTCATGACGAATGGGCCACGGGGTGGAGCGGTGCGAAGTCCGGCCTGAGCGTCGTGCATGGTTATTTGCAGATGTCTGGGGCGGCCGATCTTTCGGATGTCGATATTCCGTCTCTGGCCGATGTGATTTACGGCGACGGTGCAGAAATCTCGGGGACTTACACCATTCCCGAGAAACATCGGATCGATGTTGGGCGGATCGTCAATTGCCCTGTCGCCATCAATGTTCAAGCCATGGGGCAGCCCTGCCGTCAGGATTTACGGTTCGAAAGGGATGTGTTGCTCTTGCAGGATGTCTGCGGGGTCAATCTTGGGCCTTCGGTCAGTGTTTCTCCGCAAATCCGCCTGTCTCAGGACGCGGTGGCGTGGGGCGACTGGCAAAGCTGGACGGCCGGCAGCTATTTGGCCAGGGCTTATGACGCCCGCCTGCTGGTGTCTACCCGGGATGTCACAGCGGTGCCGGTGGTCGAGGGCTTCTCGTTTCTGGTGGATGTGCCGGACCGGCTGGACAGTTTCACCGGCTTGGCGGTGCCGATTTCCGGCCTGCAGGTCAATTTCACCGACGGTTTGGGCGGCAATCCGGCTGCGGCTTTCAACGGCGGTCCCAACGGCGAGGACGCTCCCAATGTGTTGGCTACCGTGCTGAACGGCGATTCCGCCGACACGCCGGTTATCTCCGAACTGACCAAAAGCGGCTTTTTCATCCAGGTGCTCAATGGCGGTCAAGCCGTTGTCCGCACCGTCAACATTATCGCGCAAGGATATTGATCCATGACACAAAACGTCTTGCAGATTTCCACCTCTTCACCGCTGAAGGGACTGGATATGGTCGTGGGGGTGAACGGCGCCTTGGCCAGTTTGGCCAGCTTGTTCAGCGGCAGTACCGCGCCCACGGCTTCTGTCCTCGGATTGGGCAGTCTTGCCGGACTGATGTGGCACGACACCGCCCAGAACAAACTCTATCTGCGGAACCAGGCCGATGATGCCTGGATCTTGTTGGGGAGTATCGACGAGACCAACGGCGTTTTCAGTCCGGTCGGTTCTGCCGGTACCAGCGCTGTGGCGGGTGGCGTTACGGCGTCGTTGTCCATGAACGGCCAGCTGCTGGTGGCATCGGCGGTGACGACGCTGACGCTGCCGGCCAGCAATACGCTCAGCACCAACTGGATGGTGTCGGTTTTTGCCAAGGCGGGCGGTGTGACCATTCAGCTGGCCAATGGCGGCGACAGCTTGAACGGCACTTCCAGTGGCAGCGTGGTTTTACCCAAGGGGTATCTGGCCCAGGTCGTCACCGATGCGGCAGGCACTTTCACGGTGATGGTGTTGCCGGCGGCTTACGGACTTTCCGTTCAGGCTTCGGCCGCAGTTCTTGATTTGGGAACCGCCACGACCCGTACCGTCAGTGTCACGGGAACCATCGCTATCACGAGCTTTGGCGGCAGTGCGCCGGCAGGCATTATTTATACCCTGCTGTTCTCGAACTCTTTGACGCTAATCCATAACGCCGTATCGCTCATTCTGCCAGGAGCGGCAAATATCGTTGCATCGGCGGGGGATACCGCTCAGTTCTTGTCGTTGGGAGGGGGGAACTGGCAGTGCATTTCCTATCAGGCGGCCGTGGTCAAGGCTTCAGTTGCCGCATCGGTGCCGGTGCGGCAGACGGCTTTGAGCGGCGCTGCCGACAGTTCGGGAAAAGCCGTCTTTATTTCGAGTGGAGCAGGATTGTCTCCATCTTTGCTGGCCTCCGCATCACCATTGGTTCTGGCATTCGCCGCCGGTTTTGGCTCTGTCGGCGCTATCGATTACGTCGAGCGGATGACGGCGGATGTCGCGGGCTTCTTTGGTGCCCTGCCGGCCAACAATTTATCGTATCTCTATGCCAGCCGAGCCACGGCGGGAGCAGTCGGCGGTGGTTCGACCTTGGCGCCGCCGCAATATGGGCCGGCTTATAATCAAGCGGCTCAGGCCAAGCTGGATTTGAACAACTCCATCCTGGATGATTTCGGCAATGCCTGGACGAGTGCGGGGGTAACGTTTTCCAATGCCAGTCCGAAATATAGCGGCACCTATTCCGCAGTGCTGACTGGATCGGCATCCTCCTACATCAAGACGGTTTCCATTACCTCTCTCAGCAGCAGTCCGAATGGGGCTTTTACCATCCATATCCCATTCTATGTCGCCTCTCTGGCGAACATGGGGCTGATGTATTGTGTCAACACCTCTCTTTACGGCTTGTCGCTGGGTGTAACCAGCGCCGGCAAAACCTGCTTGTACGCCTCCTCCAACGGAACTGGCTGGGACATTGCCAGCAACACCAACGGTACGGGCAGCGTCACGGTTGGTTGGCATGATCTCGAATTCACGTACGATCCGGTCGCCGGGAAATATTACCTGTACCTTGATGGCGTGATGGACCAGAGCATCACCTCGACGGCCAGGATTTGTGCCGGAACGGGTATTACTATTGGCATTGGCGCTGTCGCCGGCAGTTCGAATGTATATTTCACGGGCAATGTGCAGGGCTTCGAATTCTTGCCATATTGCCGTCACCCTGCCGGGAGTACCTTCGTTCCTCAGACTGCTCTATCCTCGTTCGGCGTTCCTGGTTATGCCTCGGATTGGTTCGACGTCACCAGCATGGTGATGCGGACTCCGAACGCCGCCAGTGCTGTGGCCGGAAATAACCCGGCATTTTCTGCCTCGAATAAGCTCTATCTGGGCGAGGCCATCGCCGGGTTGGCGACAGTCAATAGTGTCGTCAGCTATGTGTTTCGGGGGTATTGCGATTCCGGGCTTGTCGGAACGATCCCCGGCGTCAACACCAGCATTTCCCTTAATCACAACGTCGGTTCTAAGCCCGTAGCCGCGCCGATGATTTACCTCGAATGTATCACCGCCGAGCTTGGTTACTCCCCAGGAACCCGGTTGCCCTGGGTTGGCGGCGTCGATACCAACTGGCACTTCACTCAGACGGCGCCGGCGATGGATCGCAACACGATCAGTTGGACCTCGGCCGCCGTCTATACTTGCATTATTCCCCAAAAAGCGGGGGGAGGGCCCACGACTGTCACGGCAGCAAATTGGCGATTCGGAGCTGTGGTTGAGAGAGGATGGTGATCATGTTCGGCTATTTCATGAGTGCAGAGAGCGGCTATTATATCGGTGAGCGGCGCAGTTCTGGCGACAAACCGACGGATCCGCGTCCCGATGATACATACGATCCCGATGGCAATGGCGGCTGGATTTCGAATGCCGAGCGGGATGCTGCGGCCAAAGCAGCGGGTATCCAGCAGAGCGTTGAACGCTTGAATCTTCAAGGATCCGACGCATCCATGAGTCGCGGCCTGGAAGATCTCGCCGTTCTATTGATTGCTAAAGGTGTCATCGCTAAAGGCGACCTCCCTAGGCCTTTATTGACGAAAATAAACAACCGCCGCGTTATCCGTGGACAGGAGGCCCTATGATGGGAGCCGAAAGTATTTCTGTTTGGAGCGTCTTGACGGTAGTGATGCTGCCGCTTTTAGGAGGAGGCTTCTTTCTGCTGTGGACGCGTCTGGACAAGCACCAGGATGGCGAAGCTACTCATCACGACAATGTCTGGGACGCGATTCACGAATTGCGAACTTGGTTGCAGCGTCATCAGGTGGAGTGTGAGCGCCGTTTTGTCAAAACGGATGATTTAAGGTCGTTGGAGGAACGGCTTGACGGCCGTTTGAGCCGCATCGAAGGTAAATTGGATGCGATCGTCACCCCTTGCGGCGGAAAGGGGGCGCCATGAGTGCCGGTATCCTTCCTGTTCATCTACGCCAGTTGGTTATCGCCCCGGCTTTGTCGGTAATAGGCCTGGGCGGTCAGGCAGCCGAGGAGTTGCTTCTGGGCACCGCCTTGCAGGAGAGCCTTGGCGGCGTTTATTTGCATCAACTGGGACTGGGACCCGCCATCGGTATTTTTCAGATGGAGCCGCGGACCCATGACGACTTGTGGAGCAGTTTTCTGCCGCATCACGTCGATCTGTCCGTAAAAACTTCATCTCTGCTGGTGTCTGGGATGGGACGGTTGAACCAGATGGCGGGCAATATGCTTTATGCCGCTGCGATGGCTCGGCTGCTGTACTACCGTTGCCCGGAAACTCTTCCGGCGGCAGGTGACATTCCGGCGCAGGCGGCGTTTTACAAACGCTGGTATAATACGGCCGGTGGTGCGGCCACCATCGAAGGCTATCTATCCCGCTGGAAGACGGCCTGCTCGTAAACACGCAGCCCTAAATTCACGCCCCCATCCGCCGTTTGGCTTTCGCCCGGCGGTTTTTTCATGTCTGCAGTTTAAGGAGATTCTCTATGGATCATGCTTCCATTGTCGATCTGACGCCGCTGGCCGCGCTGCTGGCCCAACTCCTGATCGCCGTGCTGGCCGCTACCGCCACCTGGGCCGCGGCTTGGGTGAAGAAGCGCGCCAACATCGCAGCCGACACTGAGATGAGCCAGCAATTGGACGGCCTTCTGACCGAAGCGGTCAATTTTGCCCAAGGTCATCTGATGACCCTGCTGGGTCATGCTGACTTCGCCAAGGTGGAAACCCGCAATGCCGCTGTGCAGTTGGGTTTGTCCTTTGTCGCTGCTCAGGCTCCTGCCGCTCTGAAGTCCTTGGGACTGACCGATCAGCATGTGGCTGATCTACTGCTGGCTCGCATGGCCAAGCTGGATCCGACCCTGGTCCTGCCCGGTTCGGTGCCGCTGCCGTCCTCGCCTCAGTCCGTTACCCCGGCGGCGGTCTGATGGCTTTGACGGCTTTGCTGGGGCAGCTGCTCCAGGCTCTTTTCGGGCTGCTGCCTTTGCTGCTGGCTGATCTAGCCGGCAGCAGGCGGGCTCGGCTGATCCAGGCTGAAAATACCGCGGAGGTGAAGAATGCGCAGTTGGCCTGCCGTCATCCTGACACTATCGACGCTGCTGTGCGGATGCTCTGATCTGCGGAGCGGTGATTGTCCACCTTTGGGCGATTACGATGCCGCCTTCAAAACCCAGTTGGCCAAAGAACTTCATAGCCTGGGCGAAGACAGTGCTGCCGCCAAGGTGGTAGAGGATTATTCTCAATTGCGGGAACAGATTCGAATTTGCGGGTAAAGAAAAGAGACGGGCCTTCCGGTGGAAAGCCCGTTTTTTCAAAGCTATAACTGGTCCGGCACCACGGTCATGACCGTGCGGGATCCCTTGGTGATGGTGATGCCCAGGCCGTAAACCTGAGGCAGGATGCTTTCGGCGTAAAACCAGGCGGTGGCCAGTTTCGATAAATAGAAGCCCTGATCGCCGTCGTTGGCGTCCAGACGGGCGCGGGCGATTTTGGCGGCGCGGGCCAATTGATAGCCGCCGAAGACATAACCCAGCAGGCGCAGCAGCGGCACACCGGCAGCCGCGGGCAGACGAGGCTCGCGCACGGCGGCGCCCAACAGCCATTCCACCGATTGCAGGGCCACAGCGGCGGCGGCGGCCAGTTCGCTGCCAATGCCCTTCAGAAACTCGTCGGACTTGCCTGACAGCTCTTCCGCCAATGCCGCCACATCAGCTAAGGCCAGGCGGGCGGTGGCACCCTGGTCGCGCAGAATTTTCCGGTTGACCAGATCGTTGGCCTGAATGGCGGTGGTGCCTTCATAAATGGTGGTGATGCGGGCGTCGCGCAGATGCTGGCAGGCGCCAGTTTCCTCAATGTAGCCCATGCCGCCATGGACCTGTACGCCCAACGAGGCGACTTCGTTGCCGACTTCGGTGCACCAGCCTTTGACGATGGGGTTGAGGAATTCGGCCATGCGGTGGGCCTTTTCCTTGGCTTCGGCATCGGGATGGCCGTGAGCGACGTCCAAAGCGGCGGCCGCCACATAGGCGATGGCGCGCATGGCTTCCACTTGAGATTTCATGCTCATCAGCATGCGTCGCACGTCGGGATGATCGACGATGCCGCCTTTTTCCGAGCAGCCGACGGCCTTGCCCTGAACGCGTTCGCGGGCGTAGGTTCTGGCTTGCTGATAGGCGCGCTCGGCGATGGCCAGCCCCTGGATGCCGACGTTCAGGCGGGCGTGGTTCATCATCACGAACATATATTCCAGACCGCGGTTTTCCTCTCCGACGAGGTATCCGACCGCTCCGCTCTGATCGCCGAAAGACATTACGGCGGTGGGACTGGCATGGATGCCCATCTTGTGTTCCAGCGACACGGCATGCACGTCGTTGCGGTCCCCAAGGGAGCCATCGGCATTGACCAGGAACTTGGGGACGATGAACAGCGAGATGCCCTTGACGCCGGGAGGGGCGTCGGGAGTGCGGGCGAGAACCAGATGGATGATGTTTTCCACCATTTCGTGATCGCCGTAGGTGATGAAGATTTTTTGTCCGCTGATCAGATAGTGGTCGCCATTCTTCACCGCTTTGGTGCGGATGGAGCCCAGGTCGGAACCGGCCCCGGATTCAGTCAGGTTCATGGTCCCGGCCCATTTTCCCGACACCAGATTGGGCAGATAGGCGGCTTTCTGCTCCTTCGAGCCGCATTCGACGATCGCGTTGGCGGCGCCCTGGGTCAGCATAGGGCACAGGGCGAACGACATGTTGGCAGCCTGCCACATCTCGCCGACGGCGACGTTGACCAGGCCGGGCAGACCCATGCCTCCCCATTCGGGATCATAGGGCAGGCCCAGCCAGTTGCCTTCTACCAGAGTGTCCAAGGCGGCCTGCCAGCCTTCGGCGGTCCGCACCTTGCCGTCCACCAGCTTGGCGCCCTGACGGTCGCCGGCCTGGTTCAGCGGGGCCAGAACTTCCTCGGCGATACGGCCGGCTTCCTCAAGCACGCTGGAAACCAATTCGTTGGAGGCTTCTTCGAAGCCCGGCAGCGTGGCGATGCCTTCCAGGTCAGCCAGATCGCGCAAAACGAATTCCATGTCGCGGATGGGCGGAAGATAGGCAGTCATGTTGGGAATGCTCCTTCATCAGCGGAGAGTCGGCGGCGCGGAGGCTATCCTTCGCCGCACATCGCGGCAATGACCGGACCGCTCGCCCGTGGTGGCGGAAAATGCCATCCTTCAACGGAGGCCACGGGCGAGGGCTGAGGTCGACGGTCGTCAGAGTTCCTTGGCCTGCTTGCGCAGCTCGAACTTCTGAATTTTGCCGGTCGAAGTCTTGGGCAGCGCGCCGAAGACGATGCTGCGCGGCACCTTGTAATGTGCCAGATGTTCGCGGCACCAGGCGGTGATGTCGTCCTTGGTCACCTTCGCGCCGGGTTTGAGGGTCAGGAAGGCGCAAGGCGTTTCGCCCCATTTCGGGTCGGGCCGGGCGACTACGGCCGCTTCTAGCACCGCCGGATGGCGGTAAAGGACATCTTCTACCTCAAGGCTGGAGATGTTCTCGCCGCCCGAAATGATGATGTCCTTGGAGCGGTCCTTGATCTCGATATAGCCGTCGGGATGCCAGACAGCCAGATCGCCGGTATGAAACCAGCCGCCCTTGAAGCTTTCCTCGGTGGCTTTGGGATTCTTCAGATACCCCTTCATGACGTTGTTGCCGCGCATGAAGATTTCGCCCATGGATTCGCCGTCCTTGGGCATCGGCGTCATGTCGATGGGGTCGGCGACCATGGCTCCTTCCATGATCGGGCCGCGCACGCCTTGGCGGGCTTTGACGCGGGCCTTGTCTTCGATGGACAGATCGTCCCATTTTTCCTGCCAGGCGCAGAAGACGGTGGGGCCGTAGACTTCGGTCAGTCCATAGACATGGGTGACATTGATGCCCATGCGCTCCATGCCCTCGATGATGGCGGCGGGCGGAGCGGCGCCGGCGGTCATGACCTCGACCTTATGATCGATGCCGGTCTTCATCTCGTCGGGAGCGTTGACGATCATGTTTAGAACAATGGGCGCGCCGCAGAAATGGCTGACTTTCTCGGTCTTGATCAAGTCCATGATGCTTTCCAGACGCACGGAACGCAGGCAGACGCTGGTGCCAGCGTTGACGGCCAGGGTCCAGGGGAAGCACCAGCCATTGCAATGGAACATCGGCAGAGTCCACAGATAGACCGGCTTCAGCGGCATGCCCCAGCGCAGGATGTTGTCGATGGCGTTCAGATAGGCGCCGCGATGGCTGTAAACCACGCCCTTGGGGTTGCCCGTGGTGCCTGACGTGTAGTTCAGGGCGATGCCGTTCCATTCGTCCGAAGGGCGCAGCCAGTCGAATTCGGGATCGCCGTCGGCCAGCAGTGCCTCGTAATCCAGGGGGCCGAGCAATTCGCCACCCTCGTACTGGGGATCGTCGATGTCGATCACCAGCGGCTTGGCCGCCATGGCTTCGACGGCCGGTCCGACGACCTTGGAAAATTCCCGGTCGGTGATGAGAATTTTGGCTTCGGCATGTTCCAGGATGAATTTGACGCTGGCGGTGTCTAGGCGAGTGTTGATGGCGTTCAGGATGCCGCCGGTCATGGGGACGCCGAAATGCGCCTCGAACAATTCCGGGGTATTGGTGGCCATGACCGCCACGGTGTCGCCGATGCCGATGCCGCGCTTGGCCAAGGCCGAGGCAAGTCGGCGGCAGCGGGCATAGGTTTCCGCCCAATTGCGGCGGACGGAGCCGTAGATCACAGCGGGCTGATCGGGGTATACCGCCGCGGCCCGTTCCATGAAGGCCAGCGGGGTCAGCGGAACATAGTTGGCGTCGTTCCGGTCAAGGTCGGTCTCGTAAGGATTGACTTGGTCTGGACGGTTCATTCTGCGGGTTCCTCCCGGGCGTGGTTTTTCACCTTATCCGTTTGAAACGATACCAGAAGCCGAATGCCCTGTCCTGTTTCATCCTTGAGACGGTATGGCTTGGCGCAAGAGGATAGGCGCTCTTATCGGGTGGTTTTATTGAGGCCGAGACGCTTTTGGCGGATCGTCCGTCCTTCTCGCATTGAACATAAGGGCAAGGGCAAGTAGCCTGTGCGTGCCGCGGGGTGGGAACGGGCTGGAGCCGAATGGAAGATATCCTTAAGCCGATCGAAGATACGGATATGGACTCGATGTTCATATTGCCGTTGTCCGTTCTGCCGATCACGACGCCGCAGCTTCAGACCGCCCGCCTGATCAAAAATGCCCGGCTGCAAAGCATGGTCGAGCTTTTCTATGACCGCCAGGCCGGATCGGGGCAGGTGACCATCGATGCCTTGCCGTCCGTGTGCAACTGGCCGGCGGGGGAGCTGCATCCCGATCTGATCATGCTGCGCAAGCTGGCCTTCATTCCCAGCTACGACGTCTATTCGTTGCGCATCTGCCTGCGTGAGCAGAACATCAAGGTCAACGACGTGGAAAGTCTGCGGCTCAGCCCCGAGAAAGAGGCTGAGTTGGCGCAATACATGATCCTGTTCACCCGTCCGCTGACCAAGATGATTTATGGCGACGACTCGGCGCAGGTGGAAACCTATGACGATCTGTTGCGCATGTTCCGCGACCCGGATGTGGAGAAGGCGCGGGAACGCCTGTTCAACATGGCCAACACGCTGGGCATCGACGTCATGGGCGTGCCGCGGTTCCTGGAAAACTATGGCGACACCTTCATGTCGCTGTCCTATTTCCGCCATTGCCTGGAGCGTCTGGCTCCCTATTTCACGGCGGCACTGGACGCCTTGACGCCGATCCGCAAGCATTTCCAGTTGAAGCAGAATACCAACCTGATGCGCACCTGCGATCATATCGAGGAAGTCATCAATTCCGTGACCGCCAGCATCACCGGCCGTCTGGAATTGTTCGAAAGGCGCACCAAGCAGATGTGGGACAATATCAGCCAGGAGGAGTTCCGTTCGGTCAAGGCCATGATCGAACGGCATCATTTGACCATCGGCGCCGCCTTGTGCGGCCTGACGGTGAAGATGAACGCCTTTGCTCTGGCCTTTCCTCATGCCCGGGCCGGCGGCCCCATCAAACGGGCCGATTTCATGGCCGCCGAGATGATGCAGGGGCTGGAGGTCATCCGCGACGCCGAAAAGCGGTACGGCGGCACCGACTGAAACACTTCGGACCGTGTAAACGAAAACGCCGCCCGATTGGGCGGCGTTTCGCATTTCTGGAACGGCATCTGCGTCTAGGTGTCCAGGAAGCTGCGCAGCTTGCGCGAACGCGAGGGATGCTTCAGCTTGCGTAGAGCCTTGGCCTCGATCTGACGGATGCGTTCGCGGGTGACCGAGAACTGCTGACCGACTTCTTCGAGGGTATGGTCGGTGTTCATGCCGATGCCAAAGCGCATGCGCAGGACGCGTTCCTCACGCGGGGTCAGGCTGGCCAGAACGCGGGTGGTGGTTTCGCGCAGATTGGCCTGGATGGCGGCATCCAGCGGCAGGACGGCGTTTTTGTCCTCGATGAAATCGCCGAGATGGCTGTCTTCCTCGTCGCCGATGGGAGTTTCGAGAGAGATCGGCTCCTTGGCGATCTTCAAGACCTTGCGCACCTTCTCCAAGGGCATGGACAGCTTTTCGGCCAGTTCTTCGGGGGTCGGCTCGCGGCCGATCTCGTGCAGCATCTGGCGGCTGGTGCGCACCAGCTTGTTGATGGTCTCGATCATGTGCACCGGAATGCGGATGGTGCGGGCCTGATCGGCGATGGAGCGGGTGATGGCCTGACGAATCCACCAGGTGGCGTAGGTCGAGAACTTGTAGCCGCGGCGGTATTCGAACTTATCGACGGCCTTCATCAGGCCGATATTGCCTTCCTGGATCAGGTCAAGGAATTGCAGTCCGCGGTTGGTGTATTTCTTGGCGATGGAGATGACGAGACGCAGGTTGGCCTCGATCATTTCCTTCTTGGCCTTGCTGGCCTCGCGCTCGCCGCGCTGAACAGTGGCGACGATGCGGCGGTATTCCGAGATCGGCAGCCCGGCTTCCTGAGAGATGTCGCCGATGGTCGAGCGGATGCTGTTGACGTCGCTCAGATGCTTGCCGGCGAAATCCTTCCAGCCCTTGCCCGGGCGCTCGGAGACGCGTTCCAGCCAAGTGGGGTCCAATTCGCTGCCGAAATAGCTGTCGAGGAAGTCCTGACGCTTGATCTTGCACGATTCGGCCAGACGCAGCAGACGGCCTTCCTGGCCCATCAGGCGGCGGTTCAACTCGTTCATGTGATCGACCAATTGCTCGATGCGGGCGTTGTTCAGGTGCACGCCGTCCATCAGTTCGATCAGCTCTGTCTTCAGCTTGTCGTATTTCTTTTCGGTGGCGGGCGGCACCTTCTCGCCCTTTTGCAGGGCGGCCAGACGCTGTTCCTGCACCTTCTGCATCTTGGCGTAGGTGTCGGCGATGCCCTCGAAGGTTTCGATGACCTGGGGCAGAAGCTCCAGTTCCATGGCGGCCAGGGAGATGCTGTTGTCCTCGGCCTCGCCTTCGCCCTCGCCTTCCTCGGGCGCGGCGCCTTCCTCGGTTTCCTCGCCGCCCTCGGCGGGCTCCTTGGCTTCCGATTCATCATCGGCGGCAGCGCTGGGGGCGGGCTCTTCCGGCGGACCGGCTTCCAGTTCCTCTTCCGACAGTTCGGCGCCAGGGCTGCCGTAGGTGGCGTCCAGATCGATGATGTCGCGCAGCAGCATCTTGCCTTCGACCAGGGCGTCGTGCCATTCCAGCACCGCGCGGATGGTCATGGGGCTTTCGCAGATGCCGCCGATCATCATCTCGCGGCCGGCTTCGATGCGCTTGGCGATGGCGATTTCGCCTTCGCGGGACAGCAGCTCGACCGAGCCCATTTCACGCAGGTACATGCGGACGGGATCGTCGGTGCGGCCAAGGTCTTCCTCGTCCACGTTGCCGGCGGTGGGCATTTCGCCTTCGCCGCTGAACTCGCTTTCCTCGGTGGCCTGGGCTTCCTCGCCTTCTTCGCTCTCGACCAAGTTGATGCCCATCTCGGACAGCATGGACATGGTGTCCTCGATCTGTTCGGAAGACACCTCGTCGGGCGGCAGGGCCGCGTTCAGCTCGTCATAGGTGATGTAGCCGCGCTCCTTGCCACGGGCCACCATCTTTTTGACGGCGATACCCATGGTGTCCAGCAGCGGACCGTCCAGAGTCTCTTCCTGGCCTTCGGAAACGTCTGCCGTATTCGTCGCTTTGCTAGCCATTCAGTCTCTGCTCCCCGTTGCGGCGCCCCGTCCCCCCTGGGGGGTACGCCGCCTGGCGATAATGACAAAAAGACCGCGTCCGCCCGGCCAGGGCGGAACGGCGATCCGATTATTGATCCGTGCCTTCATCCTTCGACCAGACGAGGGCACTCAAACGCTCCATCCGATCGGACGTCAGATTCTCGGCCAAGGCTTGCTCGGCCTGCTGAAGGTCGATCGTCAGTTCCTTTTGCATGTACTGCCTGAACAGCACCTCCCATCCGGCGCGCGCAACATCGAGAGGCGCGTCAGGTCTGGAAAACGCCGCAGGGACATGAGCACTGGCTTCCAACAGGCAGTCCAAGGTCTGCGAAAAACCGCATGAACGTAGGTGGCGCTGCACCCCCTCGAAATCAAGGCCGCCCCAGGTATCGAGAGCCTTTAAGACTTCCTGTCGAAGCTTGTCAAGGGCGGAATCTGTAAACTGCAGCCTTCCGAGATTCTCGAACACCTCTTCCAGCAACCGTGGGTGGCAGATCACGGTCATCAGCAGGAGCCGTTCGGCATGCAGCCAGGGAGAGGGCGGAACCGGATTGGGGCGGGCGGCGATGAGCACGCGGCCCGTGTAATCCCGTTGGGTATAGCTGCGCGCCTTGGGTTTGGCCGGGCCGAAGCCCGGGCGGTTGCCGCCGGCCTGGAAGCGTCCGCCGCCGCTCTGGTAGGGGGCGGGGCGGTTGGCGTCCCGTTGGCGGCGGGCGGCGTCGCGGGCGCGCTGGACGAAATCGTAGCCGTAATCCTTGCGCAGGCCTTCGTCCTTGACGACCTCGAAGAAATGACGGATGTCGCGCTCCAATCCCTGGCGCTGTTCCGGAGTGCTCAGGGGATGGGTGGCGAAATGGGTGCGCCACAGCATGTCGGACAGGGGTTCTGCCCGGTCCAGCACCTCTTGCATGGCGGCGGGACCGTGCTGGCGGATCAGGCTGTCGGGGTCTTCGGGGGCGGGAACCACAGCGAAGCGCAGGGATTTTCCCGGTTTCAGGACGGTCAGAGCCCGCTCGGCCGCGCGGGAGGCGGCTCGCTGGCCGGCGCTGTCGCCGTCCAGGCAGACGATAGGTTCGTCCACCATGGTCCACATCATTTCGATCTGCTGCTCGGTCAGGGCGGTGCCCAAAGGTGCCACCGCGTTGTCGAAGCCCGCTCTGTGCAGGGCGATGACATCCATATAGCCCTCGGAGACGATGAAGCAACCCGTCTTGATGGCGGGCTCGCGGGCCTGGGCCAGGCCGTAGAGCACGTTGCCCTTGTGAAACAGCGGCGTATCCGGGGAATTGATGTATTTCGGCTGGCCGTCGCCCAGGGTGCGGGCGCCAAAGGCGATGACCCGGCCTCGACGGTCGGTGATGGGGAACATCACCCGGCCGCGGAACAGGTCGAAGCTGTCGCCGCCGCCGTCGGGTTTTTTGAGCAGGCCGCCCTCGACGCCCTGGGCTTCGGAAATGCCGGCGGCTTTCAGGAATTGCTTCAGGGCGGTGCGGCTGTCGGGAGAAAAGCCCAGGCGGAAACGGGCGATGGTGCGGTCGTCCAGCCCCCGGTTTTTCAGATAGCTCAGGCCGGCGTGACCGGCGGGGCCGCGCAGCTCCTTCTCGAAGAAGGCGCAGGCGGCTTCCATGGCGTCGTACAGCGAGGCGGCGCGCTTGGCCCGCTCCCGCTCTTCCGGCGCCTGGACGGGAACATCCAGCCCGGCTTCCCCAGCCAGTTTTTCCACCGCCTCGGGAAAGCTGAGGTGATGGGTCTGCATCTCGAAAGTGATGACGTCGCCGTGGGCGCCGCAGCCGAAGCAATGATAGAAGCCCTTCTCCTCGTTTACCGTGAAGCTGGGCGATTTCTCATTGTGGAAGGGGCACAGACCCATGTGTTCCCGCCCCTTGCGGACAAGGCGCACCTTGCGGCCGATCACCGTTGCCAGTGACAGCCTTGTGCGCAGCTCGTCCAAAAAGGAAGGCGGGAAAGCCATGGCGGGTTCGCACCCCTGTGCCGGAGACGCTCCACTCCACTATAGGAGGCGATCCTATATATGGCGCGGAAAAAGGCTTACGCCAGTTGGGCCTTGACCGTGGCGCTGGCCTTGGTGAAGTCCATCTGGCCGGCGTAACGCTCCTTCAAAGCGGCCATGGTGCGCCCCATGTCCTTCAATCCCTGCGCGCCGATTTCGGCGATGACGGTCTTGACCGCCTCGGCCACTTCGGCTTCGGAGAACTGCGCGGGAAGGAACTTCTCGATGATGGCGATCTCTTCGGCTTCCTGCTGGGCCAGTTCAAGGCGGCCGCCCTGTTCGTAGAGGGAGATGCTCTCGCGGCGCTGCTTCATCATCGATTGCAGCATCGACAGGATTTCCTCTTCCGGGATGCCGTCGGCCAGGCCCCGGGGGCGGGCGGCGATATCGCGGTCCTTCAGGGCGGCCAAGATCAGGCGCACGGTGGACACGGAACGGGCATCCTTGGAAAGCATAGCCGTTTTTAAGGCATCGTTCAGGCGCTGGCGCAGCATGGCGGCCACTTATCCTCCCCCGGTGTTGTGGAAGCTTGGGAGCCTACAGTAAAGCTTCGACAAAATCAAGTTTATAAGCCATTGAAACACAACGATAATTTAAAAATCATCCAGGACTTGACGGCGCGTGCGGTTTTGCATATCTACACCGCAATTTGCCTGCACCGATTGGGCGGCGGCTCCATGGCCGCTCCCACAGGGGTGAGCCGCAACTTTGCCGGCTCACCTCCGTTCGCGCGCGGCCACACCTGGAAGTCAAGGAACCCTTTATGACTCACGATAAGCCGGAAGCCCGCACCTTCAGCCCGCGCCCGCCAGGGGCGACGGCCGCCCTCATCCTTGGGGACGGAACCGTGCTGTGGGGCCGAGGCATCGGTGCCGCCGGTTCGTCGGTGGGCGAGGTCGTTTTCAATACCTCGATGACCGGCTATCAGGAAGTGCTGACCGATCCCAGCTATGCCGGGCAGATCATCACCTTCACCTTCCCGCATATCGGCAATATCGGCACCAACCAGGAAGATTTGGAAAGCGTCACTCCGGCGGCGCGCGGCGCCGTCTTGCGGGCCGACATCACCCAGCCATCCAACTGGCGCTCGACCCGCCATCTCGACGCCTGGATGAAGGCCAACAACATCGTCGGCATCTGCGGCGTCGATACCCGGGCCCTGACACGGCGCATCCGCGAGCAGGGGGCTCCCAACGGCACCATCGTGCATGCTCCCGACGGTGAATTCGACCTGCCGGCCCTGCTGGCCAAGGCCACCCAGTGGCCCGGTCTGGAAGGCATGGATCTGGCCAAGGATGTCAGCTGTCTTCAGACCTATTCGTGGGACGAGGCCCTGTGGAGCCGCGGCAAGGGCTATGCCCGCCAGGAAAATCCGCGCTTCCATGTGGTGGCCGTCGATTTCGGCGCCAAGCAGAATATTCTGCGCTGTCTGGCCGATGCTGGCTGCAAGGTGACGGTGGTTCCTGCCAAGACTTCCGCGGCCGAGGTTCTGGCTCATAAGCCTGACGGCGTGTTTCTGTCCAACGGCCCCGGCGATCCGGCGGCTACCGGGGAATACGCCGTGCCGATGATCAAGGGCGTGGTCGATGCCGGGCTGCCGTTATTCGGCATCTGCCTGGGCCATCAGATGCTGGCCCTGGCCTTGGGCGGCAAGACGACCAAGATGGAAACCGGCCACCGCGGCGCCAACCATCCGGTCAAGGATCTGACCACGGGCAAGGTGGAGATCACCAGCCAAAACCATGGCTTCGTTGTGCTTGAGGACAGCCTGCCGGCCGGCGTCAGGGTGACGCACCGTTCGCTGTTCGACGGTTCGGTGGAAGGCTTGGCCCTGGAAGGCAAGCCGGTATTTTCGGTGCAATATCACCCGGAAGCCAGCCCCGGTCCGCAAGACAGCCACTACCTGTTCCAGCGTTTCGTCGATTTGATCGAGCGGCGGGGCTGATCTCAGCCTCGCGCCCTCATCTCGCCCTCAAGACTTCTCAGACCGGACGGTCCTATGCCCAAACGTACAGATATCAAGTCCATCCTCATCATCGGCGCCGGCCCGATCGTCATCGGTCAGGCCTGCGAGTTCGATTATTCGGGCGTGCAGGCCTGCAAGGCTCTGAAAGAGGAAGGCTACCGGGTCATCCTGGTGAACTCCAATCCGGCCACCATCATGACCGACCCCGGTCTGGCCGACGCCACCTATATCGAGCCGATCACTCCCGACATCGTCGCCAAGATCATCGAGAAAGAGCGTCCCGACGCCCTGCTGCCGACCATGGGCGGGCAGACCGCGCTGAATACCGCCATGGCTCTGGCCGACGACGGCACTCTGGACAAATTCGGAGTCGAGATGATCGCCGCCAAGCGCGAGGTCATCGCCAAGGCCGAGGACCGGCTGCTGTTCCGCGACGCCATGGATAAGATCGGTCTGGAATCGCCGAAGTCCCGCGTGGTCCGGACTCTGGCCGAAGCCCGCGAAGCCATGTCCGTCGTCGGCCTGCCCTCGATCATCCGTCCCAGCTTCACCCTGGCCGGCACCGGTGGCGGCATCGCCTACAACGTCGAGGAGTTCGAGCAGATCGTGGCCGGCGGTCTGGCCGCCAGCCCCGTTCACGAAGTGCTGGTCGAGGAATCGGTGCTGGGCTGGAAGGAATATGAGATGGAGGTCGTTCGCGACAAGAACGACAACTGCATCATCATCTGCTCCATCGAAAACATCGATCCGATGGGCGTGCATACCGGCGATTCCATCACCGTCGCTCCGGCCTTGACGCTGACCGACAAGGAATACCAGATCATGCGCGACGCCAGTCTGGCGGTCCTGCGTGAAATCGGCGTCGATACCGGCGGGTCAAACGTGCAGTTCGCGGTCAATCCCGCCGATGGTCGCATGACCGTCATCGAGATGAACCCGCGCGTTTCCCGCTCTTCGGCCCTGGCGTCGAAGGCGACCGGCTTCCCTATCGCCAAGGTGGCGGCCAAGCTGGCCGTCGGCTACACCCTGGACGAACTGCTGAACGACATCACCGGTGTCACCCCGGCTTCGTTCGAGCCGACCATCGATTATGTCGTCACCAAGATTCCGCGCTTCACCTTCGAGAAATTCCCCGGCGCCGATCCCATGCTGACCACCAGCATGAAGTCGGTGGGCGAAGCCATGTCCATTGGCCGCACTTTCCAGGAAAGCCTGCAAAAGGGCTTGCGCTCCATGGAAACCGGATTGAACGGCCTGAACGAGGTCGAGATTTCCGGCGCCGACGGCGGCAAAAACAAGGACGCCGTCAAGGCTGCCTTGTCTCAGCCCCGCGCCGACCGTCTGCTGGTCATCGCCCAAGCTTTCCGTTACGGCCTGACCATCGAGGACGTGCGCAGCTGCTGCTATTACGACCGCTGGTTCCTTGAGCAGATCAAGGAGATCATCGACGAAGAGGCGGTCATCCGCGAGAAAGGCCTGCCCATCGACGCCCCCGGCATGCTGCGGGTGAAGAAGATGGGCTTCTCGGACGAACGCTTGTCGGAACTGTCCGGCAAGACCTTGGTGGAAACCTCCTTCCGCCGCGAAGTGCTGAACGTCCACCCGGTGTTCAAGCGCATCGACACCTGCGCCGGCGAGTTCCCGTCCAAGACCCCGTACATGTACTCCTGCTACGAGGGCGACGGCATCCAGGCTCCGGATTGCGAATCCGATCCCACCGATCGCGAGAAGATCGTGATCCTGGGCGGCGGTCCCAACCGTATCGGCCAGGGCATCGAGTTCGACTATTGCTGCGTCCATGCCGCTTACGCCCTGTCGGAAGCCGGCAAAGAGACCATCATGGTCAACTGCAACCCGGAAACCGTTTCGACCGACTACGACACCTCGGATCGTTTGTATTTCGAGCCGCTGACCGCCGAGACCGTCATCGAACTGGTCCGCAAGGAACAGTCCAAGGGCACCGTCAAAGGTGTGATCGTCCAGTTCGGCGGCCAGACCCCGCTGAAATTGGCGGCGGCCTTGGAAAAGGCGCAGATTCCGATTCTGGGCACCAGCCCCGACGCCATCGACCTGGCCGAGGACCGGGAACGCTTCCAGCAGTTGCTGCAGCAGTTGGATCTGCGCCAGCCGGCCAACGGCTTGGCCATGACCCTGGACGAAGCTAAGGCCGTCGCCGAAAAGATCGGCTATCCGGTGGTGATCCGTCCGTCCTACGTGCTGGGCGGCCGCGCCATGCGCATCGTCCACGATCACGACGGCCTGGAACGCTATATGAAGGACGCCGTGCTGGTCACCGGCAAGAATCCAGTTCTGATCGACCGCTATCTGTCGGACGCCACCGAAGTGGACGTGGACTGTCTGGCCGATGGCACCGACGTGTTCGTGGCCGGCATCATGGAGCATATCGAGGAAGCCGGCATTCACTCCGGCGACTCGGCCTGCTCTTTGCCGCCTTATTCGCTGACCAAGGAGATCATCGCCGAAATCAAGCGCCAGACCGGCCTGTTGGCCAAGGCCTTGAAAGTCGTCGGTCTGATGAACGTGCAGTTTGCGGTGAAGGACGGCGACATCTACATTCTGGAAGTCAACCCGCGCGCCAGCCGCACGGTTCCCTTCGTCGCCAAGGCCACGGGTATTCCCATCGCCAAGATCGCTTCGCGCATCATGGGCGGTGAAAGCCTGTCGTCCTTCAATCTGGTGGAGCAGCCGCTGAAGCATGTGGCGGTCAAGGAAGCGGTGTTCCCGTTCGCACGCTTCCCCGGCGTCGACATCCTGCTGGGGCCAGAAATGAAGTCCACAGGCGAAGTCATGGGCATCGACGTCGATTTCCCTCGCGCCTTCGCCAAGTCGCAGCTGGGCAGCGGTTGCCGTTTGCCGCTGGAGGGCACCGCCTTCCTGTCGGTGCGCGATGGCGACAAAAAGGGCATCGTCGGCGTGGCCAAGAACCTGGCGGCTCTCGGCTTCAAGCTGATCGCCACCTCGGGCACCGCCGCGCATCTGCGTGACAACGGCATCGAGGTCGCCGTGGTCAACAAGGTGCTGGAGGGCCGTCCCCATTGCGTCGACGCCATGCTGTCCGGTCAGGTTCAGCTGGTGGTCAACACGGTGGAAGGGGCTCAGGCGGTTTCCGACAGCTTCTCGATCCGTCGGACGGCGTTGACCCACAACGTCGCCCACTATACGACTCTCGCCGGAGCCCGGGCCGCCGTGGCGGCCATTAAGGCTCTGCGTGGCGGGGCACTTGATGTTGCTCCGCTCCAGTCGTATTTTAATTCGTCGTTTTAAGGGCTACTGGCGGCGGTGATGGCACTGCCGCCAGGAATTCTTTGTCTTTTCAGGAAGATCGGATGGAAAAAATCCCGATGACTCCAGGCGGCCTTGTGACGCTGGAGGATGAGCTGAGGCAGTTGAAAAGCGTGGAGCGGTCGGCCGTTATCCGTGCTATCGCCGAGGCGCGAGAGCATGGCGACCTTTCGGAAAACGCAGAATACCATGCCGCCCGCGAGCGTCAGAGTTTCATCGAAGGCCGTATTACAGAGCTTGAGGACGTTATCAGCCGAGCCCAGGTGATCGACGCCACCAGCCTGTCGGGCGACATGGTCCGCTTCGGTGCCACCGTAACCTTGGCCGACGAGGATAGCGACGACGAGTCGATCTATCAGATCGTTGGCGTTCATGAGGCCGACATCCGCTCTGGCCGTCTTTCGGTGCATGCGCCCCTGGCTCGTGCGCTGATCGGCAAGCATATCGGTGATTCCGTCGAGGTCAGCACCCCCGGCGGTTCCAAAAGCTACGAGATCGTCGACGTTCGCTTCGTCTGATCTTCCGGCATTCCAAGAAAAAGCCCCCAGGTGATGAGCCTGGGGGCTTTTTTGATTCCTGGGTCCGGGAAAGGACCGTCGGCAGGCCGTGAGGCCTGCCGGAATCCTCTGCTTCTTCTTAGCCGACGATCTCGGTCTGGGCGAAGAAGAAAGCGATCTCGATGTTGGCGTTCTCGAGCGAGTCAGAGCCGTGCACCGAGTTGGCTTCCACCGATTCGGCGAAGTCGGCGCGGATGGTGCCGGGAGCGGCGTTGGCCGGGTTGGTGGCGCCCATGATCTCGCGGTTGCGCAGAACGGCGTTCTCGCCTTCCAGAACCTGGACGACGACCGGGCCGGAGGTCATGAAGTCGCACAGTTCGCCGAAGAACGAACGCTCGGAATGAACGGAGTAGAACTGGGCGGCCTGTTCCTTGGTCAGGCGCAGGCGCTTCTGGCCGACGATGCGCAGGCCGGCATCTTCGAAGCGGGCATTGATCTTGCCGGTCAGGTTGCGGCGGGTAGCGTCGGGCTTGATGATCGACAGGGTACGCTCGGTGGCCATGTATTTCTCGTCCTACTTAAGATTGTTGCGGGGCCGCCGGGATTCGTTGCCGGCGGCGATCCATTGGGGGGCGCGGTTCAAGCCAATGGCCGCCCTGCTGCCCGTCATTTCCCTCTTTCCACACTTGGCGGAAGTCGGCGCGTTATACTCTGTTGCCGTGGGACTTGCAACGCGCCAATTGATGACGCTTTTAGTCCGCAGGATAGCTTGAAGTGTCATGCCTATTCATGGCATGACACAGTGGCTTCGCATGATCTGGACTATGTGCCGGAATGGCGGAGTGAGGGAAATAGACTCCGGGTACATAAAAATGAACAACCCGAGCAAAAAGCCGGAAACTCTGTCGCGGGAAGAGCGGCAGGTGGCGGTTACGGTACAGTCCGCACAGGGCGTCTTGCGCGAAATAGAAGGTTTGCGCGGCGTGCTGTCCGATGATTCCCGGCCCCAGCAAATGCGCCTGGACGCCAAGCACGACATGCTGGAGGCATCCGAGCGTCTGTGCAATCTGATGGGCCTTGCCGTCTATCAGATCGCCAACGGCGTCAGCGGCGAATTCCAGGGGCGGATGAAGGCGTCTTTGGATGCCTTGCGCGGACGCCTGCTGGACATGGGCACTAATCTGATGGTGGAAAAGCTGGAAAAGATCCGCGACCGTGCCGAAACGGTGCTGCAGGGGCGCAATTACCCCATCGGGTTGGCGGCTAAATTGGATCTGGCCTATTCCGGCATCGTCGATAACCTGAAGACCTTGAACGCCCAGGAGCGGCTGGGCGATGAGCTGCACGATCTGATTTCCGTGACGGAAAAGGATATCCGCACACTGGCCGATATCGAGCGCGGCCTGGGGGTGATGGACGAAATGCCCGAGGTCCGGCCTCGCCAAGGATATGGCTACTGACCGTTCCGTCTTATCCCTAAGATTGCCATCGCCTTAATACCCATGATAAAGTTCCGGTCATTCCGTTCCGTGTGCGGGGGCAACCGGTGGGGGATGAAGGCGTGACGCCTTCACGCCGGTCAATGCTCCGGCCCGAGAGCGGGTCATAACCGGAGGATTGTTGGCATGAACTTCGCTCATCTCGACGGCGACGCTCAGATCGCGCTTGGCTTCCTGGCTGCCATTATCGTCATCGCCGTTGGCGTTTTCTCTTTCGTCTTTACCCGCAAGAGCGGCCGCTGACCGACGATGCGGTCCGGCGCAAGACCGGGCCGGCGACTAAAGCTCGACGCGAACCGGGAAAGACTGCCGGTTCGCGTTTTTGTTTCCGTTCCGTCGTCATGATGGCCGCCATGGGCGCTTATGCCCCTCGGCGGGCTTGACCTGAGGGCGGCATGGCCGTCCAATGTCGGACATGATGTTGCGTATTTTCTCTATTCTGGCGGTGGTCGCGGCGGGGCTCCTGTATGGCTGCCCCGGCGCCTTGGCCAGCACCATGGAATTCGACGGCCTGCAACGAAGCTTCGAGATGGCGGTGCCGCCTACGGCCCCTCGCCCATTGCCGGTGATTCTGGTTCTGCATGGCGGCGGCGGCACATCCAGCCAGATCAGGGCCTACAGCCATTTCGACGATGTGGCGCAAAGCCAGGGCGCTTTGGTGGTTTATCCCCAGGCGGTGGGGCGGCACTGGAATGACGGGCGGCTGGTGCCCGGGATCTTGCCGCACGCGGTGGAAACCGACGACGTCGCCTTTCTGATGGCGCTGGTGGACAGCTTGGCTGGAACGGGTCTGGCCGATCCGCACCGGGTCTATGTGGCGGGGATCGCCAATGGCGGTATGATGGCTTTGCGGTTGGCCTGCGAACTGTCGGAACGGATATCGGGCATCGCCGTGGTGGCGGCCAACATGCCGGTGGGAATCGATTGCGCGCCGTCCCGTCCGGTCCCGGCCGTGTTCTTCCATGGCACCCAGGACCGCTTCATTCCCTGGGACGGCGGCTATGTCCTGCAATGGGCCAATATCGATCGCGGAAAGGTCGAATCGGTGGCCGACACGCTGGCTTTGTGGCGAAAGATCGACGGCTGCTCGGGCGAGATTTCCCGCGATGTGGTGAGTAAAAGCGGGTCTCTGGTCAGCCGCAGGATCACGTCGGCCCGCTGCCAAGGCGCGTCGGTGGAGCATTATGTCACCGACGGCGGCGGCCATGTCTGGCCGGGAGCGCGCCAGGGACCGGGCGGCGACGCCCTGCTGGGCGCGGTGGACAGAGATTTGGATGCCACCGCCGTCATCTGGAGCTTCTTCAAGGCCCAGCCGGGCAGATAATCCCGCCCTTGCCGGGACAACTCTGCCGGGGCGGCGGAATTTGCCGCCCCAATTCCTTGAAAAATCGTTGTAAATCAATGGGTCATTGTCGGCACGGGGCTTGCTACGGGACTTCTAAATCCCTTTGCGAGGAGGAAGTCGCCATGCCCCATACCAGCGCTTTGCCCCTACGGTACATGCCGACCGACGGGCTGCAATTGACCACCGTCGAAATCCTGTATCAGACGCCGGGGCGGCCGCATCTGATTCAGAGTTTTCTGTGGCAGGACTACGACATCGCCCCCGAATATCCGCACTTGACCCGCTTCTTGCATTTCTGGGCGCAACGCTTCGACGTGACCGTGCATTCCGTGCACATGACCGAACCCGAGGAACTGGGCTCGGCCATGGGGCACTATGTCGGCTATTCGCTGGTGGTGCATTAAGGCCTTTTCCGTTTTCCGCGCTAAACGGTGATGAAGCCTTCCAGATAGGGAACGACCCGGCCGGCGATATGGACGCGCTGGCCGGCCAAGGCGACCTGCAGCTCTCCGCCGCGAGCGGATAATTGGCGGGCGTTCATGGCGGTCTTGCCCAGACGTTCGGCCCAATAAGGGACCAGCGTGCAATGGGCCGATCCCGTCACGGGATCTTCTTGTGCGATTTCGCCGAGGGTGAAGAAGCGGGACACGAAATCGACGCCGCTGCCGCTTTCGCCCGAAGCGGTGACGATGACGGCATGGACGTCCAAGCTTTCCAATTGGGAAAAATCGGGCTTCATGTCGCGGACGATGCGGGCGTCGGGGAACACCGCCACCAGATCACGGGACCGCAGGCAGGCGAGAGGCGTGTTTTTCAGCGCCGCCGCCAAAGTGGCCGGAATGGCGCAAGGCTCGGGCGGCCGCGAAGGAAAATCCAGAGACAAGCTTTCGTCGTCCTGTCGGCTGACCCGCAAAGGACCGGACAGGGTGATGAAATCAAGATGCCGGGCCTTCGGCTCCAATGTCTGGAAGATCACCCAGGCGCTGGCCAGCGTGGCGTGGCCGCAAAGGTCCATCTCGTATTCCGGGGTGAACCAGCGCAACCGGCGAACGTCGCCCTCTTTCACGAAAAAGGCGGTTTCCGCCAGATTGTTTTCGGCGGCAATGGACAGCAGCAAGGCATCGGGCAGCCATTCCTGCAAGGGAACGACGGCGGCCGGATTGCCGGCAAAGAGCCGATTGGCGAAAGCGTCCACCTGATAGAGGGGAAGACGGGGCATGCGGCCTCCTTCTGGTTTTGACAGAGGCGGCGATGCTATCACCGGGGCCGATTAGTGTGCCAGAAAACCGTCGATTTCCGACTGGTCGAGAATCTTGGAACTGCCGTGAATGACGGCGCTGGCCAGGTCCATCAGTTTTTGGACGCCGCGGGAGGCTTCGCTGCAGACGAAGCGCAACTCCTCGGGATTGCCGCCCTCGATCACTTCGGCGATATGGTCGATCGAGGCGGCGACAAGAGCGTTCATTTGGCTGATGACGTTTTCGAACGCGGCGCGGAATTTCGACGGGACGTGATCATAGGCTTCTATGGCCAGTTCTTTGTCGCGGAACTGGCTGTCGCGGAAATGGTCCTGATAGGACTTGGGCTGCCACTCGCGGGCTTCCTCCAGGCATTCCGGGACGTCGGGAATCATTTCGAGCATCATGATGATCTCGTTGAAATGATTCAGATAGTCGGTCGCCAGCAGAGTCTGGGGATTGATGTTCGTCCCCACCGCCTTGTCGCTATAGGCCAGAAAGGCTTCTCGCTCTTCCGGCTGGATGCCGTCTAAATCCAGGCCTTCCATCATGCCTTTTGTCCACCGGCCATTTCCCCCACTCCGAATGGTAACATAGACATTCAGGGATAAGGCTTCAATGTTTGGAATGTTGCATCTGTCGCTTTCCGCCGGGCCGATGGAAAGTCATTCAGCCTTGTTCCCGTCCCCGGTGATAGGGGTGGTTGGCCAAGATGCATTCGGCCCGGTAAATCTGCTCGGCCAGCATGCCGCGCACCAGCATATGCGGCCAAGTCATCAGACCGAAAGACAGCATCAGATCGGCGCGGGCGCGCACGCTTTCCGAATGACCGTCGGCACCGCCGATCAGGAAGGCCACGGCTCCACGGCCTTCATCGCGCCAACCACCCATCTTGGCGGCGAAAGCCGGGCTGTCGATGGGTTTTCCCCGTTCGTCCAGCACGACGACGGCGGCTCCGGGTGGAACTTGCGCCAGCAGCAGTTCGCTCTCGCGGGCCATGCGCTCCTGCACGGGCAGGGGGCGCTTTTCCTCGACCTCTTTCAAGGTCAGGGGCCAGTTCAGGCGGCTGGCGTAATGTTCGAACAGGCTGCGCTCGGGGCCGGGCTTGGCCCGGCCGACGGCAGCCAGGATCAGTTTCAAGACGCTTTACGCCTCAAGGCCGATCATCGGTTCGGCGCGTTCCGGAGTCTTCAGGCCCCACATCTTTTCCAAGGCGTAGAAGCTGCGGACTTCCGGGCGGAACAGATGCACGACGATGTCGCCGGCGTCGATCAGCACCCAGTCGCCTTGAGGAACGCCTTCCACCGAAACGGGCAGGCCCAGATGCTTCAGCTTTTCGTGCAGATGCTCGGCCATAGCCACCACCTGACGCTGGGATCGGCCCGAGGCGATCACCAGATGGTCGGCGATGGAGGAACGGCCGCGCAGATCAACGATCATCACGTCATCGGCCTTGTCGTCCTCGAGCGAGGTGGAGACGGTGGAAACGACCTTTTCCGGGTCGAGCGGCTGGGGATGCTGGGCAGAAATGGCTGTGGGCTCCATGAGGTGGTCAATGTAGTTCGGCAAAAGGCGAAAGCCCTTGCCGACGGATCGCGGTGGCCGAGGCGGGATGGCGCTGCTGATGCAGGAACACCCAGGCGGGAGGCGTCGCCTCCACCACCTGTCCGGCCCGTCTTGCGGGCCGCCGCGCCTGTTCGAAGCGCCTTGCCGCCAAGCCGGCCAAGACAGAATGAGAATATGGGCTGCGGTCGAAAACCGCAACCGGCACGCTTTCAAAGATGCGCTGCCAGTGATTCCAGCGGGGCATCTGGCTCAGGTTGTCGGCGCCCATCAGCCAGACGAAGCGGCGAAAAGGGAAATGCTGGCGCAGGGCGGTCAGAGTGTCGGCAGTGAACCGGGTTCCCAGCACGCTCTCGATGCCGGTGACGCGGATGGACGGATGGGCGGCAACCTTGGCCGCGGCTTCCAGCCGCAGATCCTGCGGCGCCATGCCGTGGACCGGCTTCAGCGGATTCTGTGGGCTGACCAGCCACCAAATCTCGTCCAGCTTCAGGGCGCGCAAGGCGCACAGGCTGATGTGCCGATGCCCGGCATGGGCGGGGTTGAACGAGCCGCCCAGCAGGCCGACCCGCAGGCGCAGGCGATCTCCTCTGGGATTGGGCGGCAGGCTGCGCATGGTCTTTAGACGCGGGTCTGGCCGGTGCCGCGCACCACGTATTTGAACGTGGTCAACTGCTCGACGCCGACGGGGCCGCGGGCGTGCATCTTGCCGGTGGAGATGCCGATTTCCGCGCCCATGCCGAATTCGCCGCCGTCGGCGAATTGGGTCGAGGCGTTGTGCAGAAGGATGGCGCTGTCCACCCCGGCGAAAAATGCCGCCGCCGCCGAAACGTCGTCGGTGATGATGCTCTCGGTGTGATGCGACCCGTACGTCTCGATATGGTCGATGGCGCCTTCGACGCCGTCCACCAGCTTGACCGAGATGATGGCGTCCAGATATTCGGTGCGCCAATCCTCGTCGCTGGCGGGAACCACGCGGGCGTCGACGGCGCGGGCGGCTTCGTCGCCGCGCACTTCGCAGCCGGCATCCAGCAGGTCTTTGACCAGCGGGGCCAGATGGCGGCCTGCCGCTTTACGGTCCACCAGCAGGGTTTCGGTGGCGCCGCAGATGCCGGTGCGGCGCATCTTGGCGTTCAGAACGATCTTACGGGCCATGTCCAGATCTGCGGCGGCGTCCACATAGGTGTGGCAGATGCCGTCCAGGTGCTGGAACAGGGGGATGCGGCTTTCGGCGATGACGCGCTCGATCAGGGAACGCCCGCCGCGGGGAACAATGACGTCGATATAATCGCTCATGCGCAGCATGATGCCGACGGCGGCGCGGTCGGTGGTGGGCAGCATCTGAATGCAGGTTTCGGGCAATCCGGCCTGGGCCAGCCCGGCCTGGAGGCAGGCGAGAATGGCTCGCGAGCTGTTGATGCTTTCCGAGCCGCCGCGCAGGATGGCGGCGTTGCCTGATTTCAGGCACAGCCCGCCGGCGTCGGCGGTGACGTTGGGGCGGCTTTCATAGATGATGCCGATGACGCCCAAGGGAACGCGGATCCGGGCGATGTCCAGGCCGTTGGGACGTTGCCAGCGAGCGATCTCGTCACCCACCGGATCGGTCAGGGCGGCGATGTCCTCAAGCCCCTTGGCCATACCTTCGATGCGTTTGTCGTCCAGCAGCAGGCGATCCAGCAGGGCGGGCGTTAGTCCCTTGGCGCGGCCGGCCTCCATGTCGGCGGCGTTGGCGGCCTTGATGGCCGGAGCCTGGGCACGCAAGGCGGCGGCGGCGGCCAGCAGCGCTTTGTTCTTGGTTTCCGGTGAGGCTTGAGCCAGCAGGCGGGCGGCGGCGCGGGCGGATCGGCCCAGTGCGGTCATCAGCGATTGCAGGTCGGCGTTTTCCTGGGTCATGATTCCAGCACCAAATCGTCACGGTGGATCAATACGTCCGGGCCACGATAGCCCAGCAACTTTTCGAAATCTGTGCTTTTGCGCCCGATGATGCGCACGGCGTCCTCGGAGGAATAGGCCACCAGTCCGCGGGCGACGGCGCGGCCTTCGCCGTTCACCACCACCACGGCCTCGCCTTTCTGGAACTCGCCCTCGACGGCGCTGACGCCGGCGGGCAGTAGGCTGCCGCCCTTGGTCAGGGCGCGGCAGGCGCCGGCATCGGCCACCAGGGTGCCCTGGGGCTTCACCGATCCGGCGATCCATTGCTTGCGGGCGGTCAGGGGCTCGTGACGGGGCAGGAACCAGGTGCAGCGTCCCCCTTTCTGCATCGCCGTCAGGGGGTGTAGCGGCGCGCCGGGCGCAATGGCCATGCGGCATCCGGCGGCCAAGGCGATGCGGGCCGCCATCAGCTTGGTGACCATGCCGCCCGAGCCGTGCGAACTACCAGGGTCGCCGGCCATGACTTCGATCTCGGGTGTCAACTCGCGGACTTCGGGAATGAATTGGGCGGCCGGATCCTGGCGGGGATTGCCGGTATAGAGACCGTCGATATCCGAGAACAGCACCAGGGTGTCGGCTCCGATCATCTGCGCCACGCGGGCGGCCAGACGGTCGTTGTCGCCGAAGCGGATTTCGGCGGTGGCCACCGTGTCGTTCTCGTTGATCACGGGCACGGCTCCAAGGCGCAGCAGCGTCTCTAGGGTGTTGCGGGCGTTCAAGTAACGGCGGCGGTTTTCCGAATCGTCGATGGTCAGCAGCACCTGGGCCACGGTCAGCTGGTGACGGGCCAAGCTCTCCTGATAGGCGTGGGCCAGACGGATCTGCCCGGCGGCGGCGGCGGCCTGTTTTTCATCCAGGCGCAGGGTGCCCTTCAGCCGCAAAGGCCCGCGCCCGACGGCGACCGCTCCCGACGTAACGACGATGACGTCCACTCCGCTCCGGCGCAAAGCAGCCAGATCGTCGGCCAAAGCATCCAGCCAAGGTCGGTTGATGGCTCCATTCTTGCCGACCAGCAAGGAGGAGCCAATTTTCACGACCAGACGGTTTGCTTCGGCCAGGGGAGTCATTCTTCCTCGTCCTCGTAATCCTCGTCGTCGTCGCCGGCGGAAAGGTCGTAGAAAGTCCGTCCGTCCCAAACGGCGTTCTTGTCGTCGTCGTCATCCTGGTCCAGGGCGGGTTTCCAACTGCTGGCCTTGCCGGTGCCGCCGGTCGCTTCGGCGGCCAGAGGACCGGCGCCATGTTCCGCCCGGCTTTCCTTGATGCGGGCCAGCAAGCCGAACAGCACGTCCTTCAAACCGATGCCGGCCGCGCCCGACAGGGGCATGACCTTGGCGCCGCCGGCAGCTTCCGACAGGGCAGCCATTTTTTCCTCGATTTCTTCGGGAACCAGGGCGTCGCACTTGTTCAGACAGATGATCTCGTGCTTTTCGTCCAGTCCGCCGCCATAGGAGGCCAATTCCCCACGAACCACGCGATAGGCCTCGGCCACATCCTCCTCGGTGCCGTCGATCAGATGCAGCAGCACGCGGCAGCGTTCGATATGGCCGAGGAAACGGTCGCCCAGACCGGCGCCCTCGTGGGCGCCTTCGATCAGGCCGGGAATGTCGGCGATGATAAATTCCTCCTCGCCGGCCTGGGCCACGCCCAGATTGGGGTGCAAGGTGGTGAAGGGATAATCGGCGATTTTCGGCCGGGCATGGGTGACGGCGGCTAAAAAGGTGGACTTGCCCGCATTGGGCAGGCCGACCAGACCGCAATCGGCGATCAGCTTCAGGCGCAGCCACACCCACATTTCCTGGCCGGGCCAGCCGACATCGCCGCGGCGGGGCGCCTGATTGGTCGACGTCTTGTAATGGGCGTTGCCGAAACCGCCATCGCCGCCGCGCAGCAGCACGATGCGCTGGCCGGGTTCGGTCAGGTCGGCGATCACTTCCTCGCGGTCCTCGGTCAGCACTTGGGTGCCGACCGGCAGCTTCATCACGATGTCTTCGCCGGAACCGCCCGTACGGTTCTTGCCCATGCCGTGATTGCCCTTCTGAGCCTTGAAGTGCTGCTGATAGCGATAGTCGATCAGGGTGTTCAGATTGGCCACGCATTCGACGATGACGTCGCCGCCGCGTCCGCCGTCGCCGCCGTCGGGGCCGCCGAATTCGATATATTTCTCGCGGCGGAAACTGACGGCGCCGGCGCCGCCGTCACCGCTCTTGATGAAAATCTTGGCCTGATCGAGAAACTTCATGGCGTCCGCCGAGGTAAGAAAGAGAAAAATGTGTGGCCCGGAAACCAAAAAAAGGGGAATGGCGGACCATTCCCCTTTTTTCGATAAACGGCTTCTTCTGCGGGGAGCGTGGCCGTTAGGCCTGCGGCTCCACCGAGATGAAGGTACGGCCCTGGGCCTTGGTGGTGAAGGTCACGCGGCCTTCGACCAGGGCGAACAGGGTGTGATCGGTTCCCATGCCGACGTTGGCGCCGGGATGGAACTGGGTGCCGCGCTGACGCACGATGATGTTGCCGGGAATGACGGCTTCGCCACCGAACTTCTTGACGCCGAGGCGCTGACCGGCCGAGTCACGACCGTTGCGGGAGCTACCGCCAGCTTTTTTATGGGCCATATCTCAAACTCCTGGTGATGAAGGGATCAGCCGTTGATGGCGGCGATGCGCAGGACGGTCAGGTCCTGACGATGACCCTTCTTGCGCCGGTAGTTCTGGCGGCGCTTCTTCTTGAAGACGATAATCTTCTCGCCACGGGTCTGTTCGACGAGGGTGGCGGTAACGCTGGCGCCGGCCACCAGGGGCGCGCCAACCTTGTCGCCGACCATCAGAACCTGGTCGAGAGTGACGGTGTCGCCGGCCTGCCCCGGCAGCTTTTCGACGAGAATGACGTCGTTGGGGGCGACCTTGTACTGCTTCCCGCCGGTCTTGATGACTGCGAACATGACTTTCTACCACTCACACAAACGGAATCCAGCGGGCCCCTAAGGGCTCGCGGCGAGAGGCGGGAAATATACCGATCCGGGGCAGTGAGTCAACATGGAATCTGATCCATGGTCGACGTCCCGATAAGAAAGGGTGCCGCCATCATGCTTTAAGGGGCGTTTTGAAAAAAATGAAAATGGCGTGATTTTTTGTCTTGCGGGGTCCAGGGGGAATGAGTATCTTCCGCCACCTCGACGCCGGGGAGCAGCAAGCGAACCGGTGTCCGATGCGCCCGTAGCTCAATTGGATAGAGCATCAGACTACGAATCTGAGGGTTGGAAGTTCGAGTCTTTCCGGGCGCGCCATTGAAGACCCCAGCGGGAAACCGCTGGGGTCTTCGCCGTTTCGGGGCATTGTTCCGCCGCCTAGGGGCAACGTGAAAGCTACTCGCCGCTTTTCAGGCGGTAGCCGACGCCGGGGTCGGTGACCAGCAGGCGCGGCTGCGAAGGGTCGTCTTCCAGCTTTTGGCGCAATTGGTTGACGTAGACCCTGAGATAGGCCGTGTCCTCCACATGGGCCGGCCCCCAGACCTCTTTCAGGATCAGCTTGTGGGTCAGCACATGGTCGGGATGGCGGGCGAAAAAAGCCAGCAAGTCCCATTCCTTGCGCGACAGGCGAATCTCTTCGCCGGCGCGGCTGACGATCAGGCGGCCCAAGTCGATATGCAGCGTTCCGATCTCGACCACCTCGTCGGGTTCTTTGGGCTGTTTGGCCCGTAGCACGGCGCGCACGCGGGCCATCAGTTCGGCGATGCCGAACGGTTTGACCACATAATCGTTGGCGCCGCGATCCAGGGCTTCCACTTTGTCCATTTCGTGGGCGCGCACGGACAGGACGATGATCGGCATGGCGGAGATGGCCCGCACGGCGCTGATGACGTCCTGACCGTCCTGGTCGGGCAGCCCGAGGTCGAGGATCAGCAGGTCCGGCGGCGTCTGTCTGATATGGGCGATGCCTTCGGCGGCGTTGGCGGCTTCCGCCACCGCGTAGCCGTTGGCGCCCAGCGAGATGCGCAGGAACTTGCGGATTTGCGGTTCGTCGTCGATGACCAGGATGGCGGGGCTCATGGACTGTAAGCTTCGCCCTCGGCCGCGGGCAGGTCAAGGGCCGGCGGCAGGGGCAGGCGGATGACGATGGCGGTGCCGGCGCCGTTCAGTCCGGCCTCGGCTGCGATCTGGCCGCCGTGCGCCTCGACGATGCCCCGGCAAATGGCCAGGCCCAGGCCGGTGCCCGCCGGCTGGCTGTCGGCCAGATTGACCCGATAGAACATGTCGAAAACCTTCTCGCGGTCGTCCGCCGGGATGCCCGGTCCCTGATCGGTGACTTCGATGGCGATATGGTCCGGACGTTTTCTCGCCCACACCTTGACCATGGTGCCGGGCGGCGCGTATTTGCAGGCGTTGTCGAGCAAATTGAAGAACATTTGCTCCATCAGCACGGCGTCGACGCTGAGCAGGGGCATGTCCGGAGCAATTTCGACCTTGATCTCGTGGCGTCTGGCGAAGGCTTTCGCCCGCTGGGAGGCGGCGCCGACGATGTCGTGCAGATCGGCCCAATCAACGCGAGGCTTCAAGGCGCCGGATCCCAGGCGGGTCATGTCCAGCAGGTTCTGGACGAAGCGGTTCAGGCGCTCGGCCTCGTCCTGAACGGTTTGCGCCAGATCGCGGCGTGAGGCGGGGTCGAGGGCTTCGTCGTATGAAATCAGACTGCTGGCGGCTCCCATGATGGAAACCAGCGGCGTGCGCAAGTCGTGGGATAAAGAGGACAGCAAGGCCGAGCGCAGCCGTTCCCGCTCGGTGGCGACGCGGGCCACTTCGATGTCGGCCACCAGGGTGGTGCGTTCGATGGCGATGGCGGCCTGATCAGCCAGGGTCTCCAACAGGCGCATCTGCTCCGGACTGGGCAGATCGGCGTCCTCGCTCATCTGCACGCCCAGCACGCCCACCGACGACCGGGCTGTCTTCAGCGGCAGGAACAGCCATAACGAGGCCGGCAGGGTAGCCGATCCCCGCCCCGCCAGCTTGCCGTGGCTCCAGGCCCAGACGGCGGCGGCGGACGATTTGTCGTCCAACTGGTCTTCGGGCGGATAGCCGGCGGCGATGGCCAGTCCCTGCTCGGCGGGCAGCAGCACCAGAGATTTTCCCTGGATGGTGGCGGCGACATGGTGAACCACAGCCCACAGCACGTCGTCCTGGGTGGCGGCCGCCGTGACCTTGCGGCCGAAATCGTAAAGATTCGCCGTGCGCCGTGCGCTTTCCCGCGTTGCCTGGACCTGGGCCCGCAGACGGCTGGCCATGTTGGAGACGATCACGGCGGCGATCAGGAAAAATACCAGCGTCAGGATGTTTTGCGTGTCGCTGACGGCGAAGCTCCAGCGAGGTTCGGTGAAGAAGAAGTTGAAGGCGAAGAAGCTGGCGACCGAAGCGAGGATGGCGGGTTGCAGTCCTACGCGCATGGCCACCACCATGACGCCCAGAAGATAGGCCACCGAGATGGAGGCCACCGGCAGCCACAGATCGATGACGAAGCCCAATCCGGTGGCGGTGGCCGTCACCAGGGCGGCGAAGGCCAGCCCCAGCCAGTCGGTGGGAACGGCCTTTGCGACACGGGACAGGACGGGCTTACCCGCCGCCTCGCCGCCAACCACCAGCACCGCCACTTCGCCGGCCTGGGCGATCAGGCTGTCGGTGACGGTGCGGCGGCTCCAGCCGGATTTGCGCCGGGGGCGGCCCACCACCAGTTGGGTGACGTTGCGGTCCTTGGCGAAGGCCAGCAGGCTGTCGACCACCTCTTCGCCTTGCAGGGTGACGGTCTCGCCGCCCAATTGTCCGGCCAGACGCATGGCCGAGGCGACGCGGTCTTTTTGCTCTTCCGTCAGCAGGGCCGAATTGGTGGTTTCGACGGTGACGGCGATCCAGGCCGCGCCCCGGCGTTCGGCGGCCCGCTTGCCGACGCGCACCAGCTTTTCCGAATCGGCTCCGGGGTCGATGCAGACCATCAGCCGGTCGCGGGCGGGCCAGGGGCCGGAAATGGCGTGAGCCCGCATGTAATCGACCATCTGGCGGTCGACCCGGTCGGCGGCATGGCTCAGGGCCATTTCGCGCAGCGCCGTCAGATTGCCCGGTGAAAAGAAACTGTCGATGGCCCGGCGGGCTTGCTCGGGTACATAAACCTTGCCTTCCTTCAGGCGTTTGATCAGGTCGTCGGGGGCAAGGTCGATCAATTCGATTTCGTCGGCCCCGGCCAGTACGCCGTCGGGCAGGGTTTCACGCACCTTGACGCCGGAAATCTGTTCGACCACGTCGTTCAGGGAATCCAGATGCTGAATGTTCAAGGTGGCGTAGACGTCGATGCCAGCGACCAGGATTTCCTCGACGTCCTGCCAGCGCTTGACATGGCGCGAGCCGGGAACGTTGGTATGCGCCAACTCGTCCACCAGGGCCAAGGCGGGTTTGCGGACCAGCACGGCGTCCAGATCCATTTCGCGGAAATCGCGGCCGCGATAATCCACCTGGCGATAGGGCAGCAGTTCCAGCCCCTTGACCAGCGCCTCGGTTTCGCGGCGTCCGTGGGTTTCGATGACGCCGGCCACCACGTCGACGCCGTCGCGCAAGCGGTCGTGGGCCGCTTGCAGCATGGCATAGGTCTTCCCCACCCCCGGAGCGGCGCCCAGGAAGATTTTCAAACGCCCGCGCCCTTCCCGCCGGGCTTCGGCGAGAAGGGCGTCGGGCGACGGACGGATTTGCTCGTCGCTCATGGTTCTACTTCACGGCATGGGCCACTTTTCGTCCAGCGCCATGTTGAGTTTCAGTACGTTGACCCGCGGTTCTCCCAGCACGCCCAAGGACCGTCCCTGGACCTGGGCGGCGATCAGTTTGCGCAGGTCGGCTTCGGCGATATGACGGACCGAGGCTACCCGTCTGGCCTGCCAATAGGCGGCATCCGGCGAAATGTCGGGATCCAGTCCCGAGCCGGAGGCGGTCAGCAGATCGGCGGGAATCGGATCGCTCTGATCGGGATCGGCGGCTTTCAGGGTATCGGCGCGGGCGGCCACGGTGTCCGCAAGGGCCTTGGCGCTGGGAGCCAGGTTGCTGGCCATGGAGTTGGACGCATTGTAGGGCGCATCCACGGTCTTGGTGGCGTCGTTGGGATCGGGGGCGTTGGTTGCCGACGGGCGGCTCCAGAAATAGCCGGGCTTAGAGAAGCTCTGGCCGATCAGGGCCGAGCCGACCACCTGACCGTTCTTCTCGATCAGGCTGCCCGCCGCCTGCCAGGGAAAAGCCACCTGGGCGACACTGGTGACGGCGAAGGGATAGGCAAGGCCGGTGACGATGGTCATCACCACCAGCAGCATCAGGGACGGACGAAGTTCTTTCAGCATTTGAATATCTCCCCGTTAAGCCAGATGCAAGGCGGCGACCAACAGGTCGATGGCCTTGATGCCGGCGAACGGCGCGATCAGGCCGCCCAGGCCATAGACCAGAAGATTGCGTTTCAACAGCACCTCGGCCGGAGCCGGGCGGTAGCGCACGCCCTTCAGGGCCAGCGGGATCAGGGCGATGATGATCAGGGCGTTGAAGATGATGGCCGACAGAATGGCCGACTGCGGGCTGGCCAGTCCCATGACGTTCAAGGCCTGAAGCTGCGGATAGCTGGCGATGAACAGGGCCGGGATGATGGCGAAATACTTCGCCACGTCGTTGGCGATGGAAAAGGTGGTCAGCGCCCCTCGGCTCATCAGCAGCTGCTTGCCGATCATGACGATCTCGATCAGCTTGGTGGGGTCGCTTTCCAGGTCGACCATGTTGCCGGCTTCGCGGGCGGCTTGGGTGCCGGTGTTCATGGCCACGCCGACATCGGCCTGAGCCAGCGCCGGGGCGTCGTTGGAACCGTCGCCGCACATGGCGACCAGACGCCCGCCTTGCTGCTGTTCGCGGATCAGCTCCAGCTTTTTCTCCGGCGTGGCTTCCGCCAGGAAATCGTCGACGCCGGCCTCTGCCGCGATGGCGGCGGCGGTCAGAGGGTTGTCGCCGGTGATCATCACCGTGCGGATGCCCATTTCCCGCAATGTGGCGAAACGTTCGCGGATGCCCGGCTTGACGATGTCCTTCAGGTGGATAACGCCCAGGGGCCGACCGTCGCGGGCCACCACCAGCGGCGTGCCGCCTGATTTGGCGACCCGTTCCACCAGTCCGTTCAGTTCGCGGGGGATGGGGGCATGATCGCCGACATGGCGGATGATGGCGTCCACGGCGCCCTTGCGGATTTCCGACACGGCCATCATCACGCCACCCCAGGTGCCGTGGCTGATGTTGACGCCGCTCATGCGGGTCTGGGCGGTGAAGGGCACGAAGCTCAGGCCGTCGCGGTCCGGGTCGGTCAGGCCGAAACGGCTTTTGGCCAGGAGGACGATGGATTTGCCTTCGGGCGTGTCGTCGGCCAGCGATGACAGGAACGACGCTTCCGCCAGATCCCGCTCGTTGACTCCCGACAGGGCCAGGAATTCCGATGCCTGACGGGCGCCCAGGGTGATGGTGCCGGTCTTGTCCAGCAGCAGCACGTCGATGTCGCCCGCCGCTTCGACGGCGCGGCCCGATTTGGCGATGACGTTGAACTTCACCAGACGGTCCATGCCGGCGATGCCGATGGCCGACAGCAAGCCGCCGATGGTGGTGGGGATCAGGGTGACGAACAGAGCGACCAGGAACACCACGGGGATATAGGTCCCCGACCACGAGGCCCAGGCCGGCAGGGTGGCGACGACGATCAGGAAGATCAGCGTCATGCCCACCAACAGAATGGTCAAGGCGATCTCGTTGGGGGTCTTCTGCCGCTTGGCGCCTTCGACCAGGGCGATCATGCGGTCCAGAAAGGTTTCGCCGGGATTGGCGGTGATGCGCACGATGATGCGGTCGGAAACCACGCGGGTTCCCCCCGTCACCGCCGAGCGGTCGCCGCCGGATTCGCGGATCACCGGAGCGGATTCGCCGGTGATGGCGCTTTCGTCGACGGTGGCGATGCCGAATACCACATCGCCGTCGCCGGGGATGGTGTCGCCGGCCTCGCAGACCACCAGATCGCCCGCCCGCAATTCGGCGGCGGCGACAATGGTTTCTCCGGCGCCGCTTTCTGAGGCGACGCGCCGGGCCATGGACTCGGTCTTGGTCTTGCGCAAGCTGTCGGCCTGGGCTTTGCCCCGGCCCTCGGCGATGGCTTCGGCGAAGTTGGCGAACAATACGGTGAACCATAGCCAGGCGGTGATCTGGACCATGACGGCGGCCATCTCGCTGGTGTGCAGCACGTCGCGGACGGTCAGGCCGCTGGCCAGCAGGGCCACCAGGGCGGTGGTGAACATGACGGGGTTGCGCACCAATTGGCGCGGATCGAGCTTGATCACCGAGTCCAGGGCGGCGCGGGCCAGGATGCCCCGGTCGAACAGCGACAGCCCCTGTTGACGATGGATGCTCATGGAATGCTCCTCAGAACAGAGTGCCGGCGAACAGAGCCAGGTGTTCCACCACCGGGCCAAGCGCCAGAACCGGGAAATAGGTCAGTCCGCCGACCACCAGGATGACGCCCACCAAAAGGCCGACGAACAGGCCGCCGTGGGTGGGGAACGTGCCGGCCGACGGCGGCACGGTCTTCTTGGCCGCCACCGATCCGGCGATGGCCAGAATCGGGACCAGGACGACGAAGCGGCCCAGCACCATGGCCAGGGCCAGGGCGGTGTTGTAGAACAGGCTGTTGCCCGACAAGCCGCCGAAAGCCGAGCCGTTGTTGTTGGTGGCCGAAGCGAAGGCGTAAAGCACTTCCGACAGGCCGTGGGGGCCGGGGGCGGAAATGCCGGCCAATCCCGCCGGCGCCACCATGGCCACCGCGCCGATGCCCAGCACGCCGACGGGGGCGGCCAGGATGGCGATGATGGCCAGCTTGACTTCTTTGGCCTCGATCTTCTTGCCGAGATATTCCGGCGTGCGGCCAACCATCAGGCCGGCGATGAAGACGGCGATCAGAACGAACAGCAAGATGCCGTAAAGGCCGGAGCCGACGCCCCCCACCACCACTTCGCCCAGCAGCATGTGGATCATGGGGACCATGCCGGCCAGGGGCAGCAGGCTGTCGTGCATGGCGTTGACGGCGCCGCAGGACGTCGCCGTCGTGACGGCGGCGAACAGGGCCGAGGCGGCGATGCCGAAACGGACCTCCTTGCCTTCCATGTTCGCCAGTCCGCCCAGAGCCGGGTTGCCCTGCACCTCCGCGCCGTAAAGCACGAAGACGGCGACGGCGAAGATCAGGCCCATGGCGCCCAGGATGGCCCAGCCCTGGCGTTGGTCGCCGACCATGCGCCCGAAGGTATTGGTCAAGGCGGCGCCGATCACGAAGATCGCCAGCATATGGACGAAGTTCACCAGCCCGTTGGGATTTTCGTAGGGATGGGCGGCGTTGGCATTGAAAAAGCCGCCGCCGTTTGTGCCCAGATGCTTGATCATCATCTGGCTGGCGACGGGGCCTTGGGCGATAATCTGCTGGCCGCCGTCCAGGGTCTGGGCGGTGACGTAGTCGCCCATGTTCTGCGGCACGCCCTGCCAGACCAGGAACAAGGCGCCGACGAAGCAGATGGGCAGCAGCAGATAAAGCGTGATGCGGGTCAGGTCGACGTAGAAGTTGCCCACCGTCTTGGCCGATTTGCGGGTGAAGCCGCGGATCAGGGCGGCGGCGACGGCGATGCCGGCCGCCGCCGACAGGAAGTTGTGCACCGTCAGTCCGACCATCTGGCTGAAATAGCTCAGCGTGCTTTCACCGCCGTAATTCTGCCAGTTGGTGTTGGTGGAGAAGCTGATGGCGGTGTTGAAGGCCAGATCGGGGCTCATCGGGCCCTGGCCGGCGGGATTGAACGGCAGGTATTGCTGCAGCCGCAGGATGGCGTACAGGCTCAACACCGCCAGCAGATGAAAAGCCAGCAGCGCCAGGGCATAGGCGCTCCAGTGCTGCTCGCGTTTCTCGTCGATGCCGCACAGGCGGTAGATGCCCCGCTCGACGGGACCGAGCCAAAGCGTCTTGCCTTGGAAGATATTGGCCATATAGCGGCCCAGCAGCGGCGTCGCCGCCAGCACGAGGCCGATATAGAGCAGAATTTGCAGAATGCCGGTGGCATCCATCTCAGCCTCCTAGAACTTCTCGGGGTGGATGAGGACGGCGGCCAGATAGCCGAACAGCACCACCACCAGCACGCCGCCGACGATGAGACCGAAAACATCGCTGGTAATCATGGCGATATCTCCTCTCAGACGCGTTCGCAGCCGCGGACCAGAAGGGCGCAGCCGACGAACAGCAGAATGGAGACAAGGGGAAACAGGCCGTCCCACAAAGTGGCCAACATGACGAAACTCCTTTGGAGCAATGGCTCAAGGTTCACCCCGACCATCGCGCCAAAGGGCGTTAAGGCTCCATGCGGAGTTGGCGTCGCCGCTTTATGGAAAATTTATACCGGCTGAAGAATGCAGGATTTCTCCCGCTTTTCCCAATGACGACTGGGACGGAGGACCGCCTTTTCTTATTTCCGCCGTAATTACCGGGTGAAAATGTTATTTTACTTCCGGTCTGGCCAGTCAGGGAGCCGTGATGTTGGTGAGGTTTCGGGCAGGCATCCGGCAGATGCGGACGCACGGTTTTAAAACGCGGCTGTCTCTTCGCAACAATGAAAAGGCCCTGATTGTTCTCTGCGCTCCCTTGGGCTGGGGGATCGGGCTGATCGTGGTGGCTCTGCACGAGCTGGTTTCGTGGCTGCATGAAGTGGATTTCGCCTTGCCGGCCGGCGGGCAATTGAGCACGGGGATCGGCGTCGATCCGGTGCGGCTTCTCTGGATACCCGCCGCCGGAGGGTTGCTGTTGGGCGGCCTGTCCTTTTTTGGCCAGAAGCTCCGCCCCCGCGACATTGTCGATCCCATCGAAGCCAACGCCATTCAGGGCGGGCGCATGTCGCTGACGGACAGCCTGCGTCTGGTGGCCGCCACCGTTCTGTCCAATGCCGCCGGCGCCTCCTTGGGCATGGAGGCGGCCTATAGCCAGATGGGCGCGGGGGCTTTGTCCTTTTTCGGACAATCCATGAATCTGAGGCGCAACGATTTGCGGATTTTCGTGGCCGCCGGGGCCGCCGCCGCCATCGCCGCCGCCTTCAACGCCCCTTTGGCCGGGGCTTTCTACGGCTTCGAGCTTATTCTGGGCAGCTACAGCCCGGCGGCCTTGGCCCAGGTCGCCATGGCGGTTCTGGGCGGGACGCTGGCGGTGCGCATGACCATCGGCGTGGCTCCGATCTTTCTCGTGCATGGATTTTCCGTCACGGTCAACCATTGGGGCTATCCTCTGTTCGTGCTGCTGGGAGTCGCCGCCGCGGCGCTGGGAATCGTCACCATGCGTTCCGCCACCTGGTCCGAGGCGCTGTTGCGCAAGCTCAAGATTCCCCGCTGGCTGAGACCGATGATCGGCGGCGTGGCCATCAGCGCCATCGCGCTTGCGGCGCCTCAGGCCCTGGGCGCCGGGCATGGCGGCATCCAGCAATTGTTCGACGCCTCGCCGTCCCTTTTGCCGCTGCTGTTGTTGCTGGCGGCGAAAACGCTGGCTTCGGCGGTCTCGGTCGGGTCGGGGTTCCGGGGCGGGCTGTTCAGTTCGTCGTTGTATATCGGCTGCCTGTTCGGCGCCGCGGCCGGACAGGGGGTGGTGCTGATCACGCCTTCCTTGTCGGGACAGGAAACCCTGTTCATGCTGGTGGGCATGGGGGCGGTCGCCGCCTCCATCGTCGGCGCGCCGGTGACCATGATGATGCTGGTGCTGGAGGTTACCGGGGACTTCGAGACGACGCTGGCCGTGTTGGCCGGAGTGGTGACGTCGGCGTCCATCACCCGCTACGCTTTCGGCTATTCTTTCGCCACCTGGCGTTTCCAGCAGCGAGGCAAGCCGATCCGGGGCGCCCACGATGTCGGCTGGATCGGCGATCTGACCGTGGACCGCCTGATGCGGCGCGAGGCCAGAACCGTCCCTCAGAACACAACTTTGATGGATCTGCGCCAGCAAATGCCGCTGGGGGCGGTCAGCCGGGTTTTCGCCGTGGATGAGACCGGACGCTATGTCGGCTTGATCGAACTGGCGCTGGCCCATGATCCGGATCTGGACGACGCCGCGCCGGGGTTGGTCGCCGGAGACCTAGCGACCAACCGGCACGACTTCCTGCTGCCGGAGATGAACATCCGGGCCGCTCTCAACCGCTTCGAGGATGCGGAACTGGAAACCATGGTGGTGCTGGCTGACGACGGGGACCGGCGGATCGTCGGTTATGTCACCGAGGCCTTCGCGCTGCGCCGCTATGCCCAGGAAATGGAGCGCCACCGCAGCGTCGAGTTGGGCGAACGGGACTTGTTTGCCGCCGGCTCCGTCGGTCAGTAACCGGCCGGTGGTTCCGCTCCGCCGTCGCCTTTGAACAGACGGGCCAGACGCCGGGTGGCGTTGGAGAGCAGCAGGGTGTCGACGCCCACGGCCACGAAACGGCACCCCATGCCGATGAAATGACGGGCTTGGGCTTCGTCGGTGCAGAGCACGCCGGGAGCCTTGCCGGCATCGAGAATGCGCCGGACTGCGTCGGCCATGGCGTTCATTACCACGGGATGGGACGGCTGGCCGAGATAGCCCATCGAGGCGGACAAGTCGGCGGCCCCCAGGAATACGCCGTCGACGCCCGGCTGCCGGGCGATGGCGTCGAGGTTTCCCAGCCCCGTGAGAGTCTCCACCTGCAACAGCAGGCAGACCATCTGGTTGGCTTTGTCCACATAGTCGCCGATGTTTCCCCAGCGCGAGGCGCGGGCGATGCCGGCTCCGACGCCGCGGATGCCGTCGGGCGGATAGCGGGTGGCCGCCACCATTTGGCGGGCCTGTTCGGCGGTGTCGATCATGGGGATCAGCAGGGTCTGGGCGCCGATGTCCAGGATCTGCTTGATCAGCACCGTATCGCCGACCGGCGGACGGATGATGGCGTGGGACGGATAGGGGGCGATGGCCTGCATCTGGGCCAAGGTGGTGCGTAGGTCCAGCGGCGAATGTTCGCCGTCCAGAAGCAGCCAGTCGAAACCGGCGCCGGCGCACATTTCCGCGGTGTAGGGCGAGGCCATGGCCAGCCAGAGGCCGATTTGCGTTTCCCGGCGGGCCAGGGCGTCCTTGAAGGAATTGCCGCTGCTCATGACGGCGCTCAGCTTCGCTCGGGTAGGCTGTCGGCGAGAAGCGACGTCAGATGGGTCAGGGTGCGATCCATATGTTCGTCCAGCAGTTTCCCGGCCTGTTCTTTGTCGCGGGCCAGGGTGGCGTCCATGATGGCCTTGTGCTCGGCGTGGACGTCGCGGCTGACCGAGGCCGAGATTAGCGAAAAGCGGCGATACCTCTCCGACTGGTGGTACAGAATTTCCCGGAAATGCAAAACCCAGCGCGACGGACAGGCCGAGATCAGGGCCTGATGGAAGGCGTTGTTGCGTTCCTCCCAATCGTCGGCGAACTGCTTGCAATCGTCGTGCAGGCGCTCCTCGATGCGGCTGAGACGGTGGAACGCGGCGACGATGCCGCCTTCCCAATGGTCGTCGCCGTTTTCGATGGCCTCCATCAGCGCCATGGTTTCCATCATCTTGCGCATGCGGGTGACGTCTTTCAGGTCTTCCAGCGAAATGGGGGCCACTTTGAACCCCCGTTGACCTTCGGAAATCACCAGGGCGTCGGCCACCAACAGGGTCAGCGCCTCGCGCAGGGTGCTGGAGCCTATCTCGTATTTCGCGCGCAAATGCTCGATGCGCAGCTTGCTGCCGGGTGCCAGTTCGCCAGAGATGATGTCTTTGCGCAAACTCTTATATGCGAATTCGATCAGCGTCTTAGCGCCCCGTCTGGGGTGCTGGGCGTCTGATTCGCCGGTTTGCTCCTGAACTCCATCCATGCGCCGGGGCTCCTAAGGCGGGTGATGACTGAGAGGATTCTATCAGATAAAGCGAGCTTGGACAGGGAATTTGATCAAAAGTCGATTGTGCAAAGCAATATACGATCATTTTAAAAATATCGATATTTTTTCATTGACGTCTCCGGGCCTGAATGTGCACATTTGCATGACAGCCATGCATCAGTCCGCGATGCCGCTTCCGCGGCGCCGACGGCGCAAACAAAAAGCAGGCTGACTGGGAGATGTTCATGACGATTTCAGAGACGGGGCAGGCCGTTGCCTCCGGCACGCCGCATTTCCATGGCGAGACGGCTCTTGCCGAGGCTTCCGCTCAAAGCCGGACGGTAAGCGTTTCCGGTTCTTCGCAGGCGGTGAAATGTTCGCCCGGAGCCAGCGTTCTGGATGCCTTTGAGCGTGCTTTGCGGCCGGTTTCCGTCGACGGCGAGGCCGTGGTCCGGGTTGGCTGCCGCCGTGGCGGTTGCGGCATCTGCAAGGTTCGCGTTCTGGCGGGTCTTTATCGCACGACGCCGATGAGCCGCGCTCATGTCTCGGAAGAAGAACAGTCGGACGGTCTGGTGCTGTCTTGCTGCGTGTTTCCGGAAACCGATCTGGTGATCGCCTCGGTTCCGGTTTGTCCAAGAAGTCTCAAAAAAAACTGAAACATCAATTCAAAAGCTGGGAGGTTTTAAAATGGCAATGACAGGAGTTTTGCGCCCTGGTTTCATCCAGTTGCGTGTTCTCGATATCCCCTCGTCCATCGAACATTATGTTGACCGTATCGGTCTTTACAAAGTCGGTGAAGAAAGCGACGGCCGCGTCTATCTGAAGGCCCGGGACGAGTTCGATCATCATTCGGTCGTGCTGCGCAAGGCCGATCAGGCCGGTCTGGACGCCTTTGCTTTCAAGGTCGACAGCGACGACACCTTGAACAGCTTCGAGAAGCGCGTCACCGCCGTCGGCATCGCCGTCGACCACGTTCCCGCCGGCGAACAGCCGGGCATCGGCCGTCGCATCGGCTTCCAGATTCCCTCGGGCCACCGTATCGAGCTTTACGCCCACGCCGATCTGGCGGAGAAGCGTCCCTCCACCCTGAACCCGGACGTCTGGGACGAACAGCCCCATGGCATGGAAGCCCGCCGTTTCGACCACGGTCTGCTTTACGGCCCGAACATCGACGCCGTCGAGAAATTCTTCTGCGACGTTCTGGATTTCAAGGTGACCGAGCGGGTCGATCTGCCGGAAACCGGCACCCTGGCCATCTGGCTGACTTGTAGCCACAAGGCCCACGACATCGCCTTCGTCAACCATCCCGAGCCGGGCAAGTTCCATCACGTGGCCTTCGAACTGGAGAACTGGAACGACGTCGGCCGCGCCGCCGACATCATCACCCGCTACAACATCTCCATCGACATCGGCCCGACCCGCCACGGCATCACCCGCGGTCAGACCATTTACTTCTTCGATCCTTCGGGCAACCGCTGTGAAACCTATTGCGGCGGTCTGACCTTCTATCCGGACAATCCGGTTCGGGTTTGGGACGACAAGCATTTGGGCAAGGGCATTTTCTATTACGAGCGCGCCCTGAACGACCGCTTCCTCACGGTCTTGACCTAAGCATCATGACGGTCTGCATCCGACAGGACTGCATTTCCACCCAGGCCGCCTTGGCCGCCGTTCAGGCGGCGGTCAAGGCTGGGACTGCCATGGGATGCAAGGTCAACGTCGCCGTGGTCGATGCCGGAGGGCGGCTGCTGGCTTTCCTGCGGGAAAACGGCGCCTTTCTCCATTCCGTCGGGATCGCCCAGGACAAGGCCTTCACGGCGGTCAGCTTCGGCATGCCGACGGCCACGCTGTACGACCTGATCAAGGACAATCCGGCCCTGCGCGACGGGATGGCCCAACGGGAACGGCTGGTGGCTTTCGCCGGCGGCTTTCCCATCCGCCGTAACGGCGGATTGATCGGCGGAATCGGCGTGTCGGGTGCCTCGGAAGAACAGGACTGCCTCTGCGCCCAGGCCGGGCTGGATGCGATCAAAGCGTTTGAACAAGAAGGAGAAGAAGCATGAGCGCCGCCGCCAATCCCTTGAAGGCTCTGGAGACCGCCCCGTCCGCCGAGACGGTCCAGTTCATCAACGGGCAATTCGTCCGGGGCACCTCGGGCAAGAGCTTCGAAAACCGTTCGCCCGAGGACGGACGTCTGGTCAGCGTCGTTCATGAAGCCTCGCGCGACGACGTGGACGCCGCCGTCAAGGCCGCCCGCGCCGCCGTCGACGGCGAATGGGGCAAGATGCCGGTGGCCAAGCGCTGCGAGCTTCTGCACGCCGTCGCCGACGAGATCAACCGCCGCTTCGATGATTTCCTGGCCGCCGAGATCGCCGATACCGGCAAGCCCCGGTCGCTGGCCTCGCATCTCGACATTCCGCGCGGCGCCGCCAATTTCAAGATTTTCGCCGACGTGGTGAAGAACGTTCCCTCCGAATTCTTTCAGTTCGACACACCGGATGGGGCGGGCGCTCTGAACTATGCCTTGCGCGTGCCCAAGGGCGTGGTGGCCGTGGTCTGCCCATGGAACCTGCCGCTGCTGCTGATGACCTGGAAGGTCGGTCCGGCCCTGGCCTGCGGCAACGCCGTGGTGGTCAAGCCGTCCGAAGAGACACCCTCCACCGCGACTTTGCTGGGTGAGGTGATGAACAAGGTCGGCATTCCCGCCGGCGTCTATAACGTGGTGCATGGCTTCGGCCCCAATTCGGCGGGCGAGTTCCTGACCACCCACCCCCAGGTCAACGCCATCACCTTTACCGGCGAGACTCGAACCGGCGAAGCCATCATGAAGGCGGCGGCCGTCGGCACCCGCAACATTTCGCTGGAACTGGGCGGCAAGAACCCGGCCATCGTTTTCGCCGACGCCGACCTCGACGTGGCCATCGAAAACACCGCCCGTTCAGTCTTCGCCAATTGCGGCCAGGTCTGCCTGGGCACCGAGCGCGTCTTCGTCGAGCGGCCGGTGTTCGAGGAATTCACCCGCCGTCTAAAGGCGGCGGCCGAAAACTTGAAGATCGGTCCTTCCAGCGAGCCCGGCACCAATATGGGACCGCTGATCAGCCAGGAACACCGCGCCAAGGTCTTGTCCTATTACAAAAAGGCGGTGGATGAGGGAGCCACGGTGGTCACCGGCGGCGGCGTTCCCGACATGCCCGGCGATCTGGCTAACGGTTCCTGGGTCCAACCGACCATCTGGACCGGTCTGCCCGACACGGCTTCGGTGATGCGCGAGGAAATCTTTGGTCCCTGCTGCCATATCTCGCCCTTCGACAGCGAGGACGAGGTGCTTAGGCGCGCCAACGACACTCCCTATGGTCTGGGCGGCGCCATCTATACCCGCGATCTGGCTCGGGCCCATCGTGCCGCCGCTGCTCTGGATGTGGGGCTGGTGTGGGTGAACTCCTGGTTCTTACGGGATTTGCGCACGCCTTTCGGCGGCGCCAAGCAGTCCGGCATCGGCCGCGAAGGCGGCGTTCATTCGCTGGAGTTCTATACCGAGCTCCGCAACGTCTGCATCAAGCTCTGAGGAACGATATGGCTTCGCAAAACGAACAGGCCGCGACCTTCGCTCAACGCATCAACGACGCCTGGCGGAACAGTCAGCCGATTTCCCCGATCCGCGAGCATTTCGCCGAGGGGGACACGGGCGCGGCCTATGCGGTGCAGAACGTCAACACGACGCGCTGGGAGGCCGAAGGACGCCGGCTGGTGGGACGCAAGATCGGCCTGACGTCGAAGGCGGTCCAGAAGCAGTTGGGGGTCGATCAGCCGGATTACGGCATGTTGTTCGACGATATGGAGGTTCCGGACGGCTGGGAGATCTCGCGGGCGTCGCTGATCCAGCCGAAGGCCGAGGCCGAGGTGGCGTTCGTCGTCGGGCGCGACCTGACGGACGAGCGCGTCAGTCTGGCCGAGGTGATCCGCGCCGTCGAATTCGCCCTGCCGGCCATCGAGGTGGTGGATTCGCGGATCGCCGATTGGAAGATCGGCATCATCGACACCATCGCCGACAACGCCTCGTCGGGGCTGTACGTGCTGGGCAGCCAGCCGAAACTGCTGAAGGACATCGATCTGCGCCTGTGCGGCATGGTGCTGGAATGCCGAGGCGAACCCCTGTCCACCGGCGTCGGCGCCGCCTGCCTGGGCAGTCCGTTGAACGCCATGTGGTGGCTGGCCCGCACCATGGCCCGCGCCGGACGCCCGCTGAAGGCCGGCGACACCGTGCTGTCGGGGGCTCTGGGGCCGATGGTTCCGGTGCAGTGGGGCGACGTCATGGAAGCGCGCATCGCCGGACTGGGTTCGGTCCGCGCCGCCTTCTCCAAGGAGTAACGACGATGAGCAAGGCGAAAGTCGCCATTCTGGGATCGGGCAATATCGGCACCGACCTGATGATCAAGATCATGCGCAACTCCAAGCATCTGGAAATGGGCGTGATGGTCGGTGTCGATCCCGATTCCGACGGTCTGGCCCGTGCCCAGCGGCTGGGCGTAGCCACCACTTTTGAAGGTATCGACGGCCTGGTCAAGATGCCGGAATGGGCCGACATCCAGGTGGTGTTCGACGCCACCTCGGCCTACGCCCACAAGCGCCATCACGAAATCTGCGTGGCCGCCGGCAAGAAGCTGATCGACCTGACCCCGGCTGCCATCGGTCCGCACACCATTCCGGTGGTCAATCTGGAACAGAATCTGGACGAGCCCAACGTCAACATGGTGACCTGCGGCGGTCAGGCGACCATTCCCATGGTCTATGCCGTGAAACGGGTGTCGAAGGCCGTGCCCTATGCCGAGATCGTGGCTTCGGTCTCCAGCAAGTCAGCCGGTCCGGGCACTCGGGCCAACATCGACGAATTCACCGAAACCACCGCCAAGGCCATCGAGACGGTGGGCGGAGCCGCCAAGGGCAAAGCCATCATCGTGCTCAATCCGGCCGAGCCGCCGATGATCATGCGCGACACCGTCTATGTGCTGGCTCAAGGGGCCGACCAGGCTGAGATCGAGCAGTCGGTGGCCGATATGGCGAAGGACGTGCAGTCCTACGTGCCCGGCTACCGTCTGAAGCAGAAGGTGCAGTTCGAGCATATCGGCGACAACGCGCCCCTGAAGATCCCCGGCTACGGCACCTTCAGCGGAATGAAGGTCTCGATCTTCCTCGAAGTCGAGGGCGCTGCCCACTACCTGCCGGCCTATGCCGGCAATCTGGACATCATGACCTCGGCCGCCATGGCCACCGCCGACCGTTGGGCCGGCAGCAAGATCCACGGGTGAAACCGATGACACAGAAACTCTATATCCAGGACGTCACCCTGCGCGACGGCATGCATGCCTTGCGGCATCAATATTCGCTGGAGACGGTGGTGAGCATCGCCAAGGCGCTGGACGAGGCTCGCGTCGACGCCATCGAGATCACCCACGGCGACGGCATCAACGGCGGCAGTTTCAATTACGGCTTCGGCATGCATACCGATTACGAATGGATCGGCGCCGTCTCGGACGTGCTGAAACATGCCCGGACGACGGTGCTGCAATTGCCGGGCATCGGCACTAAACATGAACTGAAGGAAGCCTACAGCTGCGGCGCCCGCAGTGTCCGCGTCGCCACCCACTGCACCGAGGCAGACGTTTCCGCCCAGCATATAGCCTTCGCCCGCGAGTTGGGCATGGACACCATCGGCTTTCTGATGATGAGCCACATGATCAGCCCGGCGGATCTGCTCAAGCAGGCCAAGCTGATGGAAAGCTACGGCGCCGAATGCGTCTATGTGGTGGATTCGGCGGGAGCCCTGCTGCCCGAGCAGGTGGCCGAGCGGGTCAGGCTGTTCCGCGCCGAACTGAAGCCGGAAACCCAGATCGGCGTGCATACGCACCACAATCTGACCCTGGGGGTGGCCAATGCCGTGGCCGCCGTCCAGCACGGTGCGGTGCGCGTCGATGCGTCTCTGGCCGGCATGGGAGCCGGGGCCGGCAACGCGCCGCTGGAAGCCTTGATCGCCGTGTTCGACCGCATGGGCTACGACCACGGCTGCGATCTGTTCAAGCTGATGGACGCCGCCGACGATCTGGTGCGGCCGCTACAGGACCGGCCGGTGCGGGTCGACCGCGAAAGCCTGTCGCTGGGCTACGCCGGCGTCTATTCCAGCTTCCTGCGTCATGCCGAGCGGGCCAGCCAGACCTATGGCATCGATACCCGCGAGATTCTGGTGGAACTGGGCCGGCGCAAGATGGTCGGCGGCCAGGAGGACATGATCGTCGATGTCGCCCTTGATCTGGTCAAGGCCCGGGAATTGCTCAAGGGGAGCGCCGCAGAATGAAGAGCCTCAACGATTACGCCGCCCTGCTGGACCAGGCCGCCGCCGAAGGCCGGGAAGTGCCGCAGATTTCCAACGACCGCGCTTTCACCGTCGAAGAAGGTTACGCCATCCAGGCTTTGTCGCTGGCCCGGCGCTACGGGCGCGGCGAAAAGCGGGTCGGCGTCAAGATGGGTCTGACCAGCCGCGCCAAGATGCTGCAGGTCGGCGTCGACGAAGTCATCTGGGGTCGCCTCACCGACGCCATGCGGGTCGAGGAGGGCGGGCACGTCTCCCTGTCCCGCTATGCCCACCCGCGGGTCGAGCCGGAGCTGGCTTTCCTGATGAAAGCCCCGCTGGCCGGTGAGGTGTCCAACGTCGAGGCGATGGCGGCGGTGGCTGCCATCGCCCCGGCGATGGAGATCATCGACAGTCGCTACCAGAACTTCAAGTTCACCCTGTCCGACGTGGTGGCCGACAATTCGTCGTCGTCCGGTTTCGTGCTGGGCAACTGGTGCGATCCCGCCATCGATTTCACCAACCTTGGGCTGGTGATGGAAGTCGACGGCCGCGCCGTGCAGACGGGATCGTCGGCCGCCATCCTGGGCAACCCCGTCCGTTCGTTGGTGGCCGCCGCCCGCATGGTCGCCCGCTGGGGCGAAAGCCTGAAGCCCGGCGACATCGTTCTGGCCGGCGGCATCACCGCAGCCCATCCGTTGGCTGCCGGCATGCATGTCCGAACCGAGTTCCAGTCCCTGGGCTCGCTGTCCTTCTCGGTCGGAGAATAACGCCATGCCTATTGTCGAAGTAACCTTGATCGAAGGCCGCAGCAAGGAACAGAAGCGCGCGTTGGTGAAGGAGGTGACGGATGCCGTCGTTTCCTCCATCGGCGCTCCCGTCGAAGCCGTGCGGGTGATCATCCGTGAAATCCCGCCCGAGCATTTCGCCGTCGGCGGAGTGCCCAAAGGCTGACGCCGAAGATCAGCCCGTCAACAGCCATAAGGGACCGGCCACCAAAGCTGGCCCGAATAAAACAGCATCCAACAGGGGAGTGATGTCTATGAAAAAGCTTTTGTGGGCCGGAATGGCTCTTGGGGTTCTGGGAACCGCGCCGGCCGTTGTCGCCGAGGAAAACTGGTCGCCGCACCTTCCGGGCGTCGATCAGGGGCTGGCCGCCGGAGCCTTGCCGCCGCCGGGAACCTATTTCATCAACAGCACGCTTAACGCCGATTATCGTTACGCCGACAATAGCGGCACGAAACAAGGGACACGCGCCAGCATCTTCGTGGACGTGCCGATCATCCTGTGGAATCCCGGCGTTCAGGTGCTGGGCGCCGATTATTCGGCGGCGCTGGCTCAGCCTTTCACCCATGTGGACACCCTGTCCAACGGCAGTACGGTTGCCAGGAACTGGGGGCTGTTCGAAACCATTGCCGTTCCAGGCATGTTGTCCTGGTCGCTGCCCAACGACTTCCATGTGAAGACGGGTCTGGCCGTCTATATTCCGGATGGAACCGCCCAGAAGCAAAAAAACACGTCGGCCAACGGCACTTATGCCGGCGTGGCCAACAGCATCAACTACTGGTCCTTGGAACCGTCCGTGGGTCTGAGCTGGCTGCATGACGGCTGGAATATCGGAGCCGAGCTGAATTACGACTACAACTTCAAGAACACTCAGACCGGCTATACCTCGGGCGACGTTCTGGTGGTGGATTACACCCTGACCAAAACCATCGGTCCGTGGACCGTCGGCTTGGGCGGCTATTCGGTCAACCAGTTGGAAGACGACAAATCGAGCATTGCCTCGGTGCAAAGCTCCATCGACGCCAACGGCGGCTTCCGTCAGGCCAAGTATGCCGCGGGTCCTATCCTTGGCTACAATTTCGGGCCTTTCGCCGTCACTGGCGCATACAACCATGCCATCGGCGAGACCAAGAACACCGTCAACGGCGACAGTTTCTGGACCCGCGTGGTCGTGCCGTTCTGATCTGTTTCCGGGCGGACCTGTCTGACGGGTCCGCCTTTTCTCAGGGGCGTCATGTTCAGCTTTCTCAAAAATCGGAAAAACAGCGCGGCCGCCGATCTCGGGCTGTTCGCCTTTCAGGCCTGTTCCGTCGGGATCATGATCGTCAACGAGAAGATGGTTCTGCACTGCAATCCGGCCCTTCAGGCCTATTTCGGGGCCGCCTCCAAAGACCAGATCGTCGGCCGCCATCCTGGAGAGCTGTCGCCGCCGCTGCAAGCGGGCGGCGTCTCGTCCCAGGACTTGGCCGACCGGCTGATCCATCAGGCGATCACCGAGGGGCGGGCGCAGTTCGAATGGATTCATCGACGCCTGGACGACGGGCGCGATTTCAATGTCTGGGTGACGTTGACGGCGGCCATGCTGGTGACCGAGCCGGTGCTGATCGTTACCCTGCGTGACAACGAGACCGAGGTCGCCCAGCGGAATCAGCGCCGTCAGGCGACCGCCGATCTGGCCGCCCGTCTGGAGGAGGACGTGCAAGGCGTGGTGCGTTCCCTGTCGGCTTCGATCGAGCGTTTGCGAGCGTCGGCCGGGCAGATGATCGGCAATGCCGAGGATACGGCGCAACAAAGCGCCACGGTGTCCGATGTCATCGAATCGGCGTCGTCCAACGCTCAACAGGTATCGGCGGCCAGCAGCGAGCTTTCCGCGTCCATCGACGCCATTCTGGGGCAGGTCCATGCCGCTGCCGCCACCATTCAAGAAGCGGTGTCCCAGGCGGCGACGGCCAGCCGCCGCATCGACGGTTTGTCGGAATCCGCCCGCGAGATCGGCGATATCATCGGTCTGATCAACGACATCGCCTCGCAGACCAATCTGCTGGCGCTGAACGCCACCATCGAGGCGGCAAGGGCCGGGGAATCCGGCAAGGGCTTCGCCGTGGTGGCCGGAGAGGTCAAGCATCTGGCCAGCCAGACGGCGCGGGCCACCGAGGAAATCGCCCGCCACATCGCCGCTGTGCAAAGCGAAACCCAGGAAGCGGTCAAGTCGGTGGAGGAGATGACCCGCACCGTCGACCGCATCAGCGGCATGTCGAAGGCCATCGCCGACGCCGTGGCCGAACAGGGCGGAGCCACCAGCCAGATCGCCCGCAACATTGAAAGCCTGAGCGCCGGCACCCGCCAGGTGGCGGAAAGCATCGGCGGTGTCGCCCGCGCCGCCGGAGAAACCAACGACATCGCCCGTCATATGATTGGCGAGGCGGAAAAGCTGGGCGGAGAAAGCGCCTCTCTGGACGCGGAGGTCCGCAATTTCCTGGCCAGCCTGCGGGCCGGCTTGGACGAAGCCTGAGATCGGAAGGGAAAAACGCCATGGCGCGTCAGAATCCGGAAATCGCCTCCAGCATTCTGGTGGGCGGGGCCTTGACCAATTATCACGACGAGGGGCAAGGCTTCCCGCTGTTGATGATCCACGGTTCCGGTCCCGGCGTCAGCGCCTGGGCCAATTGGCGCCTGGCCATTCCGGAATTGTCCAGGAAACGCCGGGTGATCGCTCCGGACATGGCCGGTTTCGGATTCAGCGAACGGGTGCCCGGCGTCCGCTATTCCATGGACGGCTGGGTCGGCCAGTTGGTCGGCCTGATGGACGCCCTGGATATTTCCCAGGCCGATCTGGTGGGCAATTCCTTCGGCGGAGCCCTGGCCCTGGCGATGGCCATCCGCCATCCCGACCGGGTGCGGCGCCTTGTGCTGATGGGCAGCGTCGGCGTGCCTTTCGAGATCACGCCGGAACTGGACGCCGTGTGGGGATATGCCCCGTCGCTGGTGGCCATGCGCCGGTTGCTGGACATCTTCGCCTATGACCGTACCCTGGTGACCGACGAATTGGCCCGGCTGCGCTTCGAGGCCAGCATTCGTCCCGGCTTTCAGGAGTCCTTTGCCGCCATGTTTCCGGCGCCGCGTCAGCGCTGGGTCGACGCCATGGCCCAAAGCGAGGACGACATCCGCGCCATTTCTCACGAAACGCTGATTCTGCATGGCCGCGATGATCGGGTGATTCCCTTGGAGAACTCCCTGATCCTCAACCGCTGGATCAACCGTTCGCAGCTGCATGTCTTCGGCTGCTGCGGCCATTGGGTGCAGATCGAGCATGCCGCCCGGTTCGTTCGTCTTGTCGGCGATTTCTTGGGGGAAGCCTGAACGGCATGGGCTTTGATCCGGCTCTCCTGATCTGGCAAGGTTTTGTCCGTATCCTTTTTCAGCATGAACAGGCACGGCCATGACCGGCGGCAAGATCATTCCCACTCCCTGGCATACCGCTTCGTCGCAGCAATCGGGCTATGATCAGGTGGTCGAGGAAATTCTATCCGGTCATCTGGCTCCCGGCTCGAAAGTCGAACTGGTGGAGCTGATGCGCCGCTTCTTCCAGACCACGACCGATCTGCGCCAGGCCATCGTGCGTTTGACCAACGAAGGACTGGCGCATCAGGACGGTCCGGCGGCGCTGCGCATCAACCCGGTGTCGGTGGCCGATTTGGAGGAATTGACCGCAACCCGTGTCTTTATCGAACGGGAAACCCTGGTGCGTTCCGTACAATCCGGCGGCGCCGCTTGGGAAGCGACGGTGATGGACAGCTATGCCGCCTTGGTGGAGGACGATCCGTCTCAGGCGGAAGACGTGCGCGCCGGCGTCGATGTCTGGGAACAGCGCAATCATGTCTTTCACATCGCCTTGATCTCGGCCTGTCCGATCCGCCGCCTGCGCGAAATCAGCGATAATTTCTACCGTCAGCATGAACGCTATCGCCGGTTGCTGGGCGGACGCCGCCCGGTGCCGCAGGCGGCGATTCAGGAACATCAGGCGCTGCATAAAGCGGCCATCGCCCGCGACGCCGAACGGGCGGGCGATCTGCTGGTCGATCATATCCGGCATTCCGCCGCCACCCTGGCCGACGGCATCGCCGACGGCAGTTGGTTCGGTTCGGCGGTTTAGCTTTCTCCCTGGGCTTTGCGATAGCGATAGGCCAACTGAGCGCGGGTCAGCCCCAGCTTGCGGGCGGCTTCCGACAGATTGCCGTCCGACCGCTCCACCGCCGCTTCGATGATCATGCTTTCCAGGGTATCCAGCGGCAGATCGCAGGACAGCAGCTGGTCCAGCGCCGGCACGCCGTTGTTCGGCGCCGGGGCCGCGACCGGCGGGCGCGCTCCTTCGGTCAACTGTCCGTCCCGTCCGACGCCCAGGAACGGCGACAACACCTCGCCGCCTTGGGCGAACAGGTGCCCGACGTCAATGGGGGTGGTTTCGTTGGGGCAAAGGATGACGGCTCGCTCGACGATGTTTTCCAGTTCGCGGACGTTGCCGGGATAATCGTAATCCATCAGCCGGTCCATGGCCCGGTCGCTGACGCCGGCGACGCTCTGGCCGTAGCGGGCGCAGTATTTGGCCAGAAAGTGCCGGACCAGCAACGGGATGTCCTCGCGCCGTTCCCGTAATGGCGGGATGCGGACCGGAAAGACGTTCAGCCGAAAGAACAGGTCTTCGCGGAACTCGCCCCGCTGCACGGCTTTGCGCAGGTCGACGTTGGTGGCGGCGACCACCCGCACGTCGATCCGCCGGGTCGCCGTGCCGCCCACCGGCTCGATTTCCCGCTCTTGCAAGGCCCGCAGCAATTTGCTCTGGGCGGGCAGGTTCAAGGTGCCGATCTCATCGAGAAAAATGGTGCCGCCGTTGGCCCGTTCGAATTTGCCGGGGCGGGACTGCACAGCTCCGGTGAACGCCCCGCGCTCGACGCCGAACAGCTCCGACTCCATCAGGTTCTCGGGGATGGCGGCGCAGTTGACGGCGATGAAGGCTTTGTCCGAACGCTTGCCCGAGGCGTGCAGGGTGCGGGCGAACATTTCCTTGCCGACTCCGGTTTCCCCCAGGAACAGAACGGTGGCGTCGGTGCCGGCGACTTTCCTCAAAAGCTGGTGGGCGCCGCTGAAGCCCGACGACACGCCCACCAGACCGGCCGGACCCTGCGCCGGAGCGGCCTCGGGAGGCGGCGTCAGGTTGGGGGATGCAGGTTCCGTCCGCTCCACCAGACTGGCCAGGCCGCCCGGCTGGAAATAGGTCATGTCGGAATTGGGATCATCCCATTCGTGGACCGGCTTGCCGACGATGCGGCAATGGGGACTGCCGGCCCCCCGGCATTCGACCTCGCGGTATAGGATCGGCTGTCCCATGAAGACGCTGGTATAGCCGGTGGCGTAACCGATCTGCATCCAGCAGACCGGCTCGGCGCTCATGCCGAAAGCGGCGAAATGGGCGTCGACCTCCGATGAGCAGTGCCAGATGAATTCGCCGTAATGGTGACCGGCCTCCAGATCCACCTCGGCGCGGATGGTTTCCACCGAGACGATGCCTTCCAGGGCGTGCAATTGCGGTCCGGCCAGAAAAGCCTGGACGGAATTCCCGCGCAGCCGTTTGGCCAATTGGGCGTCCTTGCAGCCCGAGGTATAGCCCATGCGGGTCAACAGACCGCGCGCCGCCGGAACTCCCAACGACGTCACCAGTTCGTGGCGCAGTCCGGCCAGGGCGGACAGATGCAGCAGCAGCATGCGCTGTTCGTCCAGCCAGATGCGCCCGTCCTTGGGACAGAAGCGCAGCCGGGCCGAGAGATCGGCGAATTCCGGGTTAAGGCCGTCCGGCCCGCCCATCAAGGGCACGCTGACGCCGTCGTCAGCCGGAAACCCGTTCGGGGTTCCGGACGTCTTATGTTGGCTCACTGCACGTCACTCCCAGCGAAGGCGGCCTTCGGGATCTGTCGCCCGTTTTTTCAGCCACCGCCGTTTCCGCCTTTTGATGAAATCGTCAAATCTGCAGGGCCGCTTCGGAGGGGGGTGACGATTTCATCAATACTGCAGCAGCCAAAATAACCGATATTTTTTCGAATATGTGAGAATTCTGCAAATTTCGGCATATGGCACGCCGCTTGCTCTTCCCATCCCTGACGGAAGCCGGAACCCGGCCCCAAAATGAAACGACAGGGATCGTTTGGGATCATGAGCACAGCCAACGCCATGGCGCGGCACGTCCGCGTCAAATCGGTCAGAAACGGAAAATACGTCGAATTCGAATTCTCGATCCTCGACGCCGACCTTTCCGTCGAGCTGATCATGCCGTTTCCGGCATTCAGCGAGTTCTGTCAGGCGCAGAACGCCACCGTGACTCTCCCCGATGGCCCCATCGAAGGCCTGGCGACCGCCAATTCGGCCGATCGTCAGGCCGGGCTTTACCGGCGACCGCATCAATACGGCTTCCCCAACGGCTGAGTCCGCTGGATGCCGGGGCACTCTCCGCGCCCGGCGGCAAGAACAACGACGGAGAGCAAGGAGGAACACGGTGACAATCGACATCAAGACCTTGAAGGTGGAGCCGCGGCGCAACACCTTCGGCCACATCGCCCGGCGTCTGGGCGCCGACAAGCCGGCCTCGCGCTACGAGGAAGGCACCCTGGACGTTCAGGCTACCGCCAATTTCCACTACAAGCCTTTGTGGGACACGGCCCACTGGCACTATGACGAAACCCGCACGGCCGTCCGCATGCGGGACTGGTACGTGCTGCGCGACCCCCGCCAGTATTACTACGCCACCTACAACATCGCCCGGGCGACCCAGCATCAGGCCACCGAACGCAATTTCGAGTTCGTCGAAAAACGCGGCATGATGACCGGCCTGACCCCGGAATGGCGCGACGCCGTCGGCTTTTACCTGCTGCCGCTGCGCCATGTGGAATGGGGCGCCAACATGAACTGCACCGACCTGTGCGACCGCGGCTACGGCACGGCGGTGACGGCACCGTGCATCTTCTCGGCGGGGGATCATCTGGGCATGGCTCAGATCATCGGCCGCATCGGCCTGATGCTGGACGGCAATCTGGGCAATTCCCTGGATGCCGCCAAGAGCGTCTGGATGAACGCCCCGGAATGGCAGCCTCTGCGCAAGCTGGTGGAGGACAGCTTCGTCATCAAGGATTGGTTCGAGCTGTTCGTCGCCCAGAATCTGTGTCTGGACGGTTTGCTCTATCCCCTGGTCTACGGCCAGTTCGAGACGGAAGGTCGCGACAAGGGCGGCACCGCCGTCTCGATGCTGACCGAATTCATGAACGACTGGTTCGCCGAACATAGCCGCTGGGTCGATTCGGTGATCAAGGCCGTCGCCGCCGAATCGCCGGAGAACAAGGCACTGTTGTGCGGCTGGTTCAAGTCGTGGGGTGCAGCGGTGTCCGAGGCCCTGATGCCTTTGGCGCTGCGCGTGCTGGGGTCCGGCAAAGGTCCGGCCGCCGTCGACATCTGCGTCTCCACTCTGAAGAAGCGCGCCGCCGCGCTTGGCCTTGCCGTCTGAAAAGGATCGGACAGATGCCCCGTATCGTTTCCATCACCCTGCAGAACACCGACGATGCCCGCCCGATCATCGAGGCGATCACCAGCGACAACCCCGACTGCACGGTCCACTCCTATCCCGGCATCGTCAAGATCGACCGCGACGACAGTCTGACTGTCAAGCGGGCTTCGGTCGAAGAACGCATCGGCCGCAACTGGGATCCTCAGGAACTGCACCTGAGCATGGTCTCGATGGCCGGCAATCTGGACGAGGACGACGACTATTTCAGTCTGTCCTGGTCCTGATCCACAAACGACATCACAGGGAAACGCCATCATGAACGCACCCGCTAAGCTGGGCCTGAAGCAACGCTATTCGCTCTTGACCCATGGTCTCGACTGGAAGCCTACCTATCAGCCGATGGATAAGATCTATCCCTACGCCGAGTTCGAGGGGATCAAGATCCACGACTGGTCGAAATGGGAAGACCCTTTCCGTCTGACCATGGAAAGCTATTGGAAGTTCCAGGCCGAGAAAGAGCGCAAGCTCTATGCCGTGCTGGACAGCTTCGCCCAAAACAACGGCCAGATGAACCTGTCCGATCCGAAATATGTCAACGCCATCAAACTGTTCCTGACCGGCATCTCGCCCGAGGAATATCAGGCCCACCGCGGTTTCGCCCATGTGGGGCGTCATATCCCCGGCGTCGGACCGCGTGTTGCCGCTCAGATGCAGTCGCTGGACGAACTGCGCCATGTGCAGACCCAGATTCATACCCTGAGCCACTACAACAAGTTCTTCGACGGCTTCCACGAGTTCCCCCACATGCACGACCGCGTGTGGTATCTGTCGGTGCCCAAGTCGTTCTTCGACGACGCCCGTACCGCCGGGCCGTTCGAATATTTCATCGCCATCGGCTTCGCCTTCGAATACGTGCTGACCAATCTACTGTTCGTCCCCTTCATGTCGGGGGCGGCCTATAACGGCGATTTGGCCACTGTCACGTTCGGTTTCTCGGCCCAGTCCGACGAAAGCCGCCATATGACCCTGGGGATCGAGGTCATCAAGTTCCTGCTGGAACAGGATCCCGGCAATCTGCCCATCGTGCAGAAATGGGTCGACAAATGGTTCTGGCGCGGCCATCGCGTGCTGGGCCTGGTGGCCATGATGATGGATTACATGCTGCCCAAGAAGATCATGTCCTGGCGCGAAGCCTGGGAGATCTATTTCACCGAGGCCGGCGGCTCGCTGTTTCAGGATCTGGCCCGTTACGGCCTGAAAGTGCCGAAATACGCTGACGTCGCCACCGCCGAGGCGGATCATATCTCGCACCAGAACTGGGCGACCTTCTATCAGTACTGCCACGCCGCCGGTTTCCATACCTGGCTGCCGTCGGCCCAGGAAATGGACTGGCTGTCGGAGAAATATCCGACGACCTTCGACAAGTACTATCGTCCGCGCTTCGAGCAGTGGGCCGAAATGGAGAAGGCGGGCAAGCGTTTCTACAACAACGCCCTGCCGCAGCTTTGCTCGGTCTGCCAGATTCCCATGGTCTACACCGAGCACAAGGATCCCGGCACCATCAGTTTCCGCACCTCGGAATACAAGGGCGACCGTTATCACACCTGTTCGGACGGCTGTAAGGACATCTTCGACAACGAACCCGAGAAGTACAGCCAAGCCTGGCTGCCGGTGCACCAGATCTTCCAGGGCAATTGCGGCGGCACCTCCATCGAGGACGTGCTGAAGTGGTACAAGCTCAATCTGGGTGCCGACAACCTGGATCAGACCGGATCTCCCGATCAGAAGATGTGGGACGAGTGGATGGCGGCGCGCTCCCGCGTCGCCGGCTGATCGCAGCAAACGGGGGCGCGGAGAACCGCGTCCCCTCACCAAAAATCAAATGGAGGAATTCATGTCGGTCGTCGCCATTGATAAGAATTATGCCGACAAGGTCGATATCCGCGACCGTGTCGAAAATTTCCACGGCAATCAGGTGGTCTATGTGCATTGGGAAGATCACCTGATGTTTTGCGCCGCCCTGGCTTTTCCGCTGCCCCCCGATATGCCGTTCGCCGACCTGATCAACCAGATCCTGCCGACCTATTACGGAATGCATCCCGATTTCGCCCGGATCTCCTGGCCGGCGGTGCGCTGGAGCCTGGACGGCAAGCCGCTGGCTCCGGCCCTGGACAAGTCCCTGAAACAGAACGGGGTTGGCCACAAATCCTGCCTGCGCTTCTGGACGCCCGGCCTGAACGGCGTCAAGCATTCGCGCAGTTAAGGCGGAAAGGAGGGATGCGGTGAGCTATTCACTGACCATCGAACCCAACGGTGAAGCGGTCGAAGTGGCCGAGGGGCAGACCCTGCTGGACGCCTGTCTGCGTTCCGGCGTCTGGCTGCCCCATGCCTGCGGGCATGGCCTGTGCGGCACCTGCAAGGTCGAGGTACTGGACGGGGACGTCGATCATGGCGACGCTTCGCCCTTCGCGCTGATGGATTTCGAGAGGAGCGAGGGCAAGACGTTGGCCTGCACGGCCCGCTGCCTGTCCGACGTCTCCATCGAAGCCGACATCGACGAAGACCCCGACGGCCGCCGCATCCCGGTCCGCGACTTTGCCGGCACGGTCGTCGGCATTGCCGACCTGACCCACGACGTCAAGGGCCTGACCATCGAGCTGTCCGCGCCTTTGGATTTCCAGGCCGGGCAATATATCAACCTGACCCTGCCGGGAATCGAAGGGGCGCGGGCTTTCTCCATCGCCAATCCGCCGTCGGTTCCGTCACGGTTGGAATTGCAGATCCGCCGGGTGCCGGGGGGCGTCGCCACCGGCTATGTCCATGACCGGCTGACGGTGGGCGAGGCCGTCACCGTCAGCGGTCCCTATGGCCGCTTCTATGTGCGCAAGTCGGCGAGGGAGCCGATGATCTTTCTGGCCGGGGGAACCGGCGTTTCCAGTCCGCGCTCGATGATCATCGACCTTTTGACCGAAGGGCGCGGCGAACCCATGGCACTGTTCCACGGCGTGCGGGCCTTGCGCGATCTTTACGACCGGGAGCTGTTCGAAGACCTTGCCGCCCGCCACGGCAACTTCACCTATGTGCCGGTGCTGTCGGCCAAAGAGCCGGGAGACGATTGGGCCGGCGAAACCGGCTTTGTCCACGAAGCCTTGCATCGTCATTTCGACGGCATGTTCGCCGGGCGCAAAGCCTATATCTGTGGGCCGCCGCCCATGGTCGAGGCCTGCATCCGCACTTTGATGCAAGGCCGCCTGTTCGAGCGGGACATCTTTACCGAGCGTTTCCTGACCGCCAGCGATGCCGACGGCGGCAAGCTGCGCAGTCCGGTGTTCAAGCGGATCTGAAGGCCAACAAAAAACCCCGGTGGTTTTCCGCCGGGGCTTTTTGAATTTGAAAGCAAGCGCCGGAGTGCGCTGCGAATGGTCCATGTTTACAGTTTGAGGCGAAAATTTCATACAATGCCTTAAAGGACAGGGATCATGGCTCAGGACATCGCAGCAAAGGCCGAAGGCGTGGATCAAGAAACATCCCACGGACAAGCTTCCCGCGGGCAAACCTTCCACGGGCAAACTCTCCACGGGCAAGACCCCCGCTGGCGGGCGCTGATGGCACGCGACCGCGCCAGCGACGGGGCCTTTGTCTATTCGGTGAAGACCACCGGCGTTTATTGCCGTCCATCCTGCGCCGCGCGTCTGGCCAAGCCCGAGAACGTGCAGTTTCACGACAGCTGCGCCGCCGCCGAACAAGCCGGCTTCCGTCCGTGCAAACGCTGCAAGCCCGATCAGGCTTCGGCGGCGGAACGCCAAGCCGGCGTCATCGCCGCCGCTTGCCGCCGCATCGAGCAGAGCGCGGACCTGCCGCTTCTCGACGATCTGGCGGCCGAGGCGGGACTCAGTCCGTCGCATTTCCATCGTCTGTTCAAATCCGCCACCGGCGTCACACCGCGGGCCTATGCCCGAGCCCACCGCGCCCGTAGGGTCCGCGACGAATTGTCTCACGGCGGCGGCAGCGTGACCGAAGCCATCTATGACGCCGGGTTCAATTCCAGCAGCCGCTTCTATGAACAATCCGATGATTTGCTGGGGATGACTCCGACGGCTTACCGCAACGGCGGAGCGGGGGCCGAAATTCATTTCGCCGTCGCCGGATGCTCCTTGGGTTCTGTGCTGGTGGCCCGCAGCGGGCGCGGGGTTTGCGCCATTCTGATGGGCGACGATCCGCAAACTCTGATCGAGGATATGCAAAGGCGCTTTCCCCTGGCGCGGCTGATCGGCGGCGATCCCGGATACGAGCATCTGGTCGCCGCTGTCATTGGCGCGGTGGAACATCCGGTCCAAGGACTGGACTTGCCGCTGGATGTCCGGGGAACGGCTTTTCAGCAACGGGTCTGGCAGGCATTGCGGGAGATTCCCGCCGGCTCGACGGCGACCTATACCGAGGTGGCGGAGAAGATCGGAGCGCCCAAAGCCGTGCGGGCGGTGGCCGGAGCCTGCGCCGCCAACGTCCTGGCCGTGGCGATTCCCTGCCATCGGGTGGTGCGCACAGACGGTTCGCTGTCGGGTTACCGCTGGGGCATCGAGCGTAAGCGGGCCTTGCTGCGGCGGGAAGGCGCGCGGTGATCGTCGATCTGCCCGAGCATTACCGACAGGAAGACGTGCTGTCTTTCCATGGCCGCGATGCCATGGGAGTGTCCGAGACGGTGGACGGCGACAGCTTGCGCAAGGGCATCGTGTGGCGGGGGACGCCGGGATGTCTGACGCTGTCCTTTGCGAAGGGCCGGGTCGCGGCCGATCTGCATCTGGATGGGCGAAAGCGGCCGGCGGACGAGGCCGGGCTTCGGGAGATGGTCCATCGGATGCTGGGATTGACCCAGCCGGTGGAACAGTTCGAAAGCGCCTATCGCGGCCATTCCCAGATCGGCCGTCTGATCGCCCGTCATCCCGGTCTCAGGCTGCCGGTGGCGGCTTCGCCGTTCGAGGCCTTGACCTGGGCGGTGACGGGGCAGCAGATCAGCGTCGGGGCGGCGGTATCGATCCGGCGCAAGCTGATCCGGGGCGCGGGCGCTGCTCATTCGTCGGGGCTTTTATGCTATCCGGATGCGGCGGCGGTATCGGTTTTGAGCGAGGACGATCTGCGCAGCGCGGGTTTTTCCCAGACCAAAGCGCGGACCGTGCTGGAGATCAGCCGCCGGGTGACGGACGGCCGCCTGCCGCTGGAGGATTGGCTGACCGGGGCCGATATGAAGCTTGTCGGCGAACGCCTGCGCGAGGTGCCCGGCATTGGCCCCTGGACCGTCAGCTATTCCCTGCTGCGCGGCTATGGCTGGCTGGACGGATCGCTGCATGGCGACGTGGCGGTGCGGCGGGGGCTGCAATCTTTGCTGGGATCGGCGGAAAAGATCGACGAAAAAGCCGCCGAGCGGTGGCTGGCGGCTTTTCGTCCCTGGCGGGCGTTGGTCGGCGCTCATTTGTGGGCCTGGACGTCTGTTCAGGCGTGATTGCATCAGCCTCTGGCGTCCAATCCGCCGCTTTTCAAAATGAACCGGGCAATATCCTCGACGCCGTCCCCGGCCTTCAGGTTGGAAAACAGGAAGGGCCGTGCGCCGCGCATCTTCTTGGCGTCCCGATCCATCACCTCAAGGCTGGCCCCCACCAGCGGGGCGAGGTCGGTCTTGTTGATCACCAAAAGATCGGATCTGGTGATGCCCGGTCCGCCCTTGCGCGGGATCTTGTCGCCGGCCGAGACGTCGATGACATAGATGGTGATGTCGGCCAGCTCCGGGCTGAAGGTGGCCGACAGATTGTCGCCGCCCGATTCCACCAGGATCAGTTCCAGCCCGGGATGGCGGGCGGTCATCTCGTCGACAGCGGCCAGATTGATGCTGGCGTCTTCGCGGATGGCGGTATGGGGACAGCCTCCGGTTTCTACGCCCATGATGCGGTCGGGCGCGAGCGCCCCCGAGCGGTTGAGAAATTCGGCGTCCTCGCGGGTGTAGATATCGTTGGTGATGGCGGCGATGTTGTAATGATCGCGCAGGCGCTTGCACAGGCGGTCCATCAAAGCGGTCTTGCCGGAACCGACGGGGCCGCCGATGCCGACGCGGAACGGTCCTGAATGGGATGACGTCATGATCTGAACAGCCTCGTATATTGGGTTTCGTGCTTCATGCTGGTCCAATCGACCATGGGGGACGCTGTGCCCAGGTCGTCGAAGGAGGTCTGCCGGGCGGCAGTGGCGATGGCGGAAATACGTTCGGCCAGGGCGGCGGTGATCCGCTGGCCGTCGGTTTGACCCAGCGGCACCAGCCGCACGGCGGCCGACACCAGATTGGCCGCGACCGCCATCAGGAATGCCGACAAAGCTGGGCTTTCGGGAATACCGGCGCAGGCGGCGGCCACGGCCACGGCGACGGCGTAGCCGGGGGGCTCGTCCAGTTTCGACATCCATTCCGCGAAGAGGACATCCTGCCAGGAGGCTTTCACGGCGGAGACGAACGCCGCGCCCTGAGCCTTGGCCTCCAGCGCCATTTCCGGGGTGCCGCGCAAGGCGGCGGCCCAGTCCGCCACCTCGCGCAGATCGCCATTGCCTAGAACCGTGCGGTGGGCGGCCAGGAACAGCCCGCCGTCCACCCAGGCCGAGCCGTGGCGCAGGATGTGGGCGATCCACTCCTCGGTCTGCGCCCGATTGGTCAGAAACCCGCATTCGACGGCATATTCGATGCCGTGGGAATAGCTGAACCCGCCCACGGGGAAGGCCGGAGACAGCCAGCTCATCAAGCGCAGCAACCCGCTTTCGTTCAAGATTTCAGGCACGTTTGTAGCCATGAGCGGGGGCATGGTCGTGGGATTTGGCATAGGCTCCGCTTTCGGGGTGAAAGGGAGCCCGGCGTTTCTCGACCCGGGCGCCCAGCCCGGCCAGCATTTCCACCAGCACATGGTCCCACGGCAGTCGCAGTCCGCCGGGAATGATCTGCACGGCCATATGGCGGTTGCCGATATGCCAGGCGATGCGGGCCAGTTCCTCGGGCGTCGAACACTGGAGTTCGGCCACGTCCTCCTCGGCGGCGATCACCAGGATGAAGCCGCCGCTTTCCAGCTCCAGCCCGTCGCCGTCGGCCAGCAGGACGGCCTGGGGCAGGTCGAGCATGAAGGCGGCCCCATCGTCGTCCTGCATCAGCAGGCGGCGGCGGTGTCGGTCTTCATAGGCCAGGGTGATCCGACTCGCCGGCTGATCGGCGGGCCATTGCTCCCTGGGGCGAACGGCGACGGCGCGGCGCAGATTCTTGGTCATCAGAACAGGAAATAACGCTGGGCCAGGGGCAGTTCTCGAGCCGGTTCGCAAGTCAGCTTCTCGCCATCGGCGCGGACTTCATAGGTTTCCGGGTCCACCTCGATCTTGGGACAGGCATGGTTGTGGACCATGGACGCCTTGGTCAGGCCGCGGGTGCCCGACACCGCCAGCACGCGCCGCTGCAATCCCAGCCGTTCGCCGATGCCGTCTTCGGCGGCGGCTTTGCTGACGAAGGTGACGCTGCTGGCCTGTAAGGATCGCCCGAAGGCGCCGAACATGGGGCGGTAATGAATGGGCTGCGGAGTGGGGATCGAGGCGTTGGGATCGCCCATGGCGGCGGCGGCGATGGTGCCGCATTTCAGCACCAGATCGGGCTTTACCCCGAAGAAGGCCGGTTTCCACAGCACCAGATCGGCCAGCTTGCCCGCCTCGACCGAGCCGACATGGGTGGCGATGCCGTGGGTGAGGGCCGGGTTGATGGTGTATTTGGCGATATAGCGCCGGGCCCGCAGATTGTCGTTGCCGCTTTCGCCGCTCAAATGGCCGCGCTGGGCCTTCATCTTGTGGGCGGTCTGCCAGGTGCGGATGATCACCTCGCCAATGCGGCCCATGGCCTGGGAATCCGACGACATCATGCTCATGGCGCCGATGTCGTGCAGAATGTCCTCGGCGGCGATGGTTTCGCGGCGGATGCGGCTTTCGGCAAAGGCCACGTCTTCCGGGATGCGCGGGTCGAGATGATGGCAGACCATCAGCATGTCCAGATGTTCGTCCACCGTGTTGACGGTAAAGGGGCGCGTGGGATTGGTCGACGACGGCAGCACGTTGGCGACGCCGCACAGGCGGATGATGTCGGGGGCGTGGCCGCCGCCGGCGCCTTCGGTATGGAAGGCGTGAATGGTGCGGCCTTTGAAGGCGGCGACGGTGTCTTCGCAAAAGCCGGATTCGTTCAGGGTGTCGGTATGGATGGCCACTTGAACGTCCATGTCCTCGGCCACGCTCAGACAGGCGTCGATGGCGGCGGGCGTGGTGCCCCAGTCTTCGTGCAGCTTCAGACCGCAGGCTCCGGCTTTGATCTGTTCGATCAGGGCGTCGGGGCGGGTGGCGTTGCCCTTGCCGAAGAAGCCGAGATTGACGGGCAGGCCTTCCGCCGCCTGAAGCATGCGGGCCAGATGCCAGGGACCGGGAGTGCAGGTGGTGGCGTTGGTGCCCTCCGCCGGGCCGGTGCCGCCGCCCAGCAGGGTGGTGACGCCGGAATGCAGGGCGTCCTCGATCTGCTGCGGACAAATGAAGTGGATGTGGCTGTCGATGCCGCCGGCGGTGACGATGCGGCCTTCGCCGGCGATCACTTCGGTGCCTGGGCCGACGATGATGTCGATGCCGGGCTGAATATCGGGATTGCCGGCCTTGCCGATGGCTGCGATGCGGCCGTCCTTCAAGCCGATATCGGCTTTGACGACGCCCCAGTGGTCCAGGATCAGGGCGTTGGTGATGACGGTGTCTACCGCGCCTTGGGCACGGGACAGTTGGGACTGGCCCATGCCGTCGCGGATGACCTTGCCGCCGCCGAACTTCACTTCTTCGCCGTATAGGGTGCGGTCTTCTTCGACTTCGATGATTAGGCCGGTGTCGGCCAGCCGCACTTTGTCGCCCTTGGTGGGGCCGAACATGGCGGCATAGGCCTTGCGCTCGATCTGGTACGCCATGACTTCAGCCCTCCAGCTTGCCGTTGATCTGGCCGTTGAAGCCCCAGACGGCACGGTCGCCGCCAAAGGCCACCAGGGATACCTCGCGGCTTTGTCCCGGTTCGAAGCGCACGGCGGTGCCGGCGGGAATGTCCAGGCGGAAACCCTTGGCCTTGTCGCGGTCGAAGGACAGGGCGCGGTTGGTTTCCGCGAAATGATAGTGAGACCCCACCTGGATCGGGCGGTCGCCGGTGTTGGCGACGGTCAGGCTCAAGGTGGGGCGGCCCTCGTTGAGGGTCAGGCTGCCGGGAGCGGTGATGATTTCTCCGGGGATCATGGCTGCGCCTCCTTCAGCGGATGGGTTCGTGGACGGTCACCAGTTTGGTGCCGTCGGGAAAGGTGGCCTCCACCTGGATTTCGTGGATCATCTCGGGGATGCCGTCCATCACCTGCTCGCGGGTCAGCACGCCCGCGCCGTCGCGCATCAGTTCGGCCACCGATCGTCCGTCGCGCGCACCCTCCACCACGAAATCGGTGATCAGGGCCACGGCTTCCGGGTAATTCAGCCTGACGCCGCGCTCCAACCGGCGGCGGGCGACCATGGCGGCCATGGCCACCAAAAGCTTGTCCTTCTCGCGGGGGGACAGATTCACGGGCGTTCTCCTTCAGACATGCCACAGACGGGGCAATTGGGCGGGCAGACCGGCTTCGGCGGCGCGAAGATGCATCCAGGCGGCGGCGAAATTGCGGCGGAGCGCGGCGGCGTCGTCACTCAGCCAGCGCAGCAGCAGCAGACCACCAACGATGGTGGCCGAAGCCCGGGCGTTTTTCTCAAAAATTCCGCGCACCGTTTCCACATGGCGGGTCGGATCGGGGCAGAGCAGCAGAATGGTGGCGGCGGCAACGGCCCCGCCGAATCCGGCCGGGGCCGCCAGCAGGCTTTCGACGTCGCCGTCCAGATGTTGGGCGTCGGCCCAGATCAGCTTGCCGTTTTTGCGTACTTCCCAGGCCTCGCGCAGCAATCCGTGGGTGACGTGCTCGTTCATGGCGGTGCGGCCGAAAACGATCATTTCACCGGCCAGCATGCGGGATCCGGCGGCGGCGTGCAGACAGGTGCGGCGGCGCAGGCGGGCGCCTTGGAACAGAATGGTTTCCTGGGGCAGATATTCCAGCCAGGCGCCGGGGCCGGCGGTCAGGCCGACTTCGATGCGGGCGTCGGGTCCGGCGGAGCGATAGATCTTCTCCGCCGCCTGGGCCATGAACTGCACCCGGCAGCCCTCGCCGGCTTCCAGCCGCATGTCCAGCCGATCGCCGCCTACCACGCCACCGGACGTGGTGACCAGGGCGGCCTGGGGAATTTCGCCGTCGGGAACATGGGGGAACAGCACCCGCAGGGGTGAAACCTGATGCAGATGGGCAAGCCGGGCCTTTCCCGCCCGATGGCGGAAGACCACTTCGGCTGTGCCCTGCATTCCCTGGGGCGAAGCCTCAGACGGTGAGATAGCGGCGAACATCTTCCTCCACCAACTCGGCGGCCTTGCCCGCCGCCACCACTTCGCCGCGATCCAGAACCGCGAAGTCGTCGGCCAGTTCGCGGGCGAAGTCGAAATATTGCTCGACCAGCAGTATGGCCATTTCTCCGCGATCCGCCAGCATGCGGATGACCTTGCCGATATCCTTGATGATGGACGGCTGGATGCCTTCGGTGGGTTCGTCCAGAATCAGCAGGCGCGGGCGCGTCACCAAAGCGCGGCCGATGGCCAATTGCTGCTGTTGCCCGCCCGAGAGATCGCCGCCCCGCCGGCCCAGCATGCTTTTCAGCACCGGGAACAGTTCGAAGATTTCATCGGGAATGGAGCGTTGGGAACGGGGCAACGGTGCGAAGCCCGTTTCCAGATTCTCCTTTACCGTCAGACGGGGGAATATTTCGCGGCCCTGGGGCACGAAGGCAATGCCGCGGCGGGCATGTTCGTAGGCGGGAAGATGGGTGACGTCGGCGCCTTCCCATTCCACCTTGCCGCCCTTGGACGGCTGCATGCCCATGATGGCCCGCATCAGGCTGGTTTTGCCGACGCCGTTGCGGCCCAGCACGCAGGTGATCTTGCCCGGCCGGGCGGTCAGGGAGACGCCGCGCAAGGCCTGGCTGGCGCCGTAATAGAGATTGATGTTCTCGACGTTTAGCATGGCATCAGCGTCCCAGATAGACTTCGACCACTCGGGGATTGTCCTGCACCTCGTCCAACGGCCCTTCGGCCAGCACGGAGCCTTCGTGCAAAACGGTGACTTTCGAGCCCAGGGTGCGCACGAACTCCATGTCGTGCTCGACCACGATCAGCGAACGGTCGGGCTGTTTCGACAAATCCAGGATCAATTGGGCGGTGGCTTCCGTTTCGGCGTCTGTCAGGCCGGCGACGGGTTCGTCCAGCAACAGAACCCGCTGGTCCTGCATCAGTAGAATGCCGATTTCCAGCCATTGCTTCTGGCCATGCGACAAGGCTCCGGCCTGCCAGCCTTCCTTGCCGGTCAGGCCGACGGTCTTCAGCACTCCGGCGATGCGGTCCCGGGCCTCGTCGTCCAGCTTGTGGCGCAGGGTGAAGAAGATGCCGCGCGGGCTTTTCGTCGCCAGTTCCAGGTTTTCGAGCACCGTCAGGTTTTCAAACACCGTCGGTTTCTGGAACTTGCGGCCGATGCCAAGGTTGGCGATGCGGCTTTCATCCAGGCGGGTCAGGTCGATCTTGCCGTCGAACAGGACGTCGCCCTTGTCGGGCCGGGTTTTGCCGGTGATGACGTCCATCATGGTGGTTTTACCGGCGCCGTTGGGACCGATGATGGTGCGCAACTCGCCCGGGGCGATGACCAGCGACAATTCGTTCAGGGCGCGGAAGCCGTCGAAGCTGACAGTGACGCCGTCCAGATAGAGGATGCTGCCGGCCGCCACGCGGTCGGTGTTGGACGTTTCCTCGATATAATAGTTCTCAGACATGGCGTTCCTCCGTCTTCGAGAAGCGCTTGGCGAACCGCAGCTTCAGGCCCATCAGTCCCTTGGGCAGCAAGATGGTGACGACGATGAACAGGGCGCCCAGGAAGAACAGCCAGACTTCGGGTGCGGCGCCGGTCAGCCAAGTCTTGGCGGCGTTGACCGACAGAGCTCCCAGGATGGCTCCGACCAGGGTGCCGCGTCCGCCTACCGCCACCCAGACGGCGACTTCGATGGAATTGGCTGGCGAGAATTCCGACGGGTTGATGATGCCGACCTGGGGCACGTACAGGGCTCCGGCCAGCCCCGCCAGCATGGCCGACAGGGTGAAGGCGAACAGCTTGGCGTGGGTGGTGGAATATCCCAGGAAGCGCACCCGGCTTTCGGCGTCGCGAAGCGCCATCATGATGCGGCCCAGCTTGGTCGAAACCACATGGCGCATCAGCAGCAGCGCGCTCCCCAGCACCAGGGCCGAGGCCAGATAAAGCCCCATCTTGGTGGTCGGTTGGGATAGGTCGAAACCCAGCAGATCCTTGAAGTCGGTCAGGCCGTTATTGCCGCCGAAGCCCATTTCGTTGCGGAAGAAGGCCAGCATCAGGGCATAGGTCATGGCCTGGGTGATGATGGACAGGTAAACGCCGGTGATGCGCGAACGGAAGGCCAGCCAGCCGAAGACGAAAGCCAGGATGCCCGGTACCAGCAGCACCATCAGGGCGGCGAACCAGAAATGGTCGAAGCCGAACCAGTACCAGGGCAGGCTTTTCCAATTCAGGAACACCATGAAGTCGGGCAGTTCGGCGTTGCCGTAGACGCCCCGGGTGCCGATGGCCCGCATCAGATGCATGCCCATGGCATAGCCGCCCAGGGCGAAGAAGGCGCCGTGGCCCAGCGACAGCACGCCGCAATAGCCCCAGACCAGATCCAGGGCCAAGGCCAGGGTGGCGTAGCACAGATACTTGCCCAGCAGCGGGATCATGTAGTTGGGCACCTGCAAAGGCGAACCTTCGGGCAGGGCGTTGAGCAGCGGTACCAGCAGGCACAGGGTCAGTCCGGCGGCGGCGAAACTCAGCCAGAAACGGCGATCGCTGGAAGTGGCGGCGAGACGGGAAAGGATCATGGCTGTCGGCTCCTCAATTCTCGACCGACCGGCCCTTGAGGGCGAACAGCCCCCTCGGACGCTTCTGGATGAACAAGATGATGAAGACCAGCACCAGGATCTTGCCCAGCATGGCTCCGGCATAGGGTTCCAGGAACTTGTTGACCGCCCCCAGGCTGAGGGCGCCCACCAGGGTGCCCCACAGCGAGCCAACGCCGCCGAAGACGACCACCATGAAGCTGTCGACGATGTAGCCTTGTCCCAGGTTGGGGCTGACATTGCCGATCTGCGACAGAGCCACCCCGGCGATGCCGGCGATGCCCGATCCCAGGCCGAAGGTGAAGGCGTCGATGCGGCCGGTGCGGATACCCATAGCGGCGGCCATGGGGCGGTTCTGGGCGACGGCGCGCATTTGCAGGCCGAAGGCCGACCAGCGTAGCAGGGCGGCCAGCGCTCCCAGCACCAGCAGACAGAAAACGATGATGATCAGGCGGTTCCAGGTGACGGTGAAGCCGCCCATCAGATCGAAGCCGCCGGTCATCCAGGCGGGATTGGCGACTTCCTTGTTGGGGGCGCCGAAGACCGAGCGCACGGCCTGTTGCAGAATCAGGCTGATGCCGAAAGTGGACAGCAGAGTTTCCAGCGGGCGGCCGTACAGGAAGCGGATCAGGCCGCGTTCCAGCGCGATACCCACCAGGGCAGTGAACAGGAAAGCGACGGGCAGGGCGACGATCAGATAAAGATCGATCCAGGCCGGCGGCAGCCAGGCGCGGAAGGCTTCCTGCACCACATAGGCGGTATAGCTGCCCAGCATGATCATCTCGCCGTGGGCCATGTTGATGACCCCCATGACGCCGAAGGTGATGGCCAAGCCGATGGCGGCCAGCAGCAGCACGCTGCCAAGAGACAGCCCCTGGAACAGATTGGCGGCCAGGCCGATGGCCGCCAGCTTGCCGTCGATGGAGGACAGGGCTTTCTCGGCGGCGGTTTTGACCTGCGGGTCTTGTTCCTGAGCAAGCAAAGTCTGCAATTGCCCCTGTACGCCACGGTCGGTCGATCCGGCCAAGGCGGCGATGGCCGCCAGACGGCGGTCCTTGTCGGGCGAGGCGAGATCAAGCCCCGCCAGGGTCGATTGCAGGGCTTTCCTGACTGTGGCGTCGCTTTCGTGATCCAGCGCCTTGCGCAAAAGCTCGGCGGATTCCGGGTTGCCTTGGGCGGCGACGGCCTGCACCGCCTTCAGACGGGCGGCAGGATCGGGGCTGGCGATGTCGAGAAGCGCCTGTAGTCCACGCAGAATACCGCGCAGGCGGTTGTTGACGGTAACGGCGGTCAGGTCGGAGGCGTTCACTCCGGCCACGGCCGCGCCGCTGACGGGATCGCTGTAGCTGCCGCCGGTTTCCATCACCAGTGAACCGTCGGGACGGGCATAAAGGACGCCGTCGCCCAAAGCCGCCAGTACGGCGGCGCCGCGGGGATCGCCCAGGGCGGCCAGCGACTGCGCCGCGGCGATCTTGTCGGCGTAGCTGTCGGCGTTGAGGGACCGCACGGCGGCGGCGAAAGCGTCGTCGTCGGCGCGGCTGCTTTGCGGCAGCAGGGCGGCGAAGAGACACAGCGTCAGGGCCAGCACGAATTTCACGGCAGTCTCCCGAATAGGACTGAGAAAGGGAAAGGAGGCCCCCGCCGAAGCGGGGGCCAGTCGGGACAAGAGGTGCTTCAAGCCTTACTGAGCGGCGTACTTGCCGGTGGTGCAGTTGCCGCAGACCCAGGGATAGGTCCAGTCGGCGATCTTGCCCTTGTCTTCGGCCAGATAGCTGCTCCAGGCTTCGGCCTTGATGACGTCCTTGGTCTTCCAGACGGTCTGGAACTGGCCGGAAGCCTGAATCTCGCCGATCAGAACCGGCTTCGACAGGTGGTGGTTGGTGTTCATCACGGCGGTGCCGCCGGTCAGGTTTTTGACCTTTTGGCCGTACATCGCCTGACGCACGGCGTCGACGTCGGTGGTGCCGGCCTGTTCGACGGCCTGGGTCCACATCTTGAAGCCGATATAGGTGGCTTCCATGGGGTCGTTGGTGGTGCGCTTGTCGTTCTTGATATAACTGTGCCACATCTTGATGAAAGCGTCGTTCTCAGGCGTCTTCACCGACTGGAAGTAGTTCCAGGCGGCCAGATGGCCCACCAGATTCTTGGTGTCGATGCCGGCCAGTTCCTCTTCGCCCACCGAGAAGGCGACGACCGGAATGTCTTCGGCCTTGATGCCCTGGTTGGCCAGTTCCTTGTAGAACGGCACGTTGGCGTCGCCGTTGACGGTGGAGACCACGGCGGTCTTTTTGCCGGCGGCGCCGAATTGCTTGATCTTGGCCACTTCGGTCTGCCAGTCGCTGAAGCCGAACGGCGTGTAGTTGACCATGATGTCCTCATCCTTGACGCCATGGGCCTTCAGGTAGGCTTCAAGAACTTTGTTGGTGGTGCGCGGATAGACGTAGTCGGTGCCTTCCAGCACCCAGCGTTTCACTTCGCCGCCGTCCTTGCTCATCAGATATTCGACGGCGGGAATGGCCTGCTGGTTCGGAGCGGCGCCGGTATAGAAGACGTTGCGCGACGATTCCTCGCCCTCGTACTGGACGGGATAGAACAGCAGGCCGTTATCCTGCTCGAACACCGGCAGCACCGACTTGCGCGACACGGACGTCCAACAGCCGAACACCACCGAGACCTTCTGTTTTTCCAGAAGCTCGCGGGCCTTTTCGGCGAACAGCGGCCAGTTGGAGGCGGGGTCGACCACCACGGCCTCGACCTTCTTGCCCAACAGGCCGCCATGCTTGTTGATGTCGTCGACCATCATCAGGACCGTGTCCTTCAGAGTGGTTTCGGAAATGGCCATGGTGCCGCTCAGGGAGTGCAGAACGCCCACCTTGATGGTGTCCTCGGCGGCCATGGCGCCGAACGAAACGCTGCCCGTCGCCAAAAGGGCGCCGGCTCCGACAAGGGTCTGGAACAGTTTCATGGGGTCGAATCCTTGCTCGATTGACAGATGCCTCCATAAAGGCAAAAGCCGGGCCAACCGGGAAAAGGACTCTACGGCTTTGTTATAAAAGGAATAAACTCTTAGAAAAGAACCGGAAAAGAACTGCTGGTGCCTTGAATGTAGTCATGGCTGTGTATCAAAAATATGCAAAATCACGCGGAGATTAAAAAATAACCACATAGAGTTTGCTCCGGAAAATAATTGGAAACAATTTGATGGTATTCCATAAATGTGATGACAGTGTTTTGAATTTTCAGGATTTTACGAGGATTATGCCGGAAAATATCCTGTGAATATTTCTGGATATTTTCTGGGTATGCCGATGTTTTTCCGTCCGTTCCGGTTCTGGTCGCGGAGATGGGGCGGAGGCAATGCGGAACGAGAGTGATTATATGCGGTGAAGGTTTCTGGTATTTTTCCAATCGGGAGCGCGATGATGAATTGCCTAAAAGGCAGGCGGGGAATCCGGTATGACTGAGATGGCGCATATCCTGGTGGTGGACGACGACCCGGCGGTGCGGGCCATGTTGTCCGCCTATGTCAAAAGCGGCGGCTACCGGGTCAGCGAAGCCGGGGACGCCACCGACGCCAAGGCGCTGCTGACGCTGGGCGACATCGATCTGGTTTTGCTAGACCTCAATTTGCCCGACGCCAACGGCATGGTGCTGGCTCGCGAGATGATGAACCGCTGGGGCGTCGGCATCGTCATGGTGACCGAGCGCAACAGCCCCGAGGACAGGGCCGACGGTCTGGAACTGGGGGCCGACGATTATCTGCCCAAGCCGGTCTTCCCCCGCGAACTTCTGGCCCGGCTGCGTAAGGCGCTGGATAACCGCGTGGCGCGTCCGGCGGGCGGCGGCAGCCAGCAGCGTTGGCGCTTCAATGGATGGAGCCTGGATCCGCTCAACCGTTTTCTTCTCGACGATCAGGGCGAGAAGGTGGACCTGACACCGGCCGAGTTCGATCTTTTGTCCATCCTGGCTGGGCGGCCCGGACGTCTGCAGAGCCGAGAGCAGTTGATGAGCGCCCTGGGCTCGGATGATGGCGAGTCTGGCACCCGCAGCGTCGATATTCTGGTCAGCCGCCTGCGCAAGAAGCTGGGCGACGGCGATCATGGCCGCATGATCGAAACATGTCGGGGCCACGGTTATCGGTTCGCCGCCGAGGTCAGACGGGAATAGTGTCCAGCCAGCGTTCCAGGGCTTCCAGTCCCTGGACGGCGATTTCGTCGATGCCGTCTTTCCAGGCGGCGGCTTGGGCCGTTTCCGCTCGGCGCAGCAGGCCGTCGATCTCCCTGGCTCGTTCCTGCAACGCCGTCAGGCCGTAACTGCCGGCGCAGCCCGCCAGTTTGTGGGCGGCGGTCTGCATGGCCGGCCAATCGCCGCTGCCGGCGCCGTCGGACAGGGCAAGCAGGTGGCTTTCGATGACGTCTCGGCCCAGGGCCGCCAGCCGCCGCACCTCGTCGGCGCCCAAAGCCTCCAGGGACGCTTCCAGGATGCCGCAGGCGAAGACGCCGTCCTCCCAGTCGGGAGCGGGCAGGGCGATCATGCCCTGGGCCTGGGCTTCCATGGCTTCTGCCAGGGCGGCATTCAGGCGGCGGGGATCGACCGGCTTGCCCACCACGGCCACCATGCCGGCGGCGTGGCAGGCGGCGATGTCCTCGGCCATCAGGTTGGCGGTGACGGCGATTACCGGCAGCGCCTGGCCGCGCCGGGCGGCCAGGGCGCGCATGCGCCGGGTGGCTTCGAAACCGTCCATGCCCGGCAGCCGCAAATCGGCCAGCACCACGTCGAAATCCCCGGTTTGCACCGCCCGCACCGCTTCCCGCCCCGATTTGGCAATGGCGATGCGGTGCCCCGCCTGTTTCAGCAGACCGGACAGAACCTGACGGTTGACCTCCTCGTCTTCGACCAGCAGCACCGAAAGGCTGTCGGCCAGAACCGGGGCATGGCCGAATTCCGGCTGGGCCGGTTGGGCGGCCTGCAGTTCCAGGATCAAGCTGAAACGGCTGCCCTGGCCGGGTGTGCTTTCCACTTCCAGGGAACCGCCCATGCCCTCGGCCAGACGCTGCGAAATGGCCAGCCCCAGGCCGGCCCCGCCATGACGGCGGGCATAGGAGCCGTCGATCTGGTAGAACGGCTGGAACAGCGAGGCCATGGCCTCATCGGGAATGCCGATGCCGCTGTCGGTGACGGAAAAGCGCAGGCGAACGGTCGGAGCCGGGCCGGGCGCGTCGAGCCGCTCCACCTTCAACAGGATGCCGCCGCTTTCGGTGAACTTGATGGCGTTACCCAACAGGTTCAGCAGCACCTGACGGATGCGGGCGGGATCGCCCAGCACGGCGGCTGGCAAGTCCGGCCCGGCCTCGGCTTTCAGCTCCAGTTCTTTGTCCTGGGCGGGAAAGCGCATCAAGGCGGCCAGGCTGTCCACCAGGGCCAAGGGCGAGAAGGGGCGGGAATCGAAAGCCACTTGTCCGGCGTCGACGCGGGAAATATCCAGAATGTCGCTGAGCAGCACCGACAATGTTTCCCCCGACTGCCGGATGGTGCGGACATAGCTCTTGGATTCCGGATCGTCGACCCGATGGTCGAGCAGTTCGGCCATGCCGATCAGGCCGTTCATGGGGGTCCGCAGTTCGTGGCTCATCATGGCCAGGAATTCCGATTTGGCCCGGGTTGCCGCCTCGGCCTGATCCTTGGCCCGGCGAAGTTCGGCGGTGCGGTCCTCGACCATGCGCTTCAGGCCGGTCTGATAGGACTGGATTTCGCCGGCCATGTCGTTGAACGATCCGGCCAGCGAGACGATTTCGCTGCTGCCCTCCACCTCCAGGGGTTGGGTGAACGCGCCTCGCGACAGGGCGCGGATGGCGTCTTCCAGATCGCTGAGTGGGGCGGCGATGCCGCGGGCGATGAAGATGGATACGACCAGGGCCATCACCAGCGACAGCAAGGTCGATAGCAGTCCCAGCCGCTTCAATTTCTGGACGCCGGCCAAGGTTTCCTTCAGATCGCTTTTCGCCACCATGCCCAGCCCGAAGGACGGCAGATAGCGCCAGGCGGCCAGAACGGGTTCGCCGCGGTAATCCTCGACGGTTTCAACGCCGCGGCCGCCGGCCACCGCCCGCGCCAGAATCGGTCCCATGCCCTGGCTGGCGGAAAGCTGACGGTCCTCCGGCAGCTGGTCGGCATAGCGCAACGGGCCGTAGACCGTCACCGTGCCGGGGGCGTCCTGGCCCACCAGCATGATTTCGCCGGTTTGTCCCAGTCCGTTGGCGTCGCTGGCCAGGGCAGCCAAGGATTGCCGGTTGGTGCGCATGGTCAGCACTCCCAGCAGGGCGCCGTCGCGGGTGATGGGGGCGGCGACGATGCTGCTGACCAGATGCCCGGATTCTGGAATGGCGTCGGATGTTTCCGCCTCCATCAGGGTGCGGGTGCGTTGGAAGACGTCGGCGAAGTCCTGGTGGCCGGGGCGCCCGTCCAGCAGATTGGCGCCCAATTCATGGCCAGACATGGTGAAGACGACGTCGCCTTTGACCGATACCAGCAGCAAATCGGCGGCGCCGTAGGAATCGGCGTAGCGGGTCAGCAAATGGCGGTATTCGGCGTCTGTCCGCAGGTAATCGGCGGAATCCAGCCGGTTGACCTTGAAGGCGCCGCCGTAGCGCTCCATGGCTTCGACGATGGACGGGGTATAGGCCAAGGTGGAAACCTCGCGCAGGCGATCGCGGGCGAAACCTTCGATCTGGGCCATTTTCTGGTCGGCCACCGACGAGATGTCGTGTTCCACCTGGGCGGTCAGGGTCTGTTCGGCGGCGTGGAACAGAAGCCACACCACCAGAACCAGCGGCAGGCTGCCCACCAGCAGGGCGCCGGTGGCGATTTCCACCGCCAATCCGCTGCGTTTGCGCCGAAGAAGACTGCGCAATGCGCTCAGCATGCCTCAGTTCTCCTTTGCCGGCGCGGCCGGAGAGGGATTGGGAGCCGCCCAGTTCCCTCCCCAGCCGGCATAAAGCTGGTCCAGGAAATCCTGCCATTCCGCCTTCGATAAAAAGCTGGGATAGGGCACGGGTCTGACCGGACGCTGGGAATCCCAGCGGATGTCGATGCTGCCGTCGGGTTGAATCTGGCCGATGCGCACGGTGCGCCAGGTGTGCTGGGTTTCCGGGTCGATATAGACGATGCCGCCGGGCGAGGTCATGCTTTGCCCCTTCAAGGTGTTGCGGTAATCCTTGAAGTTGGCCGAATGGGCTTCAGTCACCGCTTTGGCCCACATCATGACGCCGAAATAGGCGGCCTCCATGGGGGCGGTGAAAGCGGTTCCCGGCGGATGGCTGGTTTTGAAACGCTCCAGAAAGGCGCGATTCTCCGGGGTGTCGACGGTTTGGAAATAGTTGCGGGCGGCGTAGTCTCCGGCGGCGATGGCCGGGCCGATGGCTTTGACCTCGCCTTCGGCGATGCTGAAGGACATGACAGGAATATCCTTCGACGTGATGCCGGCGGCGCGCAACGCCTTGTAGAAGCCCAGGTTGGAATCGCCGTTGATGGTGTTCAGGATGACGCTGGGCTTGGCGGCCTGGATATGGTCGACGATGGCCTTGAAATCGCGACTGCCCAAAGGCGCGTAATCCTCGCCGACCACGTCGCCTTTCAAGGCGGTCAATTGGGCCTTGATGATGCGGTTGGCGGTGCGGGGAAACACATAGTCCGACCCCACCAGAAAGAAGCGGGTGCCCAGATTGTCCATCGACCATTTGATCGCCGGAATGATCTGTTGATTGGGGGCCGAGCCGGTATAGACGATGTTGGGCGACTGCTCCAATCCTTCATACTGCACGGGATAGAACAGCACGGCGTCGTGCTTCTCGAAGACCGGTTTGACCGTCTTGCGGCAGGCCGATGTCCAGCATCCGAACACCGCCGACACCTTGTCGCGGGTGATCAGGCGGTCGGCCTCGGCGGCGAAGATGGGCCAATCGGATTTGCCGTCGACGACGATCGGCACCACCTTGCGGCCCATGACGCCGCCCTGGCGGTTCAGTTCGTCGACGGCGAACAAGGTGGCGTCGACCACCGGGCGTTCGCTGACGGCCATGGTCCCGCTTAGGGAATGCAGAACGCCGATGCGGATGGGGCCGCGTTCGCCGCTTTGCTTGCTGCCGAACGGAGCCGACGAGCCGACGATGGCGATCCATCCCAGGATGGCGCCGACGAAAGCTCCCACGAAATAGCGTTTGCGCAACCCGTTCTTCAGCATTCCGCCGTGCCGTCTGCTCCAAAGGTGTCCGTCTTTAGCCTAGAAGATCGTTTGGCTAAACGCAGGCGGATTCTATGCGGATCAGGAGCGATCGCTTTTTGGGGGTGAAGTGATATGTTCTTCGCCGCAAACGAACAGGGCTTAAAAGGGGGCATTTTGAAGTCACTGCTGAAAATCGTTTCCGTCGCACTTTTTGCGCTGTCGGTGTCTGCCTGCGCCAGCAGCCGCAGCGTGGTGACGCTGGATCAGGCCAAGGCGACGCCCGCCGTCCAGCCTCAGGCGGTTGCCGTCAAGATCGTACAAGTTATGGACGCCCGCTATTTTGACGCTCCCCTTTGGAAACTACCTTTAGGTTATCCGTGAAGGAAAGTTTCGCAAGAAAGATATCGCCAAGGTTTATAAATGCTCGACCCAATGCCGCAAGCCGTCCAGGGAACGGAACTCGGGCAGGGCGCGTACCGGCAGGTCGGGGAAACGGTCGCGAGCCATGCGGGCGAGCCCGCTACCGGGGCCAAGTTCGAGCAAGGCGCGGCAGCCCATTTCCGCTAATCCTTCCAAGCAGGAAGACCAGAGAACGGGGCAAAAAAGCTGGCGGGACAGGCAGTCCACGGCCCTGGTCCGCTCATGGACGGGAGAGCCGTCGATGCCGGCCAGAACCGGCGTGGAGAAGCGTTTCCAGGCGGATTGTTCCAGGGCGTCACGGAATGGCAGGACGGCATCCGTCATCAGCGATGTGTGCGAGGCAATAGTGATCTTCAAGGGGGTGACCTTGGCCCCGCGTCCCAGCAGGATCGGCTCCAGCGCGGTCAGGGCGGAAACGGGACCGCCGACCACCAGCCGGTCGATATCGTTGACGATGGCGATCTCGGCCCCAAAGGGAGTGCACAAGGTGGACAACTCAGCCTGAAAAAGACCGCGCACCGCCATCAGGCCGCCGGGAGAAGGAGAGGCGGCGTCCATCAGGCGGGCGCGGGTCGAGGCCAGATCGAGAATCTGTTCGGGGGAAAGGACACCGGCGCAGCCATAGGCCGCCAGTTCTCCGACGCTGTATCCGGCGAAGGCCGACAGATCGGAAAGATGGGGCGACAAGGCCGCCCAGGCGGCCAGTTGAAAGGCGCACAAGGCCGGCTGAGCGACGGCATTGACGGTCAAGCGGTCGGCATCCAGCCGACGAAGGTCTTCTCCCAGCCGTGCCGACGCCAGATCGAGGATACGCACGGCGTCGGGGCTGTCGGCCAGGATGTCGAACATGCCGGGCGTCTGGTCGCCTTGGCCGGGGCAGAGAATGCCCAGCGTCATGGCGTTAGGCTTTGCACGAAGCAGGCGGCGGCAAGAATGTCGGCGGCTCCGCCCGGCGACAAGCGGCGGGCGACGCAGGCGCGGTGCAGGTCCATGGCCTGCTCCCGCCAGCCGGAGCGTTCGACGCCGCCTCGTTCAAGAAAAGCTCGCGCCCGGCTTTGAACGAAATGCAACCCTTCGGGACCGCCCCGATGCAGCAGATTGGTATCTTCCAGTACGGCCATGACGGCGAACAGGCTTTGCACCCTTGCCCGCTCGTCGAGGCCCAGACGGTTCTGGGCGGACAGCAAGGCGGGCAGGGCGGTCGTGGTCAAGGTTGGGAAACCGTCCAGAGCCTCCTCGCGCGCGCCCCGCGCGCCGTAACGGCGGGTGGCCCGGCCACCGTTGCTGTTCAGAGACTGACAACCGGCGGCGGCGATGGCGTCACCCCATTGCGCTACTACGGTTTCGCCCAGGGCTCCGCCTTGCAGGGACAGTCCCCGGCGGTTGCGCCATCCGGCGGCGGCGGCCAGCAACCCCAGGCAGAAGATGGCGCCGCGATGAGTGTTCACTCCCTGGGTGGCGGTCAGCATGCGGGCTTCCGCCTGAATACCGAGGCGCTGCAATTCGGGGAAAGGCATCGCTTCGGCCCCGGCGGCGGCGATGGCGGAGAAATAGCGGCGCAGGGAAAACAGCGACCGCAGGAAGGTCCCGGCATCCATGTCGTCGTGGGCGCCGCTGTCCAACGGGCTGACCAGTCCCGGCTTGGGGTGCAGGACCAGCTCGGCATGCAAGGCCCGCACGGCCTGTTTACCGATCCAGAGACTGGCGGCGTCGGCTTGCCGCCGCGGAGCCAGAAAGCTCATGCCGCCCTCCGCCCGAATTGGGACATGACCTGGGCCAGGGGGCGCAAAGCGGCCTCGTCCATGCTTTTGACCAGCAGCCGGGGCGGACGAGCCGCCAGTTCTCGCCAGGAGACGCCCGCTCCGTCGGGCAGGATGATCTCGCCGTCCAGACGCGGTGCCGGGGCATGGCGGCCGTCGCCGGACAATTCCCGAAGCAGCCGCTCCACCGACGGCCAAGCGGCAGGCCGGAACAACAGATCAAGATCGGATGAGGGCGACAGGAAGCGCAGATCCGGGTCGTCGGCGAAATGCTGCCAAGCCAACGATCCGTAAACGCCGATTCCCGTGCCAGTCCCGCGGCCCAGCCGTTCAAGCCAATCGAGGGTTTCATGCCAGTCCTCGGGGGACGAGGACTTCACCTGCGACGGCGAGGGAGACAGGGTGCTGCTGACTAGGGCGTCCTGGCGCAGATGCAGCGACAGCCGCCCTCGATTGGGCTGGGCCAGCCCCAGGCGCAGAGTGTCATCGCCGTCGCCCGGGAGGCGGCGGGCGACCACCAGGGGGCGGCCGGCCTCCAGCCAGCGGTCCAAGGCATAGCGGGTGGGCGGCAGGATCGGGGCGATCAACTGGTCGGGCCAGGTCTTGTCCAGCCAGACCCAATCGTGGCGCTGGAAGCGTTCAGCTTTCGGCATGGCGCACCCGATGGGAAACGGGGAGGGCCAGCAGGCGCCCCCGGCGGGTTTCGCCCAGAGCGCGGCGGTGATCGCCCTGAACAGGCTTGGCCAAAGCTTCGGCCAGACAAGAGGCCAGATCGCCGTTCCAAAGAGCGGCGACGGCGCCCATGCGCAGGTAATTTTCCACGCCCGGAGCGAAAACGGGAGAGGTTTGGCTCAAGTCCTCAAGGCGTTCCAAGGGGATTTTGGTGATGCGCGACATGGCGGGCAGGTTCATCACCTTCACCTCCGCCTCGGGCAGGGCGTAGCATTCGTCGGCCAGCAGCGAACTGGCCAGGAAACCGCCACTGACCGCCTGGGAATAGACCAGCCCGATGACCTTGTGGCCGTTCTTCCGGGCCAGCTCGATGCATTTGGCTAGATGGGCCATGTAGCCGTTGATGCCCAGCAGTTCATCGCGGTGGCTCAGGCGCTGACCTTGGGTGTCCACCAGCAGAAGAATGGGGCGGCCGGGGTGGGCGCGGACGATGGACAGTACTTCACCGGCCATGCGAAAGGCCAATTCGACGCCGATGGGAGCGGCGTCGACGCTGCCGATGACGGCGACGCTCTGATCGCCGCACTGGCCGGTTCCGCAGAAATAAAGGCCGTCGAAGCCGATCTCGTGGCTTTGGGGGAACAGGCGGTTCAGAAGGGATTTGGCATCCATGGTCAGGCCCTTTTTCCGGCGATGGCGGCGTTAAAGTCGTCGGCCTCCAGCAACGGCAGGCGCTCGGGATTTTCGATACCCAGCCGCCGCCAGATGTCGGTGCCGTCCTTGCAGTCGCCGAAGCGTTCGATGCGCCGGCCCAGGAAGACGTGCTCGGCCTCCAGCGCGGCCAGGGACAGGTCGGGCGTCAACGACAAGGCGTCGATGGCGGCGTTCCGGAAGGCCCCGATATCGTCGGCCACCAGGGTTCCCGCTTCCCCCAGCAAGGTGCGGTGTTTGCCGCCGACGGTGCGCCAGACCAGAGCGCGGTCGCGGGAATCGAATTCCTCGACACCGCAGGTGGTCTCGATCACTTCCGGTCCGGACAGGCCCAGGCGCCCTTCCTCGCTGATGATGACGGTGTCGCACAGGCGGCTGACGATGCCCATGCCGCCGAAGCAGCCGAATTGCCCGCCGTCCAGCACGATCACCGGAATACCCGCGCCGCGCACGGTCAGCACGGCCCGCATGATTTCCGAGACGGCGATCAGACCGGCATTGGCTTCGTGCAGGCGCACGCCTCCCGATTCTACCAGCAGCAGCACGGCCGTCGGGCGGCTGTCCAAGGCGCGTTCCAGCAGTCCCGTCAGTTTGGCACCGTGGACCTCGCCGACCGCGCCGCCCATGAAGCCGCCCTCCTGGGCGGCGGCGAGAACGGGGCGGCCGTCCAGGCGTCCCTGGCCGACGACGACGCCGTCGTCGAAAGCCGCCGGAGTGTCCAGTTGCTTCAGATGCGGACTGGTGACCCGTTCGCGGGGCGGCAGGATTTCGGTGAAGCTGCCGGGGTCGAGCAGTCCTGCCAGCCGTTCGCGGGCGCTGGCCTCGTAATAGCTGGCCTTCATTTCTCGCTCCCCAGAAAGGATTCGACGGCCTGATCCAGGCGCAGAGACACCACCGCAGGAGTCGCTCCGACGTCGTTGATGGAAATGGCGATGTCGGCCAGCCGGTGGCGGGCGAAGAAGTCGTCCATCACCGCCTGCCAGATGGGAGCGAAGCCGGTGGCGGCGGTCACCACTTCGATGCGGCAGGCTCCGCCAAGGTCTTTGTGCTCCACCAGCACTTCCAGATTGCCAGAGCCGACCACGCCGACTACAGCGGCGTCGGGGACGGAGTTGGCGGCATGGCCGCCGCGATATTCGAAATTCAGGGTTTCCATGACGTCTCTTCGCCTCACCAGTTGCGGAAACGCTTGGGCGGGTCGTACAGACTGCCCGAGGCGCGCACCAGATCCTTGACCGATCGGGCCGCCAGCAGATCGCGGCTGGCCATGCGCTTGTCGATGCCCAGGTCTTCGGCGCGGCGGATGATGCCGCGATCCCGCAGGTTCTCGACCATGCGCCTGTCGCGGCCCAGTCCCACCGGGGTATAGCCGGCGACGCCGCGGATGGCCTGTTCCCGTTCCTCGTCCGTGCGGCACAGAAGCAGGTTGGCGATGCCTTCCTCGGTCAGGATGTGGGAGACGTCGTCGCCGTAGATCATCACCGGGGGAAGCTCCATGCCGGCGCTTTCCGCCAGTTCCCAGGCGTCCAGTCGTTCGACGAAGGCGGGCTGCATGTGTTCGCGGAAGGTTTCCACCATCTGCACCACCAATTTCTGCCCGCGCGGGATGACGTTGCGGCCTTGGCGGGCCTCGCGTCCGGCTTTCAGCCAGGCGGGGCTGGCATGGCGGCGTCCGCGCGAATCTGATCCCATATTGGGGGCGCCGCCAAATCCGGCGATACGGCCCAAGGTGGCGGTTGATGAATTGCCCTGAAGGTCGATTTGCAGGGTCGAGCCGATGAACATGTCGCAGGCATACAGCCCGGCGGTCTGGCACAAGGCGCGGTTGGAGCGCATGGAGCCGTCGGGGCCGGTGAAGAAAATATCGGGACGGGCGCGGATATAAGCTTCCATCCCCAGTTCCGAGCCGAAGGAATGCACCGACTCGACAAAGCCCGCTTCGATGGCCGGGATCAGGGCGGGATGGGGGTTGAGAGCCCAATGCCGGCCGATCTTGCCCTTCAGCCCCAAGGATTCGGCGTAAGTCGGCAGCAGCAGCTCGATGGCGGCGGTGTCGAAGCCGATGCCGTGGTTCAGACGGTTGACCTCGTATTCGGCATAGATACCTTTGATGGCCATCATCGCCATCAGCACCTGTACTTCGGAAATCTGCGCCGGATCGCGGGTGAACAGGGGTTCGATGTAATGAGGCTTGGGGCTTTGGATGACGAAGTCCACCCAGCCCGATGGAATGTCGACGCGGGGCAGGGTCTCGACGATCTCGTTGACCTGGGCGATGACGATGCCGCTTTTGAAGGTGGTGGCTTCGACCAGAACAGGCGTGTCCTCGGTGTTGGGGCCGGTGTAAAGATTGCCGTCGGCGTCGGAGGCCTGGGCGCAGACCAGACAGACGCGGGGAGTCAGGTCGATGAAATAGCGGCCGTAAAGTTCCAGATAGGTATGGATGGCGCCGATATTGATGCGGCCTTGCGCCACCAGCTTGGCCAGCCGCGCCCCTTGCGGACCAGAAAACGAGAAATCCAGCTTGGAGGCCACGCCCCGATCGAAGACGTCCAGATGTTCGGGGATGGCCAGCACGGATTGAACGATGTGCAGATTATTGACCTTGGCGGGGTCGAGACCCGCCAGTACTTTGGCGAGAAAATCCGCCTGCTTCTGGTTGTTGCCTTCCTGACAGACGCGGTCGCCGCTTTCGATTACAGCCTCGAACAGGGCCGGAGCGTCGGCGGCGGCGACAGTTTTTCCTTTGGCGAGGTGGGAGGCGCGGGCCAGCCGCGCCCCCCTGTTACGGGCCTGACGGTTCCAGTCTTTCATTTTTCGATGCTCCTCAGCCCATGAAAGCTTTGACCGCCAGGAACAAAACCGACGGGCCCATCAGGCAGCCCAAGCCGGTGTGGAACGTCGCCACCAGCGCGCCATAGGGCACCAGACGGCGGTCGGTGGCGGCCAAGCCGGCGCTGACGCCGCTGATGGTGCCGGCCAGGCCGCCGAAGACCATGGCCGACTGCGGATTGTTCAAACGCATGAAGCGGGCCAGGGCCGGGGTGAAGATCATCACCATGATGGCCTTGATGACGCCGGTGGCGATGCTGAGGGCCAGCAGGTCCGAACTGGCGCCGATGGCGGCTCCCGTCACCGGGCCGACGATGTAGGTCACGGCTCCGGCGCCGATGGTGGTCAGGGCCACCGGATCGGTGTAGCCGAAGGCGCGGGCGACGACGACACCGAAGACAAAAGGAATGACCGTGCCCAGGAACAGGGCCAGCACCCCCAGCCATCCGGCTTTCTTGGCCTCTTCCACCTGAACCTCGTTGGCGGTGGCGACGATGCAGAAATCCCGCATCATGGCGCCGCCCATTAGGGCCATGCCGCCGAACATGGTGATGTCGGCGATGCCTTTGCCCTTGCCGGTCACCATGCCGCCCCAATAGGCCAGGGCCAATCCGGCCAGCACGGCGAAGGCCGATCCATGCACGCGTCCCTTGGTCAGGTAATGGGACAGGCGGCCGGAAATCCAGATCACCGCGCCGACCACGGCGAAGGCGGAAACCAGAGGATTCTCCGTCAGAATTTTTTCGATCATCTGCAACATGCGAGAATCTCCTACAGGTTTTCGCCGTCGGCTTCGGGCTGCCACGGCTTGCCGCCATGCGCCCGTTCGATAATGCGGTTGATGACCGAGACGGCGACGGCGCACAGCAGCACCGAGCCCAGGGCGGCGGTCACGGCCATGGGGCCGCTCTTGAAAGCTACCAGCACGTTCTGGGTGGCGGCCATGGCCACCACGACCGGGATGTACATCATGGCCCAGAAGGTGATGCCCCGTTCCGATTCCGGCTTCATCCAGCCTTTTTTGCGCAGGAAATATTGGGCGGCGATCAGCATGATCATGGCGATGCCGACCCCGCCCACATTGGCTTTCACGCCGATGAGCGAGCCCAGGATGTCGCCGATGAACAGGCCGACCACATAGCAGGCGGCCAGCAAGGCGGTTCCGAAAATCACCATGGCCGTGTCTCCCCGGCAAGGGGGAACGACCCATGGGTGCCGGCGCCCGCCAGGGGGCGCGAAAGATGAGTATGCATCGACGTGACCTTCCCGTTGGTGCGGCCCCATGTGGGTGCCGCGTATTCGCACTTTCTTATTTTGTGTGCGTCATTATATTTTATGTATACACAACATCACGCCTCTGGACGCATAGTCAATATGTTTGTATCCTTTTTGAGATGAAAGCGGCTGCGTTCAGATCGAGGTTCTTTATGGAAAATTCCCCTCCCACCAGATTGTCCGAGCAGTTCCGCGAACGGATCGAGGAAAGCATCGTTACCGGCGCCTTTCCCCCCGGCACCCGTCTGGACGAGGTGGAGTTGGCCGAGCTTTATGGGGCGTCGCGGACGCCGATCCGCGAGGCACTGATCCAGTTGGGCGCGGCGGGCTTCATCGACAAGCGCCCGCGCAAAGGCTGGGAAGTGGCTGAGATTCCGCCGTCGCGGCTGTGCGAAATGTTCGATGTGATGGCGGAACTGGAGGCCATGTGCGGCCGCTTGGCGGCGCGGCGGGCCAGCGAGGTCGAGCAGCGCCGCGTCAAGCTGGCGCACGAGGCCTGTCTGGCCGCCCGCAAGGCCAACGATCCGGCCGAGTACTACCGCTTGAACGAAGTGTTCCACCACGCCATCTATGACGCCAGCCACAACACGTTCCTGATCGAGCAGGCCAGGGCCTTGCATCGCCGTCTGCGTCCCTATCGTCGCCTTCAATTGCGGGTAAGAAACCGAATGCACACTTCTTTTGACGAACATGAACGCATCGTCGGCGCCATTCTGGCCGGAGAAGGGGCTCTGGCCGCCGAGCTTTTGCGATCGCATGTGGTGGTCCAGGGCGAACGCTTCGCCGATCTGGTAGCTTCGCTGGCCAGCCTGAACACGCGCCGCAAGGCGGTGGGAGAGTGAGCTTTCTCGGGTTGGATCCCCATAACATCCCATTGCTGGCGGCTTCTTCCTTCGCCGCCGGAGCCGTCAATTCGGTGGCCGGCGGGGGGTCGTTTTTGTCCTTTCCCGCTCTGGTTTTCACCGGCGTGCCGTCGGTGATGGCCAACGCCACCAACACCATCGCCCTGTTTCCCAGCCAGATGACCACTGCCTGGGCTTATCGCAAGGAATTCCCCAAGCTGGAGGGGCTGAGCCCCCGGACCATCGTCGGTATCAGCATTGTCGGGGGAATTCTGGGATCGCTGCTGCTAATCTTCACGCCGGAAAAGGCCTTCGACGCGCTGGTGCCCTGGCTGCTGCTGCTGGCCACCGCCTTGTTCGCGTTCTCGAAGCGGCTGGTGCCGTGGCTGAAGCAGCGTTACCACGTCGGGCCGGTGGCGCTCTGTTCCGTGCAGTTTCTGCTGGCGATCTATGGCGGCTATTTCGGCGGCGCGGTGGGGATCATGATGCTGGCCCTGTTCGGGCTGTTCGGCATCGACCACATCCATTCGGCCAACGCCTTGAAGACGCTGCTGGCGGCGATGATCAATTCCATCGCCGTGGTCTGCTTCATCGTCGCCGGGGCGGTGGCCTGGGGGCCGGCCATCGTCATGTTGATCGCGGCGGTGGCGGGCGGTTATCTGGGGGCGCGTTTGGCCCAGAAAATGCCGCCCGAACTGGTGCGTAAAGCGGTGGTTCTGATCGGCGTCGCCATTTCGGTCGCCTTTTTCGCCCGCATGGCCTAAAGGTTGGCGGCGTCCATCTGTAAGGTGGCGGCGCTGATTTCGTAGCGGTCGGCCAGACTGCGGAAGGTGGAGCCGGCATTTTTCCGCCCCAACGAGATGGCCCGCATGATGGCCGACAATTCGATCAGTTCCCGGGCGGTGGTTTCGGAAAAGCGGATGGTCTGGGGCATGATGGCACTCCTTTGAGGCAAGGCCCCGCCGGGTGATCCGGCGGGGTTTTTCGTCGCTTCAGGCCGCTTGCTCGGCGGCGCTGGAGCGGATCAGGTGGTCGAAGGCGGACAGGGCCGCTTTAGCGCCGTCGCCCATGGCGATGACGATCTGCTTGTAAGGCGTGGTGGTGGCGTCGCCGGCAGCGAAGATGCCGGGAACCGAGGTCTGGCCGCGCTGGTCCACTTCGATTTCGCCGCGCGGACTGAGGGCGATCGTATCCTTCAGCCACTCGGTGTTGGGGACCAGGCCGATCTGCACGAAAATGCCTTCCAGTTCGACCTTGTGTTCGCTGCCGTCCTGGCGGTTCTTGTAGGCCAGCCCGGTCACCTTGGCGTCATCGCCGATCACTTCGGTGGTTTGGGCCGAGGTGATGACGCTGACATTGGGCAGGGACCGCAGCTTGGCCTGCAACACGGCGTCGGCGCGCAACTGACTGTCGAACTCGATCAGCGTCACCTGGGCGACGATGCCGGCCAAATCGATGGCCGCTTCCACGCCGGAATTGCCGCCGCCGATCACCGCCACGCGCTTGCCCTTGAACAGGGGGCCGTCGCAGTGCGGGCAGAAGGCCACGCCCTTGTTGCGGTATTGGTCTTCGCCGGGCACGTTCATGGTCCGCCAGCGGGCGCCGGTCGACAGGATCACGGTGCGGGCCTTGAGACTGGCGCCGGAGGCCAGCTTCACTTCGGTCAGGCCGCCGGGAACGCCTGCGGGGATCAGCTTTTCCGCCCGCTGCACGTTCATGATGTCGACGCCGTAATCCTTGACGTTCTGTTCCAGCACCGCGCCCAGCTTGGGGCCTTCGGTGTGGATGACCGAGATCAGGTTCTCGATGGCCAGGGTGTCCAGTACCTGTCCGCCGAAGCGTTCGGCCACGACGCCGGTGCGGATGCCCTTGCGGGCGGTATAGATGGCCGCCGCCGCGCCGGCCGGGCCGCCGCCCACGACGAGAACGTCGAAAGCGTCCTTGGCCTGGATGCGGGCGGCTTCGCGCTCGGCGGCGCCGGTATCGACCTTGGCCAGAATCTGCTCCAGACCCATGCGGCCCTGGCCGAACGGCCGACCGTTCAGGAAGATGGCCGGCACAGCCATGATTTCACGGCTCTGCACTTCATCCTGGAACAAGGCGCCGTCGATGGCGACGTGGCGGATGCGGGGATTGATCACGCTCATCAGGTTCAGGGCCTGCACCACGTCGGGGCAGTTCTGGCAGGACAGCGAGAAATAGGTTTCGAAGACCAGATCCTGGTCCAGGTTGCGAATCTGTTCGATGGTGGCCTCGTCGGTCTTCGACGGATGGCCGCCGACCTGGAGCAGGGCCAAAACCAGGGAATTGAATTCATGGCCCATGGGCAAGCCGGCGAAACGGACCGACACGTCGCCGCCCACCCGCTGGATGGCGAACGAAGGCTTGCGGGCGTCGTCGTCGCGGCGCACCACCGACACCTGATCGGAAAGAGCGGCGATATCCTGAAGCAGGGCGAACAGTTCGTTGGACTTTTCCCCGTCGTCCAGGCTGGCCACCAGCTCGATGGGCTGGCGGATGTAGGTCAGATAAGTCTTCAGCTGTTGTTCGAGGGTGGCATCCAACATTTGATCGGCTCCTGGCGAGAGGGGAGGGGAGTCCCCGGAGGCGCGGCGTCGCCTCCGGGGACCGGACTTGCGGTCTTAGATCTTGCCGACCAGATCCAGGGAAGGAGCGAGAGTCTTCTCGCCTTCCTTCCACTTGGCCGGGCAGACCTCGCCGGGGTGGCTGGCGACGTACTGAGCGGCCTTGACCTTGCGCAGCAGCTCGGAAGCGTCGCGGCCGATGCCGCCGGCATTGATCTCGACGATCTGGATCTTGCCGTTGGGGTCAATGACGAAAGTGCCGCGATCGGCCAGACCGACGTCCTCGATCATCACTTCGAAGTTGCGGCTGATGGCGCCGGTCGGGTCGCCGACCATGGTGTAGCGGATCTTCTTCACGGCATCCGAGGTATCGTGCCAAGCCTTGTGGGCGAAATGGGTGTCGGTGGAGACGCTGTAGATTTCAACGCCCAGAGTCTGGAAGGCGGCGTAGTTGTCGGCCAGGTCTTCCAGCTCGGTCGGGCACACGAAGGTGAAATCGGCCGGGTAGAAGAAGACCACGGACCACTTGCCCTTCAGGTCGGCGTCGGTGACGGTGAGGAACTTGCCGTCTTTGAAAGCTTCGGCTTTGAACGGCTTCACTTCGGTGTTGATCAGCGACATGTGAGTCTCCGGTTGATCGTGGTGTGAACTCGATGGATTGGAGACTAGACCCGGCCAGACCCATTGTGAAATTGATTATTATTGAATTAAAAAGTGATTTTTTCGATCATATTGACGAAAGAAAAGCCGGCAGGGGGCTTCCTGCCGGCTTTCCGGAAACAGACCTGCGGTCGTATCAGGCGGCGATCGCTTTGGCGATGTCCGCATGAGCGGCGGCCAGAGCCTTGTCCTTGGCTTCCGGCCCCATGCTGACGCCCTCGGCGCGGACGAAGGTCACGTCGGTGATGCCGATGAAGGCCAGAACGGTCTTCAGATAGGCTTCCTGGTGATCCAGGCTGCGGCCGAAATCGGAGGTGGAATAGACGCCGCCGCGGGTCGAGACGATGATGACCTTCTTGCCGGTGGCAAGGCCCACGGGGCCGTTGGCGGTGTAGTTGAAGGTGCGGCCGGCCTGGCAGATGCGGTCGATCCAGGCCTTCAACTGGGTGGGAATGGTGAAGTTGTACATCGGCGCGCCGATCACCAGCACGTCCGAAGCCAGTAATTCATCGACCAGAGCGTCGGTCAGGGCCAGCTCTTCCTTTTGGCGCGGGGTCAGATTGTCGAGATTGCGGAATTTCACCACCTGCAGCAATTCGGCGGTCAGATGGTCCGGGGTGCTGGCGGCGACGTCGCGGTAAACGATCTGATCGGCGGGCTTGGCGGCTTTCCAAGCCTTGACCACGTCGGCGGTCAGAACGCGGGAAACCGAAAGATCGCCCAGCGGGCTGGAATCGATGTGCAGAACCTTGGCCATGGGGCGTGCTCCAAAGGGAGAAGAATTTCGAGATGCCGAGACTATGCCGCCAAGCCGGGTAAGGGAGAAGATACCAAATTCGACACTCACTTGTTCGCAACCAGCAACAATGGATTGTCGCGCCGCAAATTATGAACGGCAGATGAAACGGTCAGGTGGCTGCCGAGAGGGGCAGGAGCAAAGCCACGAGACCGCCGCCATCGGGATGGTTGGCGACGTCGAGGCGTCCCTGATGCATTTCGACGATCTGGGAAACGATGTGCAGGCCCAGGCCGTGCCCAGGAATTTCCCGGGCGTTGGAAGCCCGGTATCCCTGCTGGCCGATGGCGTGCAGTTCGCCGGGCGGGAAACCGATGCCGCGGTCGCGGACGGCGATGCGGACCATGTTCTGCTCCACGTGCGCCGAAACGACAACGGGATGGCCGGGCGGCGAAAATTTGCGGGCGTTGGTCAGCAGGTTGGTCAATGCCATCTGCATCAGGATGGGGTCGCCAAGGAATTGGGCGGCGCAAAGAGACGGACGAATGTCGATGTCGGACCGTTCTCCCACCTCGTGGACGGCGGCGCGGATCAGGTCATTGGCGTCCAGCAAAGCCGGTTCCGTCTGATCAAGGCTGACCTGTTCGGCGGTCACCAAACCGCTGACCAGCCGCGACAGCCGCTGCACCGAAGCGCGGATGGTGGCAAGGCGGGTGGTCAGGGTTTCCGGCGCGATTTCCAGCATTTCCGCGGAACGGTCGATGGCGGCCAGGGGGGTGTTGATCTCGTGGTCGAGCTGGCGCAGAAACTGGCGGCGGCGGAAATACAACCGGGCCTGCTGTCTCAGAGCCTGGGTGGCCTCCTCGGTCAGGCGTTCCTGCAATTCTATTTCCTGGGCCAGGGTCTGGTTGTGTTCTTGCAGGCTGTGGGCCTTGCGGTTGCCGATGGCGCCGAGAATGCAGAGGAACAATACGTTCACGCCCATGGAAATGACGAAATAGAACCAGCCCTGCTGAGGATTGAACACATCCAGCGGTTCGCCGAAATGGAGCGTCGAGATGACCATGCGCACCAAGGCCGAGATCATCAGAACCGCCAGGAACGTCAGGATCAGGATGCGCCACAGCCGCGATTGTATCCGGTCGGCCAGGATCAGCCGCGCCATGCGGGCGTCGACCAGAAGAGTGAAAAGCGACGAGGCGATCACCCGCAGCGGCAGGCTTTGCTCTTCGGGCAGCCATAGCTGCGAGGCGGTCCAGAACACCAGCGTGAAAGCCGCCGCCGCCCAAGGCGTCCAGCGCCAGGGACGCTGGTTCAGCACCAAGGCCAAGCCTTCGCAGGTCAGAGATTGGGATACGTTGAACAGCAGGTTGCGAAGAGTGACCGAGGCGAAGCCGGGCACCACGATCATGGGGACGGCCAAAGCGAAGCTCAACAGACCGGCGGCCACCATGCCGAGACCGGGCAGCTTGCGGTTCGCTTTCCACATGGCCAGACACACGATTCCATCGACGGCCAGAAAGGCCACCAGGAAAATGAGCGCGGTCTCCAGACTGAGGGACATGATCGGAAAAAGGTCTATATCGAAAGTTGGAGCTGGATCAGTGTTAACACGTAAGACTTGGTCTGATCCAGTTTCTACGTTGCAGATTTAGACAGTTTCCAGATAGGTCTGATATTCGAACGTGGGTATTTCGTTGGCGAAACGGCGGTATTCCGCCCGTTTTAGCGCTGTGAGAACCGCCAGCATCCGTTCGCCCAAGGCGTCTTTCAGAAAGGGCGAAGCCGCGGCCCGCAGGATGGCCGAGCGCCAGTCGGGCGGCAAGGTCAGAGGATCGGGAGCGGCGTAACCGTTGCCTTCGGCGGCGGGGCCAGGAACTGCGGCTTTGGCGATGCCCCGGCGCATGGCGGCCAGCACCACGGCGCCGACCAGATAGGGATTGGCGTCGACGCCGGCTGCCCGTTGCTCAAGATGCCTGCCCTTGGTGGCGCCAGCCGGAACGCGCACGGCGACGCTACGGTTATTGACGCCCCAGTTCGGGGACAGCGGCGCATAGCTTTGGGCGGCGAAGCGCCGCCAGGAATTGGCGTGGGGTGCGAAAACCAGCAGGGATTCCTCCATGGTTTCCAGCAGACCGGCGACAGCCTGGGTCAGCAGCGGCGCCAGTTGCCCGTCGGCGATGTCGGCGAACAGATTGGCCCCCGTCCGATCGGTCAGACTGGCGTGAATATGCATGCCCGACCCGGCCTGATCGGCATAAGGCTTGGCCATGAAGCAAGCCAGCATGCCCCGCCGGGCGGCGATGGCGCGCAACATGCGCTTCAGCCGGATCAGGTCGTCGGCGGCCTGAAGGATCGAGGGGCGATGGTGCAGGGTCAGTTCATATTGGCCGCAGCCATATTCCGAAATCATGGTTTCCAGCGGCAGACCCAAAACCTCGGCCGCCCGATAAACCTCATCGATGAAGGGTTCCAGCCGGTCCAACTCCTCGACACGATAGACCTGGATGCCGGCGGGGCGCTCTCCGGTCAGCGGCAGACGGGCCGGCAGGGGCGGCTGGCCGTCGGGACCGCGTTCCAGCAAATAGAATTCCAGCTCGAAAGCCGCCACCGGGTTCATTCCCTGGGCGCGCAGCAAATCATCCTGGCGGGTCAGGGCGTGGCGGGGGTCGGCGGTCACGGGCCGGCCGTCCAATTCATGCAGCGACAATTGCACCTGCCCGCGGGGCGGCGACGTCCAAGGCAGGGCGGTCAGCGATCCGGCGATCGGCCAGGCCCGACGATCGGCGTCGCCGTCGCTCCATACCAGCCCGGTTTCCTCGACGTCCTCGCCCCAGACGTCAAGCCCTAAAATGGAGCCGGGCAGATGACGGCCGTCCTTGAAAATGGGCAGCAGTTCATGGCGGCGGACGATCTTGCCGCGGGCGATGCCGTTGGCGTCGATCAGCACCAGATCGAAGGCGACGATTTCAGGATGGGCGGCCAGGAAGACTTCAGCCTCCTCCTCGACGGCGGCGGCGGCGGGTTTCATACGGCGTCTCCCAAAGGGGCCAGGACGGCGTCATAGGCGGCGATCAAAGCGTCGGCCTGATCCTCGGCGATCTCGGGGCAGACCAGCATCATGTTGTGAAACGGCGTCAGCAGGAAGCCCCGGTTCAGCATAGCCAAATGCAAATAGGCTTCGACGTCGGGCCGGGCGGTGGCGTGCATCCCGGCCGCGTTGGCGACGGGTGTCGGCGAAAACACCACCTCCAACCGCGCACCCAGCCGGGCGACGTGCCAGGGCAAACGGCGGCGGGCGATGGCCTGCTTCAAGCCGGTTTCGATGCGCTGGGCCATGGTTTCCATGCGTCGATAGACTGTCGGGGTCATGATCTCTTCCAGGCAGGCGCGGATGCAGGCCAGTTGCAGCGGACTGCCCGACAGGGTGGTGCCGATGCCCGAATGGCCCGGCGGGCGGCTGCGATGCGCTTCGCGCAGGCGTTCGGCCACATCGGCGCTCATGCCCCAGACGCTGGCGGGAACGCCCCCGGCGATGGCCTTGCCGACCACGAACAGGTCGGGCTGCAATCCATGATTGCGGCTATAGCCGCCCAAGGCGGTCGAGACGGTATGGGTTTCGTCGATCAGCAGCAGGGTGCCGGCGGCGCGGGTCAGGCGGCGCAGGGCGTCGTGATAGCCGGGTCGCGGCAGGATCATGCCGCAATTGGTCATGGCCGGTTCGGCCAGCACGACGGCGACGTCGCCGCCCGTCAAGGCGGCTTCCAGGGCGATTGTGTCGTTGAAGGAAACGGAAACGGTGGTGGCCGACAAGTCCGTCGCCTGCCCCAGCAGGCTGCGGCGGGTGACGGTGCGGCCATCTTCCAGGTCCACCAGGGCATCGTCCACGGCTCCGTGATAACAGCCGTCGAACACCAGCACCTTGGGACGGCGGGTGACGGCGCGGGCGACGCGGATGGCGAAGCGGTTGGCGTCGCTGGCGGTCGTCGCCACTTGCCAGAAAGGCAAGCCGAACAGTTCAGCCAGACGATCGCCGACCGGGGCGCTATCGACGCTGGGCAGCATGACGGTCAAGCCTTTGTCCAATTGCCGCCGCACGGCGCGGGCAATGGCGGCGGGGGCGTGGCCGAACATGGCTCCGGTATCGCCAAGACAGAAATCCCACAGGGCGTTGCCGTCGCTGTCGGTCAGGCGGGCTCCCTTGGCTTCGGCCACCACCATGGGAAATGGCGTTGGCCAATCGAGCATCCAATGCAAAGGCACGCCGTCCAGCATGCCTTTTTTCTGGCCGCTGTCCGGGTGCCGGGATGCGGCAAGCGCGCCGGGGCGGCGTTGAGCATAGATACGTTTCTCCTCGGCCAGCAGATCGGCCGCCAGGCGCTCGATGGACGAAGAAGAGCCGTTTCGCACTGCCGCCACGGTGGGCTCCCGCTGATTGTGATCACAGATTGTGGAATTTTTACCATGGGACTGCGGCCATGGCAATTCTGCGGACGTTTTTTGTGATCGCAGAATGACGAGGGCGGCGTCGGGCTTGCACCCGGATCGGCAAAGGATCATCTAGGAGAGATCTGGGATTTCACGACACGAGGTATTTCATGGCGACCGGCATCACCAAGCTCATCGCACTACACGGCGTCGGCGCCAGCGGAGACGATTTCAGCGGTTTGGCCGATAGCTGGAGTTTGCGGATACCGGGTTTGCGGGTGCAGTCGCCCGACGCGCCTTTTTCTTTCGACGGCGGCGGCTTCGGACGCCAATGGTTCAGCATCGCCGGCGTCACTCCGGCCAACCGCCAGGAGCGGGTGACCGCCGCCCGCTCTTTCTTCGATGCGGTCATCGCCGAGGCGCTGAAAAACCTGGGAGCGGCGGACGACGCCTCTGACGCGGCCTTTCTTGGTTTTTCCCAGGGGACCATCATGGCCTTGGACGCCGTGGCCTCGGGACGCTGGCGTCCGGCGGCGGTGCTGGCGTTTTCGGGGCGCTTGACCACGCCGGTGGCGGCGCAAGGCGGAAAAACCAAGATTCTGCTGACCCATGGCGGCGACGACCAGATGATCCCGTCATGGGAAAGCGAACAAGCCGCCCAGTCTTTCGAGAAGGCTGGTTATCAGACGGCTTTGCGCATCGAACCCGGTTTGGGTCACGGCATTTCCGGTACCGGCGCCGACAACGCTCTGCGCTTCCTGCAATCCATCAGCATCGGCTGAACGGCGCGGACCTTGCGTTCAGGGTGTTCAGGCGGCCATGACGGCCTCCGGACGCATTGTGACGCAACCGACCTTTCCATCTTCAGGGGCATCTTCAGGCCGCAGCCGTCATCAACCCGCCCGGTCAGAGCGAGTTGATGATGTTTTGCTGCTGGGTCGACATGGCGTTCACCTGCACCGTGGTGAAGGCCTGCGCCTGGGCGTGGGTCAGGGCCGACAGGGTGGTGGTGGTGAAAGCCACCGCCTGGGTGGTGCTGAGAGTGGTGATGTCGGTGGTGGTCAGCCCGGCGATCTGCGTGGTCGACAGCGAAGTGATCTGAGTCGTCGTCAGGGCATCGGCCTGGGTGGTGGTTAGGGCCGAAATCTGGGTCGAGGTCAGCACGCCGATCTGAGCCACCGACAAGACCGCGACATCCGCCGAACTCAGGCTTGAAACCTGCGGCGAGGACAACAGGGCCAGTTCGGTGGCGTTGAGGGCCGTCGCCTGGGTGGTGGTCAAGGCCCCCACCTGGGTGGTGGTCAGAGCCTGCACCTGGGCGCTGGTCAGGTTGGCGATCTCGTTCGAGGTCAGGCTGACGATCTGCGTGGTCGACAGCACCTGAAGGTCGGAGGTGGACAGCACGTCCAGGTTGGTGCTGGTCATGCCCGACAGTTGAGTGGTGGTCAAAGCCGCCGCCTGGGTGGTGGTCAGCACCGCCAGATTGGTGGTGTCCAGGGCATTGACCTGACCGGCTGTCAATGCCTGTAACTGGGTGGTGGTCAAGGCCACCACCTGCTGGGTCAGCAGGTTCAGCAATTCGGCATTGCTCATGGCCGACACCTGGGCGGCGGACATGGCGGCGATGTCGGTGGTGGTGATCACCTCCAGATTGGTGGTGGTCATGCCGGCGATCTGCGTGGTGGTCAGGCCCGCGACCTGGGTGCTGGTCAGCACCGCCAGATTGGTGGTGTCCAGGGCATTGATCTGACCCGCCGACAAAGCCTGCAACTGCGTGGTGGTCAAAGACTGAGCCTGCGTGGTGGTCAGCCCGATCAGTTGGGCGTTGCTCAGAGCCTTGACCTGGGTAGTGGTCATGGCTTGAACCTGGGTAGTGGTCAGAGCGTCCAGTTCGGCCAGCGACAGATATCCCATCTGGGCGGCGGTCAGGCTGCTGATCTGGGTGGTGGTCATGGCCACCAGATTGGTGGTGGTCAGGGCGTTCAGGGCGCTGCTGCTCATCCCCGCCACCTGGGTGGTGGTCAAAGCCGCCGCCTGGGTGCTGGTCAACGCGCCGATGTTGGTGGTGTCCAGGGCCACCACCTGGGCCGCCGACAAGGACTGAAGCTGGGTCGTGGTCAGCGCCACCAACTGGCTGGTGGTCAGGCTGACCAGCTCGGCGTTGCTCAGCGCCACCACTTGGGTGGTGGACAGGGCGGCAAGGTCGGTGGTGCTGATCACCTGCAGATTGGTCACGGTCATGCCGGCGATCTGGGTGGTGGTCATGGCCTGGGCCTGGGTGACCGTCAGCACCGCCAGATTGGTGGTGTCCAGGGCATTGATCTGGGCGGCCGACAGGGCCGTCAACTGGGTGGTGGTCAGCACCACCACCTGCGTCGTGGTCAATCCCACCAGATCGGCGTTGGTCAGGGCTTTGACCTGGGTGGTGGTCAAGGCCTGAACCTGGGTGGTGGTCAGGGCGTTCAGTTCGGCCAGCGACAGATAGCCCATCTGGGCGGCGGTCAGCGCCTGAATCTGGGTGGCGGTCATGACCGCCAGATCGGTTGTGTTCAGGCCGTTGATCGAGGCGCTGCTCATGCCGGCGATCTGGGTGGTGGTCAGCGCCGTCGCCTGAGTGGTGGTCAGAGCGCCCAGATTGGTGGTGTCCAGGCCGTTGATCTGGCCGGCGGACAGCGCCTGCAACTGGGTGGTGCTGAGAGCGGCCACCTGGCTGGTGGTCAGGCTGATTAGCTCGGGGTTGCTCAGGGCCGTCATCTGTGTGGTGCTCAGGGCCATGATGTCGGTGGTGGTAATCACCTGCAGATTGGTGGTGGTCATGCCGGCGATCTGGGCGCTGGTCAAAGCCGCCGCCTGGGTGGTGGTCAATGCCGCCAGATTGGTGGTGTCCAACGCATTGACCTGCCCCACCGACAAAGCCGTTAGCTGGGTGGTGGACAGCACTTGCACCTGGGTGGTGGTCAGGGTGACGAGATCGGCATTGCTCAAGGCCACCGTCTGGGTGGTGGTCAGGGCGCCGATTTGGTCGGTGGTCAGGGCGGCGATCTGGGCCAGCGACAGATAGCCCATTTCCTGGGCCGTCAGGGCGCGAATCTGGGTGGTGCTCAAGCTTGCCAGATTGGTGGTGGTCAGGGCGTTCAGGGCGCTGCTGCTCATACCGGCCACCTGGGTGGTGGTCAGAGCCTGGGCCTGAGTGCTGGTCAGCACCGTCAGATTGGTGGTGTCCAGCCCGATGATTTGGGCGGCGGACAAGGCTTGAATCTGGGTGGTGGTCAGCGCCAAAACCTGGCCGGTGGTCAGATTCAGCAGTTCGGCGTTGCTCATGGCCGCGATTTGCGCCGCGGACATGGCAGCGATGTTGCTGGTGGTCAGCACCTGCACATTGGTGGTGGTCATGCCGGCCACCTGGGTGGTGGTCAAAGCCGTTGCCTGGGTGCTGGTCAGCACCGCCAGATTGGTGGTGTCCAGGGCATTGATCTGGGCGGCCGACAAGGCCTGCAGCTGGGTGGTGGTCAGCACCACCGCCTGGGTGGTGGTCAGGGTCACCAACTCGGCGTTGGTCATGGCCTTGATCTGGGTAGTGGTCATGGCCTGAACCTGGGTGGTGGTCAGGGCCACCAGATCGGCCTGCGACAGATACGCCATCTGGGCGGCGGTCAGTGCCTGAATCTGGGTGGTGGTCATTTCCACCAGATTGGTGGTCGACAGCGCGTTGATGGAGGCGCTGGTCAGGCCGCTGATCTGGGTGGTGGACAAAGCCGTCGCCTGGGTGCTGGTCAGGGTGCTCAGATTGGTGGTGCCCAAGGCGTTGACCTGGGCCGACGACAGAGCCAGGAGCTGGGTTGTGCTTAGGGCCACCAACTGGCTGGTGGTCAGATTGACCAGTTCGGGGTTGGTCAGGGCGACGACCTGGGTGGTGGACAGGGCGGCGATGTCGGTCGAGGTCAGGACATCCAGATTGGTGATGGTCATGCCCGCCAATTGCGTGGTGGTCATGGCCTGAGCCTGGGTGACGGTCAGGGCGGCCAGATTGGTGGTGTCCAGCGCATTGACCTGAGCCGCCGACAGCACCTGGATCTGGGTGGTGGTCAAGGATTGCGCCTGGAGCGTGGTCAGGGTCACCAGATCGGCGTTGGTCAGCGCCGCCACCTGGGTGGTGGTCATGGCTACGATCTGGGTGGTGGTCAGGCTGGCGATCTGATCCAGCGACAGATAGCCGATTTCCTGCGCCGTCAGGGCCGTGACCTGGGTGGTACTGAGCGTCGCCAGATTGGTGGTGGTCAGGGCATTCAGGGCGGCGCTGTTCAAGCCGGCCACCTGGGTGGTGGTCAGAGTGTCGGCTTGGGTGCTGGTCAGGGCGTTCAGGTTGATGGAGCCCAAGGCATTGATCTGAGCCGCCGACAGCGCCTGGATCTGGGTGGTGGTCAGGCTGACGGTCTGGCTGGTGCTGAACGAAAGCAGCTGGGCGCTGGTCAGGGCTGTCATCTGGGTGGCGGTCATGGCCGCCACGTCGCTGGTCGAGAGCACGCCCAGATTGGCGATGCTCAGGGCGGCGACCTGGGCGCTGGTCAGCGCCGCCGCCTGGGTGGCGGTCAGCACGGCGATGTTGGTGGTATCCAGGGCGTTGATCTGGGCCGAGGTCAAAGCCTGCAACTGCGTTGTGGTCAGCGCCTGGGCCTGGGTGGTGGTCAGGCTGACCAGATCGGCGTTGGTCATGGCCTTGATCTGGGTGGTGGTCATGGCCTGAATCTGCGTGGTGGTCAGGCTGGAAATCTGCGCCAAGGCCAGATAGCCGACCTGAGCCGCCGACAGGGTGGCGATCTGGGTGGTGGTCATTTCCACCAGATCGGTGGTGGTCAGGGCGTTGATGGCCGCGCTGGTCAGGCCGGTGATCTGGGTGGTGGTCAGCGCCACGGCCTGGGTGGAGGTCAGAGACGACAGGTTGGTGGTGCCCAATGCCACCACCTGGGCGCTGGACAACGCCTGCAACTGGGTGGTGGTCAGGGTCGTGGCCTGGGTGGTGGTCAGGTTGATCAGGGCGTTGTTGCTCAGCGCCGTCACCTGGGTGGTGGACAGGGCCAGCAGATCGGTGGTGGTTAGAACCTGCACATTGGTGATGTTCAGACCGGCCATCTGGGTGCTGGTCAGGGCCGCGGCCTGAGTGGTGCTCAGGGCGGCGATGTTGACGGTGTCGAGCGCGTTGATCTGGCCCGAGGTCAGGGCCACCAGCTGGGTGGTCGACAAAGCCGAAAGCTGGGTGGTGGTCAGGCTGGCCAGACCGGCGTTACTCAACGCCGTGATCTGGGTGCTGCTCATGGCCGTCAGATCGGTGGTGGTCAGCGCTTCGATGTTGCTGGTGGTCAGGGCGTTGATCTGGGCGCTGGTCAGGGCCGCCGCCTGAGTGGTGGACAGCGCGCTTAGATTGGTGGTGTCCAGTCCGTTGATCTGGACGCTGCTCAGAGCCTGAATCTGCGTGGTAGTGAACGCCGCCACCTGGGTGGTGGTCATCGACACCAACTGAGAAGCGGTCAGAGCCTTGACCTGATTGGAAGTCAGGGCCGTTACCTGCGTCGCCGTCAGGGACTGAGCCTCGCTGGTGGTCAGCGCCGCCAGCTGGGCGCTGGTCAGAGTGGTGATCTGGGTGGTGGTCAGCACCGGAATGCCGGTGGTGTCCAAGGCGTTCAGATTGCTGGTGGTCAGGCCGGCGATCTGGGTGGTGGTCAGTGCCGCCACCTGGGTGGTGGTCAGCGCGCCCAGGTTGGTGGTGTCCAGCGCGTTCAACTGAGCGGCGGTCAGGACCGCCAGCTGGGTGGTGGTCAGCGCGTCGACCTGTGTGGTCGACAGACTGAACAGCTCGGCGTTGGTCAGGGCCGACATCTGAGCGTTGGTCAGCGCCGCCAGATCGGTAGTGGTCAGTACGTCCAGATTGGTGGTGGTCAGGGTGGCGATCTGCAGGGTGGTCAGGCCCTGCACCTGAGTGGTGGTCAGCGCCGCCAGATTGGTGGTGTCCAGCCCGTTCAGCTGCAGGCTGTTCAAGGCCTGCAATTGGGTGGTGGTGAAAGCGGCCACCTGCGTGGTGTCCATGCCCACCAGTTGCGATGCGGTCAGGGCCTTGACCTGATTGGCCGACAGGGCCGTTACCTGGGTGGTGGTTAGGGATTCGACGGTGCTGGTGTACAGAGCGGCGATCTGGGCCGAGGTCAGGGCCGCGATCTGGGTGGTGGTCAGCGCCTGAATGTCGGTGGTGGTCAGGGCGTTCAGGTTGCTGGTGGTCAAGCCGGCGACCTGGGCGCTGGTCAGTGCCGCCGCCTGGGTAGTGGTTAGCGACGACAGATTGGTGGTGTCCAGAGCATTGACCTGGCCGGCCGACAAAGCCGCCAGCTGGGTGGTGCTCATCACCTGCACCTGGGTGGTGGTCAAGCTGACGAGTGCGGCGTTGCTCAGGGCCGTCACCTGTGTGGTGGTCAGCACGGCGATGTCGGTGGTCGACAGCACGTCCAGATTGGTGGTGGTCAGGGCCGCCATCTGGGCGGCGGTCAGCGCTGCCGTCTGGGTGGTGGTCAGGAAGGCGATGTTGGTGGTGTCCAGCCCGTTGACCTGCTGGCTGGTCATAGCCTGGATTTGCGTGGTGGTCAGGGCCGCCACCTGATCGCTGGTCAAGGACGACAGTTGGGTGGAGGTCAGCGCCTTGACCTGATTGGCGGACAGCGCCTGAAGCTGGGTGGTGGATAGCGTGATCAGGTCGGTGGTGGTCAGCACCGCCACCTGGACGCTGGTCAGCGCCTGCATCTGGGTGGTGGTTAGGGCGTCAAGCTCGGTGCTCGACAAAGCGTCCAGATTGGTGGTGGTCAGGCCGGCGATCTGGGCGCTGGTCAGGGTGGCGACTTGAGTGGTGGACAGAACCGACAGGTTGGTGGTGTCCAGGGCGTTGATTTGGCCCGAGGTCAAGGCCGTCAATTGCGTGGTGGTCAGTGCCGTCGCCTGATCGGTGGTCAAAGCCTCAAGGTCGGCATTGCTCAAAGCGGCGATCTGAGTGGTCGACAGCACCGCCAGATCGGTGGTGGTCAGGGCGTCCAGATTGGTGGTGGACAGGCCGGCGATCTGCAAGGTGGTCAGCGCCGCCGCCTGAGTGGTGGTCAGCACCGCGATGTCGGTGGTGTCCAGGCCGTTGACCTGGATGCTGGACAAAGCCTGGATCTGGGTGGTGGTCAGCACCGCCACCTGCGTGCTGTCCAACGCCTGCATCTGGTCGGCGGTCAGGGCCTTGACCTGGATGGTGGTCAAAGCCTGGATCTGGGTGGTGGTCAGGGCTTCGGCATAGGTGGTGGACAGACCGGCGATCTGGGCGCTGGTCAGGGCGGCGATCTGGGTGGTGGTCAGGGCGTCCAGGTTGGTGGTGCCCAGGATGTTCAGATTGGTGGTGGTTAGGCCGGCGATCTGGGCGCTGGTCAGCGCCGCCGCCTGGGTGGTGGTCAGCGACGACAGGTTGGTGGTGTCCAGGGCGTTGATCTGACCCGAGGTCAGCGCCGCCAATTGCGTGGTGGTCAGCGCCGTCGCCTGTGTGGTGGTTAGCGCCACCAGCTGGGCGTTGGTCAGGGCCGTGACCTGGGTGGTCGACAGGGCCAGCAGGTCCGTCGTGCTCAACACGTCCAGATTGCTCGAATTCAGCCCGGCGATCTGGGCGGTGGTCAACGCCGATGCCTGTGTGGTGGTCAGCGCCGCCAGATTGGTGGTGTCCAGGGCGTTGACCTGCGTGCTGGACAGCGCTTGTATCTGCGTCGTGCTGAAGACAACCACCTGGGTGGTGTCCATCGACACCAATTGCTGGGAGGTCAGAGCCTTCATCTGTGTGACGGTCAGAGCGGCCACCTGGGTGGTGGTCAAGGCTTCGGCGTTGGTGGTGGTCAGCTGCGCGATCTGGGTCGAGGTCAGGGCCTGCACCTGCAAGGTGGTCAGGCTATCCAGATTGGTGGTGTCCAGGCCGTTGACCTGGACGCTGGTCAGGGCGGCCACCTGCGTCACGGTCAAAGCCTGCACCAAGGTGGCGGACAGGGCCGACATCTGCGTGGTGGACAGACCGGCCAACTGGGTGTTGGCCAGGGCCGACAAGTCCGTGGTGGACAGGGCGTCCAGATTGGTGGTGGACAGTCCGGCGATCATCAGGCTGGACAAGGCGCGAATCTGGGTGGTGGTCAGCGCCGCCAGATTGGTGGTGTCCAGGCCGTTGATCTGGGTGCTGTTCAGCGCCGACATCTGGAGAGCGGTCAACGCCGCCGCCTGGGTGGTGGACAGCGACACCAGCTGCGACGTGTTCAGCCCCTGCATCTGAGTGGTGGACAGCGCCGCCAGTTGGGTGGTGGACAGCACCGTGATGTCGGTGGTGGCCAGCGAGGCGATTTGCGCCGAACTGAGGCCGGTCAGCTGCTGTGTGGTCAGAACCGAAATGTCGGTGCTGACCAGGGCGTTCAGACTGGTGGTGGTCAGCCCGGCGATCTGCTGGCTGGTCAGGCGGCCGATCTGGGTGGTGGACAGCACCGCCAGATTGGTGGTGTCCAGGCCGTTCAGCTGCAGGGTCGAGAAAACCGCCAACTGAGTGGTGGTCAGGGCTGCCACCTGATCGGTGCTCATCGCCACCAGCTGCAAGGTGGTCAGGCCGGTCACCTGCACCGACGACAAAGCCGCGATCTCTGTGGTGGTCAGGGCCGTCAGATTGGTGGTGGTCAGCCTGCCGATCTGGACGCTGGTCAAGCCGCCGAGCTGGGTGGTCGATAGGCTGGTCAGGTCGGTGGTCGACAGGGCGTTCAGGCTGGTGCTGGTCATGCCGGCCAGCTGGGCAGCGGTCAGGCCGGTGATTTCGGTGGTGGTCAGCACCGCCAGATTGGTGGTGTCCAATCCGTTGAGCTGGGTGCTGGTCATGCCGCCGACCTGGGTGCTGGTCAGGGCTTGGGCCTGTGTGGTGGTCAGCGTCACCATCTGGGCGGCGGTCAGGCCGCTGATCTGGGCGCTCGACAGGGCCGACAGATCGGTGGTGGTGATGGCCTGAATGTTGGTGGTGGTCAGGCCTTTGATCTGCAGGCTGGTCAGGCCGGAAATCTGGGTGGTGGTCAACTGGGCCAGATTGGTGGTGTCCAACCCGTTGATTTGCAAGGTGCTCAAAACCGTCAACTGGGTGGTGGTCAGCGCCTGCACCAGGGTCGAGGTCAGGGCCACCAGTTGCAGGGTGGTCAGGCCGGTCACCTGATTGGTGGCCAGGGCCGACAGTTCGGTGGTGGTCAGGGCGTCCAGGCTGCTGGTGGTCAGCCCGGCGATCTGCAGGCTGCCCAAGGCGCGAATCTGGGTGGTGGACAGGGCCGCCAGATTGGTGGTGTCCAGGCCGTTCAGCTGGGTGCTGTTCAGCAATACCAATTGTGCGCTGGTCAATGCCTGGGCCTGGGTGGTGGACAGAGCCACCAATTGCGACGCAGTCAAAGCCTTGATCTGGGTGCTGGTCATGGCCGCCACCTGGGTGGTGGTCAGCGACGCCATGTAGGTGGTGCCCAGCGACGCGATCTGGGCCGATGTCAGCCCCATCAGCTGGAGCGTGGTCAAGGCCGCCAGATCGGTGCTGGAGATGGCGTTCAGATTGGTGGTGTTCAGGGCGCCGATCTGCTGGCTGGTCAGGGCGCGGGCCTGGGTGGTGGTCAATTGCGAGATGTTGGTGGTGTCCAGCGCGTTGATCTGCGCCGTGCTCATCACCACGATCTGCGTGGTGGTCAAAGCCGCACCCAGGGTGGTGGACAGCGCCTCCAGCTGGCCGGTGGTCAGGCCGATGATCTGATTGGTGCCCAGCGCCGAGAAGTCGGTGGTGGACAGGGCGTCCAGGCTGGTGGTGGTCAGTCCGGCCATTTGCTGGCTGGTCAGGGCGCGGATCTGGGTGGTGGTCAGGACCGCCAGATTGGTGGTGTCCAGGCCGTTCAGCTGTGTGCTGTTCAGAAACACCATCTGGGCGCTGGTCAGGGCCTGGGCCTCGGTGGTGGTCAGGCTGACCAGTTGCGACGCGGTCAGCGCCCTGACCTGCGTGCTGGTCATGCCGGCGACCTGGGTGGTGGTCAGGGCGGCGATGTCGGTGGTCGACAGGTTGGCTACCTGGACCGAGGTCAGGCCCAACATCTGCACGCTGGTCAGCGCCGATATGTCGGTGGTGGTCAGCGAGTTCAGATTTGTGGTGTTCAACCCGGCGATCTGCTGGCTGGTCAGGGCGCGGGCCTGGGTGGTGGACAGCTGCGACAGATTGGTGGTGTCCAGCGCGTTGATCTGCGCCGTGCTCATCACCACCAACTGGGTGGTGGTCAGCGCCTGTCCTTCGGTGGTGGTCAGGGCTTCAAGCTGCAAGGTGGTCAGGCCGGTGACCTGATTGGTGCCCAAAGCTGAAATATCGGTGGTCGACAGGGCGTTCAGATTGGTGGTGGTCAGCGACGCCAGTTGCTGGCTGGTCAGGGCGCGCACCTGGGTGGTGGTCAACTGGGCCAGATTGGTGGTGTCCAGGCCGTTCAGCTGGATGCTGGACAGTACCGCCATCTGGACGCTGGTCAAAGCCTGGGCCTGGGTGGTGGACAGGCTGACCAGTTGCGAGGCGGTCAGGGCCTTTACCTGAGTCACGCTCATGGCCGCCACCTGTGTGGTGGTCAGCGACGCGACGTCGGTGGTGGACAGGCTGGCCACCTGGGCCGAGGTCAGGCCGAGCACCTGCTGGGTGCTCAAGGCCGCCAGATCGGTGGTCGAGAGAGCGTTCAGATTGGTGGTGTTCAGGGCGCCGATCTGCTGGCTGGTCAAGGCGCGGGCCTGGGTGGTGGTCAATTGCGACAGGTTGGTGGTGTCCAGCGCATTGATCTGCAGGCTGGTCAAGACCACCAGCTGCGTGGTGGTCAGCGCTTGTCCCAGGGTGGTGGTCAGGGATTCCAGCTGACCGGTGGTCAGACCGTTGACCTGATTGGCGGCCAGCACCGACAGATCGGTGGTGGACAGGGCGTTCAGGCTGCTGGTGCTCAGCGAGGCGATCTGGACGCTGCTCAACGCCTTGACCTGAGTGGTGGTCAGTGCCGCCAGATTGGTGGTGTCGAGACCGTTCAGCTGGATGCTGGACAGCGCGGCCATCTGGGCGCTGGTCAAAGCCTGGGCCTGGGTGGTGGACAGGCTGACCAATTGCGACGCGGTCAGCGCCTTGGCCTGGGTGACGGTCATGCCGGCCACCTGGGTGGTGGTCAGCGAGGCGGCGTCGGTGGTGGACAGGCTGGCCACCTGGGCCGAGGTCAGGCCCACCAACTGGGCCACGGTCAGAGCCGAAACGTCGGTGGTGGATAGGGCGTTCAGGTTGGTGGTGGTCAGGCCGGCCAGTTGCAGGCTGGTCAGGCGGGCGATCTGGGTCGTGCTCAACAGCGCCAGATTGGTGGTGGTCAGGCCGTTCAGTTGCAGCGTCGTGAAGGCGCCCAACTGGGTGGTGGTCAAGGCCTGCGCCTGATCCGACGTCAGGGTCGACACTTGCGCCGAGGTCAGGCCGGTGACCTGGGCGGCGCTCAAGGCCGACAATTGCGTGGTGGTGAAGGATGTCAGATTGGTGGTGGTCAGGCTACCCACCTGCCGTGAGGTCAGGCCGGTCAACTGGGTGGTGGTCAGGGCCGATAGATCGGTGGTCGACAGGGCGTTCAGGTCGGTGGTGTAAAGCCCGCCCAACTGAGCGGCGGTCAGGCCGCTGATTTCAGTGGTGGTCAGGACCGACAGATTGACCGTGTCCAGCCCGTTGAGCTGCAACGTGGTCAAACCGGCGATCTGGGTGCTGGTCAGGACGACCGCCAGGGTGGTGGTCAAGGCCTGCATCTGGTTCGTGGTCAACCCGGAAAGCTGGGCCACCGTCAGGGAAGACAGGTCGGTGGTGGAAATAGCGTCCAGATTGGCCGTGCTCAGGCCGCGCAGTTGCAGGCTGCTCAGGCGGCTGATCTGGGTGGTGGTCAGGGCGGCCAGATTGGTGGTGTCCAGGCCGTTCAGCTGGGCGGTGGTCAGGACGCCCAACTGCGTGGTGGTCAGGGACTGAGCCAAAGTGGTGGTCAGCGACACCATCTGGGCGGCGGTCAGGCCGGTCACCTGGGCGGCGGTCAAGGCCGAGAGCTGGGTGGTGGTCAGGCTGACCAGATTGCTGGTGGTCAGGCCGCCCAGCAGGCGCGAACTCAGGCCCATCAATTGGGTGGTGGTCAGGGCCGACAGGTCGGTGGTGCTGAAGGCGTTCAGGCTGGTGCTGGTCAGACCGCCCAACTGATTGGCGGTCAGACCGCTGGCTTCGGTGGTGGTCAGAACGCCGATGTTGGTGGTGTCGAGACCGTTCAGCTGCACGGTGGATAGGCTGCTGACCTGGGTGCTGGTCAGCACCTGGGCCTGGGTGGTGGTCAGGCTGACCATCTGGTTGGCGGTCAGCCCCGACAATTGGGCGTTGGACAGGGCCGACAGATCGTCGGTGGTGATGGACTGGATGACGCCGGCGGACAGGCCGCGCAATTGCAGCGAGCTGAGCGCGCGAATCTGCGTGGTGGTCAGGACGGCGAAATTGGTGGTGTCCAGTCCGTTCAGCTGCTGAGTGGTCAGGGCCACCAGTTGGGTGGTGGTCAACGCCTGAGACTGGCTGGTGGACAGCGCCACCATCTGCGAGGCGGTCAGACCCGTGACCTGGGCCGCCGACAGGGCGGAAATCTGGGTCGCAGTGAAGGATTGCAGGTTGGTGGTGCTGATGCCTGCGACCAGACGTGACGACATGGCCGTCAACTGAGTGGTGGTCAGCGACGACAAATCGGCGGTGCCCAGGGCGTTCAGGCTGGTGCTGGTCAGGCCGGCGACCTGATTGGCGGTCAGGCCGCTGGTCTCGGTGGTGGTCAACACGCCGATGTTGGTGGTGTCGAGGCCGTTCAACTGCACAGTGGTCAACTGCCCGACTTGCGTGCTCGTCAGCGCCTGGGCCTGAGTGCTGGTCAGCGCCACCATCTGGGCGGCGGTCAGTCCCGACAGCTGAGCGCTGGACAAAGCCTGCAGATCGGTGGTGGTCAGGCTGTCCAGATTGGTGTTGCTCAGACCGTGCAGTTGCACCGAGCTCAGGCGGCTGATCTGGGTGGTGCTCAGCTGGGCCAGATCGGTGGTGTCCAGGGCGTTCAGCTGCTGCGTGCTGAAAGCCACCAGTTGGGTGGTGGTCAGCGCCTGGGCCAAAGTCGTCGACAGGGCTTCCAGTTGGACGGTGGTCAGCCCGGTCACCTGGGCGGCGGTCAGCGCCGAAATCTGGGTGGTGGTCAGGGCGTTCAGATTGGTGGTAGTCAGGCTTCCCACCAGTCTGGACCCCAGGCCCATCAACTGGGTGGTGGTCAGGGCCGACAGGTCGGTGGTCGACAGGGCGTTCAGCGCGGTGCCCAACAGGCCGCCCAATTGGTTGGCGGTCAGCCCGCTGATCTCGGTGGTGGTCAGAACACCGATGTTGGTGGTGTCGAGGCCGTTCAGCTGCACGGTGGACAGGCTGCTGACCTGGGTGCTGGTCAGCACCTGGGCCTGGGTGACGGTCAGGCTGACCATCTGGGTGGCGGTCAGCCCCGACAATTGGACGTTGGACAGGGCCGACAGATCATCGGTGGTGATGGACTGGATGACGCCGGTGGACAGGCCGCGCAATTGCAGCGAGCTGAGCGCGCGAATCTGCGTGGTGGTCAGGGCGGCGAAATTGGTGGTGTCCAGCCCGTTCAGCTGCTGAGTGGTCAGGGCCACCAGTTGGGTGGTGGTCAGCGCCTGGGCCTGGGAAGTGGAGATCGAAACCAATTGCTGGGTGGTCAACCCCACAACCTGGGCGGCGGTCAGCGCGGCCACCTGGGTGGTGGTCAGGCTGTCCAGATTGGTGGTGGTCAGGCCGCCCAGCAGGCGCGAACTCAGGCCCATCAACTGGGTGGTGGTCAGGGCCGACAGGTCGGTGGTGCTGAAGGCGTTCAGGCTGGTGCTGGTCAGACCGCCCAACTGATTGGCGGTCAGACCGCTGGCTTCGGTGGTGGTCAGAACGCCGATGTTGGTGGTGTCGAGACCGTTCAGCTGCACGGTGGATAGGCTGCTGACCTGGGTGCTGGTCAGCACCTGGGCCTGGGTGGTGGTCAGGCTGACCATCTGGTTGGCGGTCAGCCCCGACAATTGGGCGTTGGACAGGGCCGACAGATCGTCGGTGGTGATGGACTGGATGACGCCGGTGGACAGGCCGCGCAATTGCAGCGAGCTGAGCGCGCGAATCTGCGTGGTGGTCAGGACGGCGAAATTGGTGGTGTCCAGCCCGTTCAGCTGCTGAGTGGTCAGGGCCACCAGTTGGGTGGTGGTCAGCGCCTGGGCCTGGGAGGTGGATAGCGAGACCAACTGCTGGGTGGTCAGTCCGCTTACCTGATTGGCGGTCAGCGCGGCCACCTGGGTGGTGGTCAGGCTGTCCAGATTCGTTGTGGTCAACGCCCGCACCAGAACCGATGACAGGCCGGTCATCTGCGTGGTGGTCAGGGCCGACAGGTCGGTGGTCGACAGAGCGTTCAAATCGTTGGCGGTCAGACCGGCCAATTGGTTGGCGGTCAGGCCGCTGACCTCGGTGGTGGTCAACACGCCGATGTTGGTGGTGTCGAGGCCGTTCAACTGCACGGTGGACAGGCTGCCGATCTGGGTGCTGGTCAGCGCCTGGGCCTGAGTACTGGTCAGGGCGACCATTTGGGCGGCGCTCAGTCCGGACAACTGGGCGTTGGACAAGGCCGCGATATCGTCGCTGGTGATGGCGTCCAGATTGTCCGACGTCAGGCCGCTCAGTTGCTGCGAACTCAGCGCCCGGATCTGGGTGGTGGACAGGGCGGCGATGTTCGAGGTGCTCAGTCCGTTCAGTTGCACGGTGGTCAATGCCACCAGCTGGGTGGTGGTCAGCGCCTGGGCCTGGGTGGTCGAGATGGCGCCCAATTGCTGGCTGGTCAGCCCGGCCACCTGGGCGGCGGTCAGGGCCGACAGCTGGGTGGTGGTGAACGCCGTCAGATTGGTGGTGGTCAGACTGCCCAACTGCCGCGAGGTCAGCGCCACCACCTGAGTCGTCGTCAGAACCGACAAATCGGTGGTGGTCAAGGCGTTCAGGTCGATGGTGGTCAGTCCAGCCAATTGATTGCCCGACAAGGCGCCGATTTCGGTGCTGGTCAGCGCCGCCAGATTGATGGTTCCCAACCCGTTCAGTTGCAGGGTCGACAAAGCGGACATCTGGGTGGTGGTCAGGGCTTGAGTCTGGGTCGTGCTCAAAGCCGCCAGCTGCGTCACGCTCAGGGCCGAAACCTGGGCGTTGGACAGGGCTGAGACGTCGTCGGCGGTCAGCGCCTGGACGTTGGCGGTGGATAAGGCGGCGATCTGGGCGGCGCTTAGGGATTTGACCTGAGTGGTGGTCAGCGCCGCCATGTTGACGGTGTCCAGGCCGTTGATCTGGGTGCTGGTCATGGCCGTCAGCTGGGTGGTGGTCAGCGCCTGGGCCAGAGTGCTGGACATGGCCGCCAGTTGAGTGGCCGTGAAGCCTTGAGCCTGGGCGGCGCTGAGGGCTGACAGCAGCGTGCCCGACAGGGCGTTGATGTCGGAGGTGGTCAGGTTGGCGATCTGGGCGCTGGTCAGGCCGGCGATCTGCGTGGTGGTCAATGACCCGATATCGGCGGCGCTCAAGGCGGCGATCTGGACGGTGCTCAGGGCCGACAGGCGATTCGCGGCCAATCCGGCGATCTGGGTCGAGCTCATGACCGACAGATCCGAGATGGTCAGGGCGGCCACCTGGGCGGCGCTGAGTACGGCGATCTGAGACGAGGTCAGGGCGGAAAACTGATCGGATGTCAGGGTGGCGATGGCCGTGGTGGACCAGGACGCAATTTCGGTCGTCGTCAGTGCCGCCACTTGGGTCGACGACAGCGCGGTGATCTGCGTGATGGTCAAAGTCATGTTCGGCCCTACGGTTCTCTGAAAAATCAGATTAAAGACGCCCCGCCGCCCGCGGCATGGCACACACCACCCCACGATACAACAGAACCCTAATCTGTCCCTTGCGGGGGCAGGCGTCTGTGATCGCGCTCACACCCGGCCGTATTTTATAAACACAGTCTCAGGTTGAGCATACAGTGAAGCACGGAAGGCTCGCCCATATCCAGTGACATGACGGGGATGAAATCCAAAGAATTGAAAAGATTGCAGGGGCCTTGGCGTCGCTGGCATCGGTCCTGCCCAAGATCCGATGAAGAAAAGGGGCCAAAGGAAAGCCTTTGGCCCCAGAAAGTTTCAAATCTGTTTGACGCTGCTCAGGAAAGTTTCCACATGGCGCCCCAGACTGGCGCCGGATTCTTCGAGCGACTCTGCTACTTGGTACATGGTCGAGGCTATTTCGCCCGTGGCGCGAGCGGCCGAGGACACTTCGGTAATGTTATGCGTCACCTCATGATTGCCGTCGGCCGATTGCTGGACGTTGCGGACGATTTCCTGGGTGGCGGCGTTCTGCTCCTCGACGGCGGCGGCAATGGACGAGACGACCTCGTCGACGCGGCTGATGGCGGCGCCCACGGCCTTGATGGCGTTGACGGCGTTCTGGGTCGAGTTCTGGATGCCGGCCACCTGTTCGGCGATTTCGCTGGTGGCTTTGCCGGTTTGCGTGGCCAGGGTCTTGACCTCGCCGGCAACGACGGCGAAGCCCTTACCGGCTTCGCCGGCGCGGGCGGCCTCGATGGTGGCGTTGAGCGCCAGAAGATTGGTTTGTGCCGCGATATCATTGATCAGGCTGACGATTTCGCCGATTTTCTGAGCGCCGGTGGATAGGCCGTCGACAATTTCATCGGCGGTTTTCACGCCTTTGACGGCGTCCTGGGTGATGCGGGTGGTGTCTTGAACCCGGCGGCTGATTTCGATGGTGGACGAGCCCAGTTCCTCGGCGGCGCTGGCCACGGTCTGCATGTTTTGCGACGTCTCCTCGGCGACGGTGGCGACGGCGGCGCTCTGGCGGCTGGTCTGCTCGGCGGCGGCGTGCAGGCTGGTCGAAGTGGAGTGAACGCTCTGCACGGTGCTGTTCACTTTGGCGATGACGCGGCGGATCATCACGTCGAAGTCGGCGGTCAGCAGTTCGCGCTTGCGGCCGCGGGCCAGTTCCTTTTCCTGCTCGGCGCGGGCCTGGGCCTCAAGCTGTTCGGCGCGGATCATGTTTTCCTTGAACACCAGAACCGACCGGGCCATCTCGCCGATTTCATCCTGATTCTCGGTGGCGGGAACCTGTACGGCGCGGTCTCCCGAGGCCAGGGCGGTCATGGTGCCGGTCATGGCGACCACGGGGCGGATGATACTGCCCGAAATGGTGGCGGCCAGGGCCAGGCCGATGGCCAAAGCGGCCAGAGCCACTACGATGGCGCCTTTGATGGCCTTGGACATGCTATCCAAGGTTTCGGCCGATAGACTGGACAGATCGTCCTTCTGGACGTTGCGGGCGTCCTGGGCCAGATCGGCGATGGCCTTGGCCTGGTCGGGCATGATCTTATAGGTCAGGTTGTCCAGCGCCAGGCTGGCGGTGGCCATCTGTTCGAAAGCGGCGGCGTATTTGGTGGCAAGATCGAGAGTCTCGGCCGCCAGCTTGCGATACTCCCCGTCATGCAGCAGGGCGTTCAGCTTCAGGTTCGAATCGCGCATGGCCGCCAGTTCGACCTTGGCCGTTTCCAGGAACTGGGGGTCGGGATTGGAAACGTAGCGGGCGGCGGACAGGCGGGCCTTCATCATGTGATTCAGGGTGATGCCGGCGACGGCGGCGGATTCCGTGTCGTGTTCTGCGAGAGAGCCCTGGATGATGGTTTCGTAATTCTTTTCCGCCTGGGGGCCGTAGACGGCCAATTGCTGATTGAACAGGTCGTCCTTGGCTTTCCGCTGTTCCACCAGCTTCGTCAGGCTTCCTTCATAGGCGTCGACCTGGCCGAGGATGCCTTGCAGATCGTCCTTGCTTTTGGGATTGGTCGTCACGGGCAACGAGGCCGTCAGGTCCTGGCGGACCTTGGCGAAGATGTCGCGGGCCTTGTTCAGGGCGGTCTGGTCGCCGTTGCTGATGTAGGTGCGGATCAGCAGCCGCGCTTCCGTGACATTCCCGGCGATCAGCGCCACGCGCAGAGTGTTGTCGCTGACAGTGATATAGGTTCCGGTTCGGTCGGAAGCGGAATTCAGGCTGCTGCTGCCGATGATCGAAACAAGCGCCATCAGGGCCAGGACGAGACCGAAGCCGACATAAATGCGCGCCTTGACCGACAGGTGCGACAAGAGACGAGAAATGCCCATGAGTTATCCCCTTATACTTGCGGTTTCCGGGCTGGAAACAGCAAGAATTTTCCCTGGTTGGAATAAAATCCCCGTTCTTGCCGTAAAGAATCCGGCGGACCGAGGGTTTCTGCGTTGGACCTTAACCTCATTCCAGTAAATTTGATGACAGATCAAGGTGCAATATGGCTAGGGCATGGTTCCGTGGTGCCTTAGGGGGTGTGGCGCCATAAACTTAAATATAGGAAGTGTGAACGTTTTAATATTGAGGCGAGGGTTTGCGGCCTTTCGCATCTATTACCTGGAGGGGGTATGCCCTTGCGGCTGGAGCATTTTGTTTTCTACCGGCGTTTTTATTTTTGATTGCATCCTTTTAGTTGTGCTCGTTTTTCCCATTGGAAACCCTGGGAATATCTGCGGTGAATGTCGTGTAAACGGTTCCGGGTGTTCGGAAAAATTACATGCAATTTGCTATAAATTTGTGGTCTTGTTCCTGAGGTCGGGCATATTGTCGGCCGGGGGCGCGAGGAACGAGAGCGAACGTGGCGGCGGGTATGGGGGAACAACATTCGGCGCTGGCGGTTCTGTCGTCGGGCGGCGCCCAGCGGGAGTTCGACGAGGCGGTGAATTTGCACCGGCAGGGGAAACTGCCGCAGGCTGTGCAATTGTATCGCCGTATCATCGAAAAGGGGTCGCTGCACCCTGAGCCGTTTCTCAATTTGGCTTTGGCGGAAGAAGGGCTGGGCAACCAGGCCGAGGCGATGCGCGTCCTACGCCAGTTGACGGCGGCTCATCCCTCCTACAAGCGCGGTCTGTGGGCCTTGGCCCGGCTGCTGGAAAACGAACGCCGTTCCGTGCTGCAGGCCATCGTTCGCCAGGACCGCGAAGATGTCGAGGCATGGCGGGCGCTCAGCCATGTTTATCCAGACGAACCTTCGGTTTTACAGGGGTTGGCCGAGGCATTGTGGCGCCAGCGCCGCATGGACGAGGCCGCGCCGGTGGCGCGTCGGGTTATCGAGCTTCGCCCGGACGCGGTCGAGGCCTGGGTTCTGCTGGGATCGGCTTTGAAGCGCCAGGGCTTTTTCGTTGAAGCGGAACAGGCTTTCCGCAAGGCGATCGCGCTACAGCCCGGCGGCGCCGTGGCGCACTGGAACCTGTCTCTGATCCGCCTGCTGTTCGAGGATTACGAAGAAGGCTGGCGCGAGTTCGAGTGGCGCTGGCAGGTGGACGGGTTGCCCACGCCGCGCCGTGATTTCGGCATTCCCGCATGGCAGGGGGAAGATCCGGCCGGCAAACGTGTCCTGGTCTATTGGGAACAGGGCTTTGGCGATACCATTCAGATGCTGCGTTATGTCCCCGAGCTCAAAGCCAGGGGCGCCGTGGTGGTGTTCGAGGCGCAACCCAATCTGGTGCGCCTGTTGGAGCCTTTGCCCTGGATCGACGAAGTGGTGGCTTACCGCCAGCCAATTCCTCCCTGCGATCTGCATGTGCCGCTGATGAGCCTGCCGCGGTTGCTGGGCGTCGATCCCGATCCAGCTCGGACGACGACGCCTTATCTGGCCGCCGACCCGGCGTTGGTCGAGCAATGGCGCCGCCGTTTGGCGCATTGCCAAGGACTGAAGGTCGGGCTGGTGTGGGCGGGCAACCCGCAGTTCGACGCCGCCCAGTTCCGTTCGCCGGGGCTGGAGCGATTTCTGCGGTTGTTCGAGGTGGAGGGGGTGACGTTTCTCTCCCTGCAAGTGGGCGAGGCGCGGCAGGACTTGCAGCGGCATGGCGGTTTTCCCTGGCCTTTGCAGGATCTGGGCGGGCAGCTGCGCGATTTCTCCGATACGGCGGCGGCGGTGGCCAACCTCGATCTGGTGATTTCGTCGGATACCGGCGTGGTTCATCTCTGCGGTGCCATGGGGACGCCGACCTGGGCGATGATTTCCTATCCGGCCGATTGGCGCTGGGGAATCGAGGGGGACCGCAGCAAATGGTATCAATCGTTAAGGTTGTTCCGCCAGCGGGCTTGGCGAGACGATTGGATAGAACCTTTCGACGACGTCAGAATTAAGCTGAATGGCTGGAAATCCGGCGGTTTTGACTATGTTGCGCAAAATCTGTAAGCGGCCTGCTGATTATATCCAAAGTATTAGGTATGGCTAATTTTCAGTACATACTGAAGCTTGCATCACTATGGGCATTTTTATAGAACTAAAACCTCAAATGAGGGGATCGCGGAAAAGATGGCGTTTGACAAGACGGTGGGGAGCGTCCCCTTCAAGGCGAGGGTGAGCTTGGCGTGCGCGATTGCCGGTGCGGCCATGATGGTGGCCCCTCTGATGGCGGTGCAGGCTCAGGAGCCTCCGCAGCCGAATTCCGCCCCGCGCGGCGCCGTCGAGAAGGGGCCCCAGGTCAAGAAGGGCGACATCCCTCCGGCCAAGGACGTTCCGGCCAAGGAGCTTGAGGCCAAACCGGCCGATGCCCCTGCCGGCGCCGATGGCGGCGACGTTGAGGCGGGGACCCGAAAGGGCTCGACCCTGGTCCGCGGCAAGCAGCGCGCCGATCTGCTCAAGAAGCTGATGGGCGACGGCGACGTGACTTTGGAAAAAGACGAGGGGAATCCCCCTTCGGTGGTCGAGCCTTTGACCATGCCGGAAGCGGTGGCCTTCGCCCTGAAGAACAATTACGGCGTGCAGGCCGCCCACGCCACCTCCAACGCGTCCAAGTGGGACAAGGTCGCTGCCTATGGCAGCTATCTGCCGACGGTCAATCTGGAATACAAGGACGGCAAGGAAGAGAACAAGCCGGCCAGCTATCAGGTTTACAACAGCACCTATTCCACGGGTGTCACGGTTAAGGACGACACCCATCATGCGTGGTCCAACAGCCTTACCGTGACGCAGCCGGTGATCGACCCTCTGCTGATCGCCACCATTTTGCAGCGTTCGGACACTATGGACGCCGTCGAGGCGGACGAACTCAGCACCCGCGAAAAGACGGCCTACGACGCTCTGGTCAGTTTTCTGCGGGTGACGCGCTCGCGCCTGACCATCGGCTTTGCCGAAAATTATAAGCGCAATCTGGATAAGCTGGCTCAGCGCATGAGAGACCGCGTTAGCGGCGGCGGCGCGCCGGGCGTCGAACTGGACCGCATCACCGCCCGCTCGGTCACGGCCAGTTCGGCCATTATTCAAGCGCATTCCGAATATCAAGCGGCGATTACCGAGTTCCGGCGGCTGACCGGCGTTTCGCCCATCAAGTTGCGGCTGCCCGACATTCTGATGCCGACGGTGCCGGGCAATTTGGAAGAAGTGCTGACGCGCACCCTGAAGAACAATCCGGATTTCCGGGCGGCCAACAAGCGGGCCGACGCGGCGATCGGCGACATGAACGCTTCGTTCGCCAATCTTTTGCCACGTTTCAATGTTGAATTCAGCGATACGCGCACCTGGAACGTTGGCGGCGTGGCCAAGACCGACATCAAGACCTGCCCCAGCCAAGGCAGCGTCTATTACAACTGTATCGAACCGTACACCCACAATACGACCTTGATGGGCGTGTTCACCTGGACCTTGAACGGCGGCTACGATTTTTCGACCGGCATGGGCAACCGCTCCCGCGCCGAGGCTGCCTCTTTCAATGCCAACGACACCCGCCAGAAGCTGGAGGAGGCCGTACGCAACGGTTATGACGCCATGAACGCCGCGAACGACCAGATCGACGCCGACGGCCGGGCCGTGGAGGCGAACAGCAAGGTGGCGGTGGCTTTCGAGGAACAATATCTGGCCGGCAGCCGGCAATTGCTGGACCTGCTGGACGCCTACGAACGCCTTTACACGTCTCAGAACGAGCTGACCAGCCTGCTGGTGGCCGAGGCCCAGGCGGCCTATCTGCTGCGCAACAAGATGGGCGAACTCCAAGGGGCGATCTTGTCGCCCGACCAGCCGGAATAGGGGGTAGGCCATGGCGGGCGGGGGTGACGGAAAAGAGATGAACTACTGGCCGGGGTTCGTGGACGCGCTCAGCAACGTGGTGCTGACGCTGGTCTTCGTGCTGGTGGTGTTCGTGTTCGCCCTGATGATCACGTCGGGCAAGGTGCAGCAGAAGGCGAACCAGGCCGCCGAGGAAAAGGCCGCCCAGGAGCGCATCACCGGCAAGGCCGAGGCCGAGCTGAAGCAGGAATTGCAGGACGCCCAGCAGGCCAAGGAAAAGATGGCGGGCCAGTTGGCCGTGGCCAAGCAGGATCTGCAAAAGGCCCAGCAGGACATGCAGGCGGCCAAAAAGCAGCTCGACGAGATCAAGGCCCAGCAGGAGGCCAAGGAACTGGCCGTGACGCCCAGCGTCATCGACCAGCGGGTCGAAACCACTGTCGACAGCCAGACGCCCCCCGACCGTGATCGCCCGCCGGCCACCGTGGTGTCGAAGAACGTCATTGTCATCAAGTTTCCGCGCAACGTCGTGCAGTTGAACGACCGCGCCAAGGCCGATCTGGCCAAAGTGCTCGATGCCCACAAGGCGCAGATTCTGGGCACCAAGGTGGTGCTGGATGCCTTCGTCGGTCTGGAAACCTACAGCGAAGGCCGGCGCCTGGCCTATTATCGGGCGATGGATATTCGAAACTTCTTGATGGACAAAGGGGCGGGCACCCGTCAAAGCGTGGAAATCAACACCAAGGTCAGCAAGGAACAGGGCGATGCCCGGGTCGAAATCCGCTTCGTCCGGGAGTGACGGCGAGGTGGCGTTGAGCCCCGAGGCCGCCGCGCAGCCCGCGACCCCCGAACTGCTTGCCGAAGTCCGCGGCGAGTTGGTCGACGTGTTGCGCGTGCTGCGCCGCCTGATGGAGGGACCGCAGCTGTTTCTGTGGGCGATCGCGGCGATCATGGCGCTTACCGTGACCTGGGCGCTGATCGCCCAGGTTGACCGCGTGGTCCGGGTCGAGGGCCATATTATTCCGGCCGGCCGCGCCCAAAGCATTCAGCATCTGGAAGGCGGCATCGTCGCCGCCATCAATGTGCAGGAAGGCGCCGTGGTGCATAAGGGCGAAGTTCTGCTGGACATCGACGACACCAGCGCCCAGGCGAGTCTGACCGACAGCAAGAGCAAGCTGGAAGGACAGCGCATCCGCGCCATCCGCCTGGAGGCCGAGGCCAAGGGGCAGGAAAACATGGTGGTGCCCGAGGAATTGCAGGGCAATCGGGATGTGCTGGACAGCGAATTGCAGCTGTTTCGCGCCCGTCGCCAGAAGCTGGAGCAGGAACGCCGCATCTTCGAAGAGCAGATTCGCCAGCATAATGCCGAAATGCTGGAGGTGCAGTCCCGCCGCCAGCGTCTGACCGGCGAATTAAACACGGCCAAGGAGCGTTCCAAGCTGATGGCCAACATGGCTTTGCATTCGGCGGCCTCGCATCTTGAAGTGCTGGAGGCCCAGGCCCGTGAGCAGCGGCTGGTGACCGAATTGGGCGATGCCGAGGCGGCCTTGCCGAAATTGCAGGGCGCCATCGCCGAGGCGCAGGCCCGCAGCGAAGAGTCGAAAGCCCGCTATCGCGCCGAAGCCCAGGGCGATCTGTCCACGACGTTGCAGGAAATCGAGCGGCTGGAAAACGCCATCACCGCCCAGAACGACCGCTTCACCCGCACGGAAGTTCGTGCGCCCGTGGATGGCATCGTCAACCGTATCAACGTCAACACCGTTGGCGGCGTGGTGAAGCCCGGCGACACCATCATCGAATTGACGCCGACCACGGACAAGGTGCTGATCGAGGCCAAGGCACGGCCCAGCGACCGCGGCGAATTGCGCACGGGCCTGCCGGCCAAGGTGCGCGTCAGCGCCTATGACGTGGGCGAGTTGGGCATTCTGACCGGACACGTTACCGAGGTCAGTGCCGACACGGTTCAAGAACAGCGCGGCGATCCTTATTACCGCGTGGTGATCCAGGTGGACGATCTGCCGGAAAGCTATGCGGGCAAGCAGATCGTGCCGGGCATGACCATCACGGGGGATGTGGTGATCGGCCGCCGGACGGTGATGAAATACATCATCTCTCCGTTTGCTAAATTTACGTACAATGCCTTCCGGGATGCCCGGTAAAGATCGGTGGTGGGACGATGAAGAAGAATAGATACGAGGTCTTTCTGGCTCAGGCGCTGGCGCCTTTTATCCTCGTGCTGTTGACTGCGCTGACCCATCTGGACTTTGTCCTTATGGCCATCGCCGGCAATACGTTCCTCAATGCCAGTATCATCGTCGTTGGAGCTTTGGGCTCCACTTTGATGATCCTGCGGATTTGGGACATGCACCGCGAGCGCAAAGTGCTGTTCCGTTTCCAGACCGAGACCCGGGGCGGCGCCGACATGAAGGGCTTGCTGGAAGCTCCGTGGCTGTCCGGTCGGGTCATGCACCGCTATCTCGACAACATCGCCCAGACCGGCGGCGAGCTGTCTTCGGCCCTGGATCAGCAGGCCATCGAAACCGAACTGCATGATCTGCAGGGCGAATTCGATTCGCGCATGGAATTCCCCGGTTTCCTGGTCGGCTTCATGATCGCCATGGGCCTGTTGGGCACTTTCATCGGTCTGTTGGAGACCCTGACCGGCATCAGTTCGATGCTGGACGGCATGGTCAACAGTCCCGCCAACGATTCGGTGGAGGCCGAGTTCCTGAAACTGGTGGGGCAGTTGCGCAAGCCGCTGGCCGGCATGGGCGTGGCTTTTTCGGCTTCCATGTTCGGTTTGGTGGGCAGTCTGGTGCTGGGCCTGATTCAGGTGACGGTGCGCCGCTACACCAAAGTGGTGATGAGCGATGCCCGCGACCTGTTGCACGAACTGACCGAGCGCGTGCGCGGGGTCGCTGTCGCGACCCAGGGCGCCGCCGCCGGCCAGCCGACCAGCACCCATGGCGGCGTCAGCCAGGAATTCCTGTCCGACTTCCTGGCCGAACTGATCGGCAACATGAATTCTCTGATGGAGCTGTTCAATCGCTCTCAGGATGCCGCGCTGGCTCAGACGGGCCGTATCGACAGCCTGTCCACCCGCATGGAAGAAGTGGCCGGGGCCATCGACAACAATGTGGAAGCCGCCAAGCGGACCAACGATCTGCTGGGCTTCGGTCCGCGCATGAAGGAAACCAACGAGGCCGTTCTGACGGAAATCCGTTCCTTGTTGACCAGCGGCCAGGAGCAGCAGAAAGCCTTGGTGCGCGCCGTCGACACCTTGTCGTCCATCGACCAGAAGCTGGCCAATTCCAATGACGGTTCGCGGAACCATTATGAAACCATTGGCCAGTTGAATACCCAGAGTCTGGCCAAGCTGGACGAGGCCGTGGGGATTCTGCACGACGTCAACGACCGCACGTCGGACAGCGAAACCAAGATGGACCGCAAGCTGCAAGGCCTGAACGCGACGGCCAACAGCATCGCCGTCGCCCTGCAGGGCCTGTCGCAAAAGTTGAGCGAGGTGGCGACCGTCAGTCAGTCGCAACTGACCAACCAGGGCTCGACCCAGGTGCTCTTCCGCGACGCTTCCTCGGAAGTTCAGGGCATGCTGAAGGAATTGCAGGACAAAATTCAGAAGCTACAAGAAGTGGAAATTGGCGCGACGCGCCATCTTTATGGTATCAAGGAATCGTTCGACAATTTGGGTGGGGCACTGGAATCGCTCAAGGGGCTATCGCAGGGCGTTGCGAAGCAGACCTCTCTCTTGGAGGCGACGTTGGAGGAAATGCGAACCTCGCAGCGTAACTTTGCGCGTGAATTGCGCGCCGAACTTCGTGAATTGGCCCGCGAACAGCGGCAGACGGCGTAAGGCTCTTAAATGGCTGACCAAACGGTCAAGATTCTTGGCGAGGACGCCAACGGGCAATTCAAACTCGACCTGCCCCAGGCTTCCGTTGCCCGCGTTGATGTTGTCGATATTGATTTCGTCATCACGACCAAGGATGGTCAGCGCCTGATTCTGCCCGGCGCGGCGCTTGACGCCACCTCGGATCATCCCCCGAGTCTCAGCTTCAAGGACGGCGTCGTCCGCGCCGATAAGCTTTTTGCCAAGGTCGACAAGGTTCAGACGCCGGAAACGTCGGTGCCGGCCATTGCCAGCATTCTCAAGGATACGCCGCCCAAGGAGCATCCCGACCAGACCAACGAGAACGACGCCCAGAACAATCAGCAAAGCAACCAGACGGATGTCGCGCCCCTGAGCATGCCCCAGGACAGCACCGTCGCCAAGCTGCTGGAACAGGCCGAAAAGGTTTCCGCCAGTACGGGTGTAAATAATCACCAGTACGACAAGGCGCCGACTCCGCCCAACCACAACACCAGCGTCGCTTCCGCCACCACGGCGGCGTCCGCCGCCGCGCCGAAGACCGTGGCGGTGCCGCCCGTGATGGAGGTCAGCTGGGGTAACGTGGTGGAGGTGACGCAGACTACCACCGTCATCAACGGCGTGACGCACAACCTCTATTTGGGCTCCGGCGGCGGTACCGGATCGGCGGCGACCAATAATATCGGCGTCCAGTCCGCGGCTCAGCTGACGACGCAGACCATCATCGGCGACAACGGCGGCGACGTCATCGTCGCCAACGGCAATTTCGCCAGCGGCACGTTCGAAAAACAGTTGGAAATCCTACTGGCGGGGTCGTTCCGCAGCCTGAGCAGCATCGCCATTTCCGGCTATCCGTCGGATTCCCTTCACAGCATTTCCGGCGCCACCTATGTGTCGGACAATCTGTGGACGGTCGCCCTCTCCGGCTCGTCGCTGAGCGCCTCGCTGCTGGACATCGTGTATCCGCTGAACGCCGTCGGCGAAAGCTATACTCTGACCATCACGGTCAATGCGATCGATTCCACCGGCGCCACCGTGACGTTGTCGGAAGTTCTGGTGCTGAAGGAAATCAGCGTCGACGGCGCGTCCGATCTTTTACTGACCGACAGCGCCGGAACCGTCTATGTGCTGCCGGCCAACGGCATCGGCAATTATCTGGCCGGCGGTTCAGGCGACGACACCATCTATGGCGGCTACGGCAAGAACACCATTTTGGGCGGCGCCGGCGACGACACCCTGATCGGCGGCGCCAGCCGCGACACCTTCTTGGGCGGCGCCGGGGCCGACACCATGATCGGCAACGGCGGAACCGGCGATCTGGTTTCCTACGCCGACAGCAGCACCGGCCTGATCATCGATTTGGGCACAGGAACCTCGACCACGGTTTCCGGCGTGCTGACCATCGCGTTGGGCAGCCATTCCACCGGCAACGCCAGCGGCGACGTTATTGAAGGCATCGCCACTCTGATCGGCACGACGGCGGGCGACACCTTCATCGGCGGTTCGGCCGCCGGATCGCCGGTCATGGACGGCAGCGGCGGCAACAACTACATCGACTACGAATATTCCGCCACCGGCGTCACGGTCAATCTGTCGGCGACCAATACGGCCGGTCAGGTCACTGTCGGCAACGATGTTTTCACCAACATAGAAAACGTTATCGGCAGCACCGGCAACGATACGCTGATCGGCGATTCTCACGTCAACACGTTCCTGGCCGGTTCGGGCAACGACGTCATCGAGGTGGGGACGGCCAGCGGCAATTATTACGACGGCGGTGCCGGCATCGACACCATCAGCTTCGCCAACGAAACGGCCGGGCTGACCATCGATCTGACGGGCGGCAGCCACGGCAGCTCCGTGGGAACCGGCGACACCATCATCAACATCGAAATCGTCCAGGGTACCAATTACGACGATACCTTCATCGGCGGCATGACCTCGGGCGTGACGCTCGACGGCGGTGCGGGCAACAACTGGATCGACTACGCCTATTCCTCGGTGTCCGAGACGGTGAACCTGTCCACCGGCGTCAACAGCGGCGGAGCGGTCAGCGATCATCTGCTGAACATCGAAAACATTTACGGCGGCAACAAGGGCGATCTGCTGATCGGCGACACGGTGGTCAACACCATCGTCGGCGGCACCGGCAACGACACCATCATCGGCGGCGGTACCGGCGGCGACGTGCTGTACGGTGGTTTGGGCAACGACACCCTGATCGGCACCGGCAGCACGGCGGCGGACACCCTTTACGGCGGCGCCGGCAACGACACCATGATCGGCGGTTCGGGCGCCGACGTGTTCGACGGCGGCGCCGGCACGGACATCGTCACCTATCAGAACGAAGCCGCCGGAACGGCCATCCTACAGACCAGCGGCGTGACCTCGACCGCCGGTCTGATCATCGACCCCAACGGTTCCAACGGCACCGGCACGGCCTCGAACGATACGTTCATCAATGTCGAGGAACTGGTCGGCACCAATTACGACGACACCTTCCTGGGCGGCGAAGTCAATTATGCGCTGACCTATGACGGCGGCACCGGCAACAACTGGATCGATTACAGCAATTCCAGCGGCGTCACTATCAATCTGAACACCAAGATCAACACCGGCTACGCCAAGTCCGACGTGCTGATCAATATCGACAACATCACCGGCAGCTCGGACAACGACGTCATCACCGGCAGTTCCCTGGTCGGCACCGGGGCATACAGCCTGAGCTCGGGCGGATTCACCCAGGCCACCCTCATGGGCGGCGGTGGCGACGATACCCTGAGCAGCGGCGGCGGCAATTACTGGCTGGACGGCGGGGCCGGCAACGACCGTCTAATCGGCACCGGCAGCACGTTCGCCGTGGCCGATTACGCCGATTCCTCGGCCGCGGTGACGGTGACGCTGAAAGGCACTTCGACGGGTACGGCGATCGGGACGGCGACCGGCACCGACAGCCTGATCAACATTGAGAACGTCTACGGCTCCAGTCTGAACGACGTTCTGGTCGGCGACTACAAGGCGAACACGCTTTGGGGCGCGTCCGGCAACGACACGATCATCGGCGGCGGCGGCGGGGACTATCTTGACGGCGGCGCCGGGACGGACCTTCTGAGCTACGCGTCGGTGACGGCGGGGATGACCATCGACATGTCGGCGGGGACGGCGCTCGGAGGCGACGGGACGACGGACACGCTGCTGAACTTCGAGCAGGTGGTCGGTTCGAGCCTGAACGACACGATCATTTCCTCGACGGGGCTTTCGGCCCTGGACGGCGGTTCGGGCACCGACGAAATCAGCTACAAGACGGCGGCCTTTGCGTCCGGCGTGACGGTCGATTTGCAGAACGGCGAGGCCTATTGGTCTGGCGGCAGCCAAAGCCTGACGAACTTCGAGAACATCCGGGGCTCGGCAGGGAACGACACGCTGATCGGCGACGGCAACGCCAACGTCATCCGCACCGGCGGCGGCTCGGACAACATCGACGGCGGCGGCTCCACCGGCGACTGGGTCTATTTCGACGATCTGGGGGCGGCGGTGACGGCCGACCTGACCGGCGGTACGGCGATCTACAGCGCCGGCACGGACCACATCGTCAACGTCGAGAACCTGTACGGTTCGAGCCTGAACGACGTGCTGACCAGCGGCAGCGGCAGCGGCACGCTGGTGGGCGCGTCGGGCGACGACGTTCTGACGGCGGCGGGCACGGCGGATCTGCTGCTGGGCGACACGGCGACCGACGCGCTGAGCGGCGGCAACGACACGCTGATCGCCGGCGGCAGCGGCGGGCATACGCTGTACGGCGGCGGCGGCAACGATCTTCTGCGCATCAGCAGCGGCAGCACGGCCAACACGCTGTTCGGCGGTTCCGGCAACGATGTGTTGGTGGACGGCGGCAGCGGCAGCAACACCCTGCTGGGCGGCGACGGGGCGGATACCCTGTATGCCGGTAGCGGCTCGGACACCCTGTCGGGCGGCTCGGGCGGGGACGTTTTGTACGGCAGCGCCGGCAGCCTGGGGTCGGCGACCCTGCTGGGCGACGACGGCGACGACACGCTGACGGCGGGGGCCGGCACCGACATTCTGCTGGGCGGCGTCGGCAACGACACGCTGATCGGCGGGGCGGGATCGTCGACCCTGTTCGGCGGCTCGGGCAACGACAGCCTGATCGGCGGCACGGGCACCGTGGTGGCGGATTACGCCGACGCCAGCGGCCCGGTGACGGTGACGCTGAACGGCACCTCGGTGGGGACGGCCTCGGGGCTGGGGATCGGCACCGACAGCCTTTACAACATCGAGAACGTCATCGGCGGCACGGGCAACGACGTGATCAGCGGCGACGGTCTGGCCAACAGCATCTGGGGCGGCCTGGGCAACGACACCATCGCCAGCGGCGGCGGCGCCGATTATCTGGACGGCGGCGCCGGCAGCAACAAGGTGGACTTCTCCAGCTTGAGCGCGGCGTTGACCATCGCCCTGAACGGATCGACGGCGAGCAATTTCAGCTCCAGCACCTATACCGGCACGCTGCTGAACTTCTCGGCGGTGACGGGCGGTTCGGGCAACGACGTCTTCTCGGGCAGTTCGGCCAACGAAAGCTTCGACGGCGGCCTGGGCACCGACACCATCGATTATTCGGCGCAAACCTCCTCGATCAGCGTCAACCTGTCGGCCGGCAGCGCCACGGGCACGGGCATCGGCACCGACACCCTGACCAACATCGAGGTCGTCCTCGGCGGCTCGGGGGCGGACGTGCTGCGCGGCGGCTTGGCCTCCGACAGCCTGTACGGCGGCGCCGGCAACGATACCCTGTTCAGCGGCACCGGCAACGATCTGCTGGACGGCGGTCTTGGTCAGGACGTCGTCGATTACCGCGCCAACGGCGGCACAGAAACCATCGATCTGCTGCACGGCACGGCGGTCGGTTCCGCCATCGGCACCGACACATTGGCCAATATCGAGGTCATTCTGGCGGGCACCGGGGCCGACACCTTCATCGGCGGCGTCGCCAATGTCACTCTGGACGGTGGCACCGGCACCGACGTGATCGATTACAGCCAGGAATCCGGCGCGGTCACCGTCAATCTGGGCGGCAGTTCCGGCGTCGTGCTGGGCACGACCGACACCTTGCTGAACATCGAGGTCGTGGTCGGCTCCAATCAGGACGATACCCTGATCGGCGGTTTGGCCTCCGACAGCCTGTATGGCGGCGCCGGCAACGACACGCTGATCGGCGGTACCGGCAACGATCTGCTGGACGGCGGCGCCGGCCAGGACATTCTGGACTACTCCGCCCAGACCAGCGGTTTGACCGTGGTTCTACGCGGGGCTTCCGCCGGTTCGGCGGTGGGATTGGGCATCGGCACCGACAGCCTTTATAATATCGAAGTCGTGCTGGGTGGCGCCGGCAACGACACCTTCATCGGCAGTAGCGCCAACGAAACCTTGGACGGTGGCGCGGGCACCGATACCCTGGATTACAGTTTCCAGGCCAGCGCGGTGCTGGTGGATTTGCTGGACGGCTCGGCGGCCGGCGGCGGGGTCGGCACCGACATTCTTAGCAATTTCGAGATCGTCGTCGGCAGCACTCAGAACGACACGCTGATCGCCAACGATTCCGGCAACAGCCTGTATGGTGGTTCGGGCAACGACACCCTGGTCGGCGGGGCCGGCAACGATGTGCTGGACGGCGGCGCCGGCACCGACGTCCTCAGCTATCAGAGCCATACCGACAATCTGACCATCGTGCTCAAGGGCAGTACCATCGGCACCGCCACAGGCGCGTCCATCGGCACCGACAGTCTTTATAACTTCGAGGTGGTGCTGGCCGGGTCGGGCAACGACACCGTGATCGGCAGTTCCTTGAGCGAAACGCTGGACGGCGGCGCGGGCACCGACACCCTGGACTACAGCGGTCTGGCCGGGCCGGTCACCGTTACCCTGGCGGCGGGGCTGGGAACGGCGACGGGAACCGGCGTCGGTACCGACAGCCTGTACAATTTCGAGGTGGTGGTCGGTTCGTCCGGCGCCGACTTGCTGACCGGCGGCCAGGCTTACGACACTTTGATCGGCGGCTTGGGCAACGACACCCTGGTCAGCGGTTCGGGCAACGACACCCTGGACGGCGGCGCGGGCACCGATACGGTGAGCTATACCGGCCAGACCAGCAATCTGATCGTGCAGTTGGCGGCCACGGCCACCGCCAGCGGCGCCGGTGTCGGCACCGACGTGCTGATCAACGACGAAATCATCCGCACCGGTTCGGGCGCCGATACGTTCCTTGGCGGAGCTTGGGCCGGCACGCTGGACGGCGGCGCGGGCATCGACACCCTGGACTACACGGCCACGACCAGCGCTCTGACCGTTACCTTGGGCGCGACCGCGGGCACAGCCATGTCGGCCCTTGGGACCGACATCCTTTATAGTATCGAGGTGGCGGTCGGTTCGACCCTGGACGATACCCTGATCGGCGGCATGACGGCCGACAGCTTGTACGGCGGTTCGGGCAACGATACTCTGATCGGCGGCGCTGGCAATGACACCCTGGACGGCGGTGCAGGAACGGACCTGTTGTCCTATGCCGGTCAGACCAGCGGACTGACGGTTCTGCTGAACGGCGCCGGGGCCGGTACGGCCTATGGCGCCGCCATCGGCACCGACAGTCTTTATAACGTCGAGATCATCCGCACCGGATCCGGCGCGGACACCGTGGTGGCCGGCAACAATTGGAGCGGCACGCTGGACGGCGGCGCGGGCGTCGACACGCTGGACGTCCACACCGAAACCAGCAATCTGACCTTCGCCCTGAACGGAGCCAACGCCGGCACCGCCATGGGCGGCACCCTGACCACCGACACGCTGTACAATTTCGAAGTCATCCTGTCGGGTTCGGGCAACGACATCTTCAGCGGCAGTTCGGTCAACGAGACGTTCGACGGCGGCGCCGGCATCGACATCGCCGATTACACAGCCATGACCAGCAGCCTGACGGCCAATCTGGCCAGCGGCACCGGCACTGCCATGGGGGCGGGCGCCGGGACCGACACGCTGATCAATGTCGAAGTGGTTTTGGGCGGCTCCGGCAACAACACCCTGATGGGCGGCTTGGCCGCCGATACCTTGATCGGCAACGTCGGCAGCGACACCTTCCTGGGCGGTGCCGGCGCGGACACCTTCGACGGCGGCGCGGGCATCGACACGGTCGATTACCGCAGTCAGACCGGCGCGGTGACGGTCGACTTGCACGGTACGGCTTCGGGCGTCGGCATCGGCACCGACAGCCTGACCAATATCGAAGTGGCCTATGGCGGCTCGGGCGCCGACGTGCTGGTGGCCAGCGACGCCGGCAACAGCCTGTACGGCTTTGCCGGCAACGACACCATCATCGGCGGTGCCGGCAACGATCTGCTGGACGGCGGCGCCGGCACCGACATCCTGGATTATCATAGCCAGACCAGCGGCATCACGGTCACTTTGACCGGCACCTCGGCCGGCACCGCCGTGGGAACCGGCATCGGCACCGACACGCTGTATAATTTCGAAGTTCTGCTGTCGGGCGCGGGCAACGACACCATCGCCGGCAATTACTGGAGCGGCACCATCGACGGCGGCGCCGGCCAGGACGTCATGGATTACAGTCTGCAGACCGGCAGCCTGACGGTCAATTTGGGGGCGGGCACCAGCAGCGGTCTCGCCACGGCCTTGGGCGGCGTTACTGATACCTTGATGAATATCGAGGTGGTAATCGGCAGCCAGTCCAGCGATACCCTGATGGCGGACGGTAACGGCGACAGCCTGTTCGGCGGCCTGGGCAACGACACCCTGATCGGCGGCGTCGGCAACGATACGCTGGACGGTGGCTCGGGCACCGATACGGTGACCTACGCCAGCCAGACCAGCAATCTGGTCGTGCAACTGGACGCCACGTCCGGCGCGACGGCGACCGGCAGCAACATCGGCACCGATATTCTGCTGAACGACGAGATCATCCGCACCGGTTCGGGCGCCGACACCTTTGTCGGCGGCAATTGGAGCGGCACGCTGGACGGCGGCGCCGGCATCGACGTGGTCGATTACTCCAACACCACCAGCGCCTTGACCCTGACATTGGGATCCGTGGTCGGAACCGCCATGTCGGCGGGCGTGGGGACGGATTACCTTTACAACATCGAGGTCGCGGTCGGCAGCAGCGGCAACGATACGCTGATTGGCGGCTTGACCGCCGATACCCTGTACGGCGGCGTCGGCAACGATACCTTCCTGGGCAGCGCCGGAGCGGACACCTTCGACGGTGGCGCGGGCATCGACACGGTCGATTACCGCAGCCAGACCAGCGCCCTGACGGTGGATCTGCACGGCACGGCCAAGGGTCTGGGCATCGGCACCGACAGTCTGACCAACATCGAAGTGGTGCTGGCCGGTTCCGGCGCCGACATCCTGACGGCCAGCGATACTGGCAGCAGTCTGTACGGTTTTGCCGGCAATGACACCATCATCGGCGGTTCGGGCAACGATCTGCTGGACGGCGGCGCCGGCACCGACATTCTCGATTATCACACCCAGACCAGCGGCTTGACCGTGACCATGACCGGCACTTCGGCCGGTACGGCCATGGGCGCCAACATCGGCACGGATACCCTTTACAATTTCGAGGTGGTGCTGGGCGGCAGCGGCAACGACACCATCGCCGGCAATTACTGGAGCGGCACCATCGACGGCGGCGCCGGCCAGGATGTGGTGGATTACAGCCTGCAGACGGATAACCTGACCATCAGTCTGTCCACCGGCACCGCCACCGGCGCAAGCGGAATCACGGACAGTTTGTTGAACATCGAAGTGGCGGTCGGCGGCCTGTCGGGCGATACCCTGATCGGTGATGCGAAGGTCGACAGCCTGTACGGCGGCCTGGGCGACGACACCCTGATCGCCGGATCGGGAACGGCCTGGCTGTTCGGCGGCAGCGGCAACGACCGTCTGATCGGCACCGGCAGTGCCCTTGCCGTGGCCGATTACGCCGATTCGACCTCGTCGCTGACGGTGGTGCTGCAAGGCACGTTGGCAGGCACGGCTTATAGCGCCAATGTCGGCACCGATACGCTGATCAACATCGAGAACGTCTACGGTTCAAACCTGTCGGATACCTTGATCGGTGACGCGAAGGCGAACACGCTCTGGGGCGCGTCCGGCAACGACACGATCATCGGCGGCGGCGGCGGGGACTATCTTGACGGCGGCGCCGGGACGGACCTTCTGAGCTACGCGTCGGTGACGGCGGGGATGACCATCGACATGTCGGCGGGGACGGCGCTCGGAGGCGACGGGACGACGGACACGCTGCTGAACTTCGAGCAGGTGGTCGGTTCGAGCCTGAACGACACGATCATTTCCTCGACGGGGCTTTCGGCCCTGGACGGCGGTTCGGGCACCGACGAAATCAGCTACAAGACGGCGGCCTTTGCGTCCGGCGTGACGGTCGATTTGCAGAACGGCGAGGCCTATTGGTCTGGCGGCAGCCAAAGCCTGACGAACTTCGAGAACATCCGGGGCTCGGCAGGGAACGACACGCTGATCGGCGACGGCAACGCCAACGTCATCCGCACCGGCGGCGGCTCGGACAACATCGACGGCGGCGGCTCCACCGGCGACTGGGTCTATTTCGACGATCTGGGGGCGGCGGTGACGGCCGACCTGACCGGCGGTACGGCGATCTACAGCGCCGGCACGGACCACATCGTCAACGTCGAGAACCTGTACGGTTCGAGCCTGAACGACGTGCTGACCAGCGGCAGCGGCAGCGGCACGCTGGTGGGCGCGTCGGGCGACGACGTTCTGACGGCGGCGGGCACGGCGGATCTGCTGCTGGGCGACACGGCGACCGACGCGCTGAGCGGCGGCAACGACACGCTGATCGCCGGCGGCAGCGGCGGGCATACGCTGTACGGCGGCGGCGGCAACGATCTTCTGCGCATCAGCAGCGGCAGCACGGCCAACACGCTGTTCGGCGGTTCCGGCAACGATGTGTTGGTGGACGGCGGCAGCGGCAGCAACACCCTGCTGGGCGGCGACGGGGCGGATACCCTGTATGCCGGTAGCGGCTCGGACACCCTGTCGGGCGGCTCGGGCGGGGACGTTTTGTACGGCAGCGCCGGCAGCCTGGGGTCGGCGACCCTGCTGGGCGACGACGGCGACGACACGCTGACGGCGGGGGCCGGCACCGACATTCTGCTGGGCGGCGTCGGCAACGACACGCTGATCGGCGGGGCGGGATCGTCGACCCTGTTCGGCGGCTCGGGCAACGACAGCCTGATCGGCGGCACGGGCACCGTGGTGGCGGATTACGCCGACGCCAGCGGCCCGGTGACGGTGACGCTGAACGGCACCTCGGTGGGGACGGCCTCGGGGCTGGGGATCGGCACCGACAGCCTTTACAACATCGAGAACGTCATCGGCGGCACGGGCAACGACGTGATCAGCGGCGACGGTCTGGCCAACAGCATCTGGGGCGGCCTGGGCAACGACACCATCGCCAGCGGCGGCGGCGCCGATTATCTGGACGGCGGCGCCGGCAGCAACAAGGTGGACTTCTCCAGCTTGAGCGCGGCGTTGACCATCGCCCTGAACGGATCGACGGCGAGCAATTTCAGCTCCAGCACCTATACCGGCACGCTGCTGAACTTCTCGGCGGTGACGGGCGGTTCGGGCAACGACGTCTTCTCGGGCAGTTCGGCCAACGAAAGCTTCGACGGCGGCCTGGGCACCGACACCATCGATTATTCGGCGCAAACCTCCTCGATCAGCGTCAACCTGTCGGCCGGCAGCGCCACGGGCACGGGCATCGGCACCGACACCCTGACCAATATCGAGGTCGTCCTCGGCGGCTCGGGGGGGAACACGCTGATCGGTGGCTTGGCCTCCGATACTCTGTACGGCGGCGCCGGCAACGATACCCTGATCGGCGGCACCGGCAACGATACCTTGGACGGCGGCGCGGGAACCGATCTGGTGTCTTACGCCACCACCAGCAGTCTGACCGTTCTGTTGAACGGAAGCGGCGCCGGTACGGCCTACGGCACGGGCGTCGGCACCGACAGCCTGTACAACATCGAGATTTTGCGCACCGGCTCGGGTAACGATACGGTAATCGGCAGCGGCAATTGGAGTGGCACGTTGGACGGCGGAGCTGGTGCCGACGTTCTCGATTACAGCACTCTGACCAGCGGCCTGACCGTGGACCTGAGCGCCGGGCAGGCATTGTTGAACGCCTCGGCGACCGACAGCCTTTATAATTTCGAGGCGGTGATTGGCACCAGTCTGGCCGACACACTGATCGGCGGCAGCGCGGCTTCGACTCTGTATGGCGGTTCGGGCAACGACGTCTTCATCGGCAGCGCCTGGAACGAAACCTTCGATGGCGGCGCTGGCCGGGACACGGTTGATTACAGCGCCACCACCAGCAATCTGACGGTCAATCTGGCCGCAGGCACCGGCACGGCCATGAGCGCCGGAGCGGGGACTGATCTTCTGATCAACGTCGAAGTGGTGGTGGGCGGTTCCGGCAGCAACACGCTGATGGGCGGCCTGACTGCCGACACCCTGATCGGCAACGCCGGCAGCGATACCTTCCTGGGCGGCACCGGAGCGGACACCTTCGACGGCGGGGCGGGCATCGATACGGTCGATTACCGCAGCCAGACCAGCGCCTTGACGGTGGATCTGCACGGCACGGCGATCGGGCTGGGCATCGGCACCGACAGCCTGACCAACATCGAAGTGGCCTACGGCGGTTCGGGCGGCGATACCTTGATCGCCGGAGACGGCGGCAACAGCCTGTACGGCTTCGCCGGCAACGACACGCTGATCGGCGGTTCGGGCAACGATCTGCTGGACGGCGGCGCCGGCACCGACGTGCTGAGTTATCACAGCCAGACCAGCAATCTGGTGATCTCGCTGAACGGCGCGGGAGCCGGGACGGCTACCGGCGACAGCATCGGCACCGACAGCCTCTACAATTTCGAGGTCGTGTTGGGCGGCACCGCTGGCACGGACCAGTTGATCGTCAATGGCTGGAGCGGCACCATCGACGGCGGCTCGGGCCTGAGCATCCTCGATTACAGCGTCCAGACCAGTGCGGTTACCGTCAACCTCAGCGGCGGCACCGGCTTCGCCTATGGCGCGGGGTTCGGGACCGATACGCTGTTCAACATCGACGCGGTGATCGGCTCGACCGGCAACGATACCCTGATCGCCGGAAACTCGGGCAACAGCCTGTATGGCGGTTCGGGCAACGATGTTATTCAGGGCGGCGCCGGCAACGATCTGCTGGACGGCGGTTCGGGCCAGAACGTCCTGGATTATCATACCGACACGGCGGGCGTGACCGTGCATCTGAACGGTTCGGCGGCGGGCGTGGCCACCGGCTCGAACATTGGCGCCGACACCGTTTACAATTTCGAAGTGGTGCTGGGCGGTTCGGGCAACGACACCCTGATCGGCGACAACCTGGGCGACACCCTGTACGGCAACGGCGGCAACAACTCGCTGTATGGCGGCACCGGCAACGATACGTTCTATGGCGGCACCGGCAACGATGTGATCGACGGCGGCGCCGGGATCAACGTTCTGGACTACAGCGCCGCGACCTCGTCGCTGACCGTCGCCCTGAACGGCTCCCTGGCGGGGACGGCCACCGGCGCGGCCATCGGCACCGACACCCTGTACAATGTCGAGGTGATTGTCGGCAGCACGGCCGCCGATACCCTGATCGGCGACACCAACGCCGATACCCTGTACGGCGGTTCGGGCAACGACGTGCTGATTCCGGGCCTGGGATCGGCCACCATCGACGGCGGCGCCGGTATCGATACCGTGGACTTCTCCAGTCAGACCGACAATCTGCGCATCACCGTCAACGGCCAGGCCATCGGCGATGGCGCCGATTATCTGTTCAACGTGGAAGTCATCAAGGGCGGCCAGGGCAACGACACCATCGTTGCCGATAATCTGGGCGACACCCTGTACGGCAATTCCGGCAATGATTCCCTGGTCGGCGGTTCGGGCAACGACGTCATGGACGGCGGCGCCGGTCAGGATACCGTCGACTATCACGGCCAAGCGGGAAATCTGACGATCTCGTTGGCCACCGGCATCGCCACCGGCGTCGGCATCGGCACCGACACCTTGTCCAATTTCGAAGTGGTGCTGGGCGGTTCGGGCAACGACGTCATCACCGGCAATGCGTCTCTCAGCACGACGCTGTACGGCAACGGCGGCAACAACTCGCTGTATGGCGGCGCTGCGGCCGATACGTTCTATGGCGGCACCGGCAACGACGTCATCGACGGCAAAGGCGGGACCGACGTTGTCGATTACAGCGGCCAGAACAACAACCTGACCATCGCCTTGAACGGCGCCGCCAACGGCACGGCCATGGGCAGCAACATCGGCACCGATACGCTGACCAATGTCGAGGTGATCTGGTCCGGTTCCGGCAACGACACCATCATCGGCAGCACCGCCAACGAAAGCTTCGACGGCGGCGCCGGTACTGACACTCTGTATTACATTAACCAGACCAGCGGGATGACCATCAACCTGCTGACCGGCACGGAAACGGGCGCGGGCCTGGGCACCGACACCCTGACCAATTTCGAAATCGTGGTTGGCGGCTCGGGGGCCGACGTTCTGGTGGCCGACAACAAGGGCGACAGCCTGTACGGCGGCATCGGCAACGACACTCTGATCGGCGGTACGGGCAACGATCTGCTGGACGGCGGCGCCGGGACCGACACCCTGGATTACCATACCCAGACCAGCGGTCTGACCATTCTGCTGAACTCCACTTCGGCGGGCACGGCCATGGGGTCGGGCATCGGGACCGACAGCCTTTATAATTTCGAGATCGTGTTGGCCGGTTCGGGCAACGACACCATCATCGGCAGCGCCGCCAACGAAACCATCGACGGCGGCGCCGGTATCGACACCGTGGATTACAGCGGCCAGACCAGTTCGGTGACCGTCAATCTAGCGGCGGGTACCGGCACGGCCATGGGCGCGTCCATCGGCACCGATATCCTGATCAATGTGGAAGTGGTGGTCGGCCTGACCGGCGACGACACTCTGATGGGCGGTCTGGCGGCGGACACCCTGTTCGGCGGCGCCGGCAACGACACCCTGATCGGCGGTACCGGCAACGATACCATGGACGGCGGCGTCGGCATTGATATCGCCGATTATCACACGCAGACCAGCAGCCTGTTCGTGGCCTTGAACGGTGCTTCGGCGGGGACCGCCTATGGCGCGGGCATCGGCACCGACAGCCTTTACAATATGGAAGTGGTGATTACCGGCGCCGGTAACGACACCCTGATCGGCAACAGTGCTCTGAGCAGCACCCTGATCGCCGGAGCCGGCAGCGACACGGTCATCGGTGGCGCGGCCAACGACACCCTGGACGGCGGCGCCGGTATCGACACCCTCGACTACAGCGCCATGGCCGGACCGATGACCGTGCTGTTGAACGGCACCTCGGCGGGCACCGGCGTGGGGGCGTCCATCGGCACCGATACCCTCTATAACTTCGAGATCGTGCTGGGCAGCGCCGGTAACGACACCATCGTCGGCAACAGCCTGATCAGCAACACCATCTATGGCAACGGCGGCAACAACTCGCTGTACGGCGGTCAGTTGGCGGACACCCTCTACGGCGGCACCGGCAACGATCTGATCGACGGCGGCGCGGGCGTCGATATGGTGGATTACAGCAGTTCCAGCAACCCGATCACGGTAAGCCTGAACGGCGCCGCGGCGGGCACCGCGACCGGCACGTCCATCGGCACGGATACGCTGTACAATGTCGAAGTCATCGTGGCCGGTGCCGGCAACGACGTGCTGACGGCGAATCCTTCGACGGCGACCTCGTTGTATGGCGGCGCCGGCAGCGATCTGCTGACCGGCGGTTCGGGCAACGATCTGCTGGATGGCGGCGCCGGCACCGACACGTTGAATTACAGCGGCCAGACGGGCAACCTTTACATCGCCCTGAACGGCGCCGCGGCCGGCACCGCGTTCGGGGGCGGCATCGGTACCGACACGCTGTATAACTTTGAAATCGTTCTGGGCGGTTCCGGCAACGATACCATCGTCGGCAACAGCGCCATCAGCAACACCATCTATGGCAACGGCGGTGTCAACTCGCTATATGGCGGCAATCAGTCCGACACTTTCTATGGCGGGACCGGCAACGACTATATCGACGGCGGCGCCGGTTCCGACGTGGTGGATTATCGCGGCGAAAGCGGTGCGGTCACCGTCACCTTGAACGGCGCGTCCAGCGGTTCGGCTTATGGTTCGACCATCGGCACGGACACGCTGATCAATGTTGAAATCGTCCTGGGCGGTTCGGGGAACGATATCTTCATCGGCAGCAGCCTGAACGAGACGTTCGACGGCGGCACCGGCATCGACACCATCAATTACGGCGGCCAGACCAGCCCGCTGACCATCAATCTGCTGGCCGGATCGGCCAACGGCCTGGGCATCGGCACGGACACCCTGACCAATATCGAAGTGGTGATCTCGGGCTCCGGCGCCGACACCCTGATCGGCGACAACAAAGGCGACAGCCTGTACGCCGGGGCCGGCAACGATACCGTGTTCGGCGGCTCGGGCAACGACCTGCTGGACGGCGGTGTCGGCCAGGACATCTTGTCCTTCGCCAATCAGGTTTCCGGCGTGACGGTCAGCCTCAACGGCTCGTTGGCGGGCACGGCCACCGGCAGCACCACCGGTACCGACAGCCTTTACAATTTCGAAGTGGTGCTGGGTGGTTCCGGCAACGACGTCATCACCGGCGACGGTCTGGGCGATACTTTGTATGGCGGAGCCGGCAGCGACAGCCTGTACGGCGGCGCCGGCAACGACACCCTGGTGGGCGGTTCCGGCAACGACCTGCTGGACGGCAAGGGCGGCACGGACACCGCCGACTACAGTCAGGAAACCGCAGGCATCACAGCCTCGTTAACGGGCAGTTTTGCCAACGGCTCCAGCGCCGGCACCGACACCCTGGCCAACATTGAGGTGGTGATCGGCACCGGCTTCGCTGACACCCTGATCGGCGGTCTGTCCAGCGACAGCCTGTATGGCGGCGCCGGCACCGACACCTTCATCGGCGGCACCAGCACCGGCACGGATCTGTACGACGGCGGCGCCGGGACGGACGCCGTGTTCTACAGCACCGCCACCAGCAATCTGGTGATCGCGCTGAATGGGGCGTCGGCGGGCACGGCCTACGGCGCGAGCATCGGCACCGACACCCTTTACAACATCGAGATCGCGGTCGGCGGTTCCGGCAACGATTCGCTGGTAGGCGACAATTTGGGCGACAGCCTTTACGGCGGTTTGGGCAATGACACCCTGACCGGCGGTTCGGGCAACGATCTGTTGGACGGCGGCGCCGGCACCGACGTGCTGAACTACTCCACTGTCAACGCCAACATCAGCGCGACCTTGAACGGCAGCCTGATCGGCACCGCCACCGGCACGGCCATCGGCACCGATACGCTGTATAACGTCGAAGTCTATCTGGGCGGCTCTGGCGCCGACTACATCACCATTCTCGACACCAACACCAGCCAGCTCAGCAGCGTTTACGGTCACACCATCGACGGCGGCGCCGGCATCGACACGGTCAACTATTCGAACGACGCCAACGGCGTGACGGTCTATCTGACCGGCTACAGCACGTCCGGCGTCCTGACCAGCAGCGGGGTGTCAGGCTATGCCGGGTACGGCGGCAAGGACGCCCAGGGCGACTACTACACCAACGTCGAAAACGTCATCGGTTCCAATCTGGCCGACACCCTGGTCGGCGGCACACTGTCGAACACGATCCTGGGCGGTTCGGGCAACGATCTGATTTCCGGCCTGGGCGGCGGCGATACCCTGGACGGCGGCGCCGGCACGGATACCGTGGATTACTCCTTCACCGGCAGCAGCCTGACCATTTCGCTGACGGGAACGGCGGGAACCAGCACGGGCACGGCCAAGACGTCGAGCTATACGGATACGCTGCTGAATTTTGAAAACATCATCGGCGGCTATGGTAACGACACCATCATCGGCGATTCCAACGACAACACCATCGACGGCAATGCCGGCAGCAACTCTTTGTATGGCGGCGCCGGCAACGACACCTTCATCGGCGGGCATGGCAGCGACTATGTCGACGGCGGCGCCGGCAGCAGCGACGCCTTGACCTTCCTGGCGGCCAGTTCCGGCATTATCGTCTATGCCAACGGTCAGTCCTTGGGCACGGCCAGCGTCGGGGGGCTGACGGATACCTTCGTCAATATCGAGTACATCTACGGCTCGAACTATGTGGGCAACACCTTGGTCGGCGTCAGCGGCGTCAACCACCTGATCGGCGGCAATGTGGCCGATACCCTGATTTCGGGCACCGGCACGGATTATCTGGTCGGCAACGGCGGCAACGACACCTTCATCGGCGGCCATGGGCACGCCTTTATCGACGGTGGTTCGGGAGACACCGCCGACATGGTGATGTACAGCGACGCCACGGCGGGGGTGACCGTCGACCTGTCGCTGGGAACCGCGCACGGCAGCGGCAGTTGGGCGGATTCGCTGAGCAACATCGAATACATCACCGGCAGTTCGTACAATGACGTGCTGGTCGGCAACAGCTCGGCCAACATGATCAACGGCGGTTTGGGCAACGACACCATCTATGGCGGCGGCGGTGCCGACACCCTGCTGGGTGGTTCGGGCAACGACAGCATCATCCTGTCGGCTACGGATCTGGCGTCGGTGGCTTCCATCGATGGCGGCAGCGGTTCCGACTATCTGGGCGTGACCAGTGCCATGTCGCTCAGTCATGGTTCGTCGGTGATTTCCAGCATCACCAACGTCGAAAACATCGATCTGACCGGCGGCGGCACCAGCATTTCGGCGACGGCGGCGCTGTCCTATTCCGACATTTCCCAGATACTGGGTAGCAGCAGCACGTCTTCTGCCCTGACGCTGGAAATGAACGGCAGCAGCTATCTGCTGACCGGCAGCAGCGGCTCGACGGCGGCTTTGCTGACCACGGTCGGAAGCTCGACGGTGTTGGACGGGGATACCATCACCCTGACCAGCCACACCAGCACCACCTACAACTCCACCACCTATACTTCGGACTACTACACGTATGTGCATAGTGGTGCGACGGTGACTCTGGACCTTGTGCATCACTGATGACTGAAACAAAGGGACTTCCTCTCGATCAGGCGCTGGCCGCCGTCCTGGCCGGCTTGGGCCGTCCGCCGGCATTGATCGAGGGCAATCCGGCGGAAAATCCGTCGGCTTTCCTGGGCGACATCCTGTCGCCGCTGGGGGTGCAGGTCAGTCTGATGCGCATGCCTGCGCGTAAATCGGACAAGGATTTCGCCCTGCCGGAACTGCTTGGCATGGCGGCTTTGGTCGAATTGGCCGATGGCGGTTGGCTGCCCTTGGTGGCGCGTCCGGGCGATGCTCCGCCGGAGGTGGCGGGGGCCGACGGCGGTTTGGCCCTGCTGCCGACGCCGTTGCCCGCGTTGAGCGGCCGCGCTTATGATTTGCGGGATATGCCCGAGGCCGAGCTGAACGTCGAGGTGCGCGGTTTCCTGCGGCGTAATTGGCGCTACATGTTTCCCATCATCGTCGGCGGCGTGATCTCAAACCTGCTGAATCTGGTGATTCCGCTGTTCGGCAGCTTCGTGTACGACAAGGTGCTGGGCAACGGCGTCAGCGACACGTTGTGGGCCATGGTGCTTGGCGTTCTGCTGGGAGTGGGGCTGGATTTCTGCACCCGCGCCTTGCGCATCCAGCTGGTGGAGCGGATGGCCGTAACCTCGGAGGGCGATATCGACCGCGCCTTGTTCCGCGGCCTGCTGCTGCGGCCCGGGGCCTTGCCGCCGGTCGGCGTCGTCCTCGACAAATACAAGCAGATGCTGTCCAGCCGCGATTTCGTGTCGTCGAGCTATCTGCTGGCGGCGTCCGATCTGCCGTTCCTGCTGCTTTATCTGTTCTGCATTCTGCTGGTGGGCGGCCCGATGGTGCTGGTGCCCATCTTCTGGGGCGGCATGACCATGCTGCTGAACGCCATCATGACGACGCCGGCCCGGCAGTACGACCGGCAGGCCCGCCGCGCCGGCGAGGAGCGGGTGGGCATTTTGGCGGATCTGCTGATGGCCCGTGAGGCGGTGGTCACTAGCCGCTGGAGCGACGAACTGGGGCGCCGCTGGCGGCGGGCCAGCGACAACGCCGCCGTGTCGGCGGGCCGCACCCGTTTCTGGAATTCGCTGGTGGGGGCCGTCGCCAGCTGGTCCAACAGCCTGTCTTACGCTTCGGTGATGGTGGTCGGCGCCTATATGGTCGAGGACCATCTTTTGACCTCGGGCGGCATGATGGCGGCGTCGATGCTGACGTCGCGCTGCCTGATCATCGTCAGTTCGGTGGCGTTGCTGTCGACCCGTTTCCGGGAATTCCGCCGGGCTCTCCGCGAGATGGACGCCATGATTCCCGCCGGCAAGGGGGACGACGGCATGGTGCGCCCGGTCAATCCCACCGGCGACATTCACATCCAGGGCGTGACCTGGAAGCCGCGCAGCGATTCCCGTCCAATTCTGCAAGGATTGGAATTGCGGGTGCATCCGGGCGAAATCATCGGCATCGCCGGTTTGCCCGGTGCCGGCAAGACGACCCTGATGCGTTTGGTCTGCGGCGTCGAGCTGCCCAGCGAAGGACGGGTGCTGTTGGACATGCTGCCGGTCGACATGTGGTCGCAGCAGCAGCGCGCCCATGCCATCGGCTACAAGACGCAAGACGCCGTTTTGTTCGACGGAACGCTGGAGACCAATATCCGCGCCGGAAACAACGGGGCGAGTCTGGACGATCTGCGCCGGGCCATCGACATGGCGGGACTGCGCCCCGCTTTCGAGCGCGGCGAGATGACCTTGGGCACCCAGGTCGGGCCGCGGGGAAGCTTCCTGTCGGGCGGTCAGCGGCAAATGGTGGCTTTGGCTCGCGCCTTCCTGGGCGATCCGGCCATTCTGCTGTTGGACGAGCCGTCGACCGGCTTCGATTCCCAGGCCGAGATCAACCTGGCCCAGCGTCTGGCCGGTCTGGCCGGGCAGCGGACCATTCTTATCAGCAGCCACAGCCGACCGCTGCTCTCCATCTGCAGCCGCATCATCGTGTTGCAGGGAGGGCGCATCGTCGCCGACGGCCCGCGCGAGAAAATTCTGATCAACTAGAACAGTTTCGCCCGGGCGGAAACGTCGTCCGTTGTGTGCAAAGCGGCCCGTGTCGGGTCCGCTTTAGCCTTTGTTCTGTTCCAGCAGGCTGATCCAGCGGGGCGAGACATGCTCGACCTCGAAGAACCAGCTATGGTCCAGGCAAGGCTTATACATGCGGAAGGTCTTCATGACCGACAGGGTCGCCGCCGAATCCAGGGGCGAGAAATAGCTTTCGTCGCCATCGAGGAAATAGGGGCCCTGGCGCCAGATGCGCTGTTGGCTGTTGCTGAGGATGAAACAGCCGGACGAGGGATAGCTGGAGCGCTTCATCTCGTAGGTGTCGCCGCCGAATTCAAAGCTGACGCGGGGATGGTCGGCGATGTTCTGATATGCGGCGGTGCGGGCCAGTCCTACCGCCCAATCCACATACAGCTTCCGCTGAAGAGTGCGTCCGCCCACCTCGTAGCGCTGGGGCTGAAGCAGGGCCAGGGGATCGTTGACGGAATCGAAGGCCCGACGTTTGCGGAAGAACAACGGGTCGTGGATGGCGACGTCGTCCTCCAGATAGACGCTGTAGTCGTATTTGTCCCCTTCCTCGCCCAGCAGGCGGTGGGCGACGAATCCCAGACGCAAAGGGTCGCAATTGGTGGTGGCGTGGCGGAACGTGCTGCGCAAATGGGCCGGCAGTTCGCCCAGCAGATGCTCGCCGTCGCGGGTGACGATGACCACCTCCAGCTTGTGTGCGGGCTTGACCCGCCGGGCCATGGCTTTGCTGTGGTTCAGGCCGAAGCAATGGGGGCCGAAGGCGGTTTGCAGACTGGACAGCACGCGGCTCAGGGCGATAACCCGTTCGCGCCGGGCGTTCGGGCGCATGGAGCGGTTGACGGCGTTGTTGTCGCCGCTTTTGTCGCCGCCGTAATAATGCGGTATCACCACCAGAATGTTCATTGCGTCGTGGTCCCCCTGAGGCGGGCTGATGGTGCCCAGGAACGCCCCTTGCGTCAATGGAGGGGCTGGGGCACCCTTCGCGGGTGATGATCGATTCCGCTTCTTCTTTCCGCCATGAAGCCTTGCGGCTGTTGCAATCCGGCCGCCCGCGCGAGGCCGAAGCCGTGTTGCGCCGTCTACTGCTGTCCGACATGGGCTGGGCGCCGGCCTATTGCCTGTTGGCCCAGGCGGCGCACATGCAGGGGCGGCGCATGGAGGCGGTCACCTTGGCCGGGCATGCTGCCGAACTGGCTCCCGACCTGGCGGAGAACCACTTCATGCTGGGCGTCGCCCTGATGGGCATGAACGCGCTGGAGCGCGCCCACGATGCCTTCGAGGCGGCATTGAGGGCCGATCCTTCTCTGGCCGAGGCGCACCTCAATCTGGGCAATGTCGATAAGCTGCAAAAGCGTCCCGATGCGGCGGCGGAGCATTATCGGCGGGCGCTGGAATTGCGCCCGGCCATGGCCGAGGGACATTTGAACCTGGGGACGTTGCTGCGGGACCAGGGCGATTATGTCGGGGCGGAGCAGGCGGCGCGGCGGGCGCTGGAGGCGATGCCTGGCGTGGTCGGAGGCTATCTCAACCTGGGCAACGCCCTGTCGGAACAAGGGCGCTACGCCGAAGCCGTCGAAGCCTATCACCGGCATCTGGAGCAGGTGCCCGGCGACGTCGCCAACTGGGTGACGCTGGGAGCCAATCTGGCGGCGTTGGGGCGGCGCGATGAGGCCTTGGCGGCCCATGACCGGGCCGTCGCCCTGGCACCCGATGATGGCTTGCAGCGATTTGAACGGTCGGTGACGCGGCTGCTGTTCGGTGATTTTGCCGGCGGCTGGGCCGATTACGAATGCCGCTGGAGCAAGCCCAGCCTGAAGGCCGAACGTCCGAATTTGCCGGGTCGCGAATGGCGGGGCGAAGATATCGGGGGCAAGACCCTGTTCGTCTTCGGCGAGCAGGGCTATGGCGACAACATTCAATTCGCCCGCTATCTGCCGCTGCTGGTCGAGCGGGGGGCGAAGGTGGTGTTCTGCTCGGAGAAAACCCTGAGCAGCCTGTTCGAGCCGATGATGGGCCGCGGCATCCAGTGGTACGACGGCGACGGGCCGGTGCCGCCTTATCATTACTATGTGCCGCTGCTCAGCCTGCCCCATCATTTCGGCACGCTGCTGGAAACGATTCCGCTCCCCGCGCCTTACCTGACGCCGTCCCAGGCCCGCCGCGATGCCTGGCGGGAACGGATCGCCGCCTGCAAGCCGGGGAAAAACCTGAAGGTCGGATTGGTTTGGACTGGGCGGCCGGTTCACGGCAACGACAAGGAGCGGTCTTTGTCTCCGGATTTGTTGAAGCCCGTTCTCGACCAGCGCGGGATATGCTTTTTCAGCCTGCAAAAACCGTCTCGTCCAGGACATATGGAAGTTCTGCAATCCTTGGGACGGGTTCATGATCTGTCGCTGCAGCTGGAGGATTTCGCCGATACGGCGGCGGCTCTGGAAAATTTGGATCTTCTGATTTCCGTCGATACGGCGGTGGCTCATTTGGCGGGGGCCTTGGGGCGGCCGGCTTGGGTTCTGATCGCCCGGCATCCTGATTGGCGCTGGCTGCGTGAAAGGGACGACAGCCCCTGGTATCCCAGTTTGCGTCTGTACCGCCAGCCGACCAAGCGGGACTGGCCTTCCGTTATAGCCCGCTTGGCCGAGGATTTATCGAAATTGGTCTTGATGGAAAAAGCAAAACGGGGGTGATGCGCCTCCATTTTGCCAGGGGTTCGTATAAAATTTTATATAATGGATGGCTGTATAAGTTTTAATCCCTGTGTTGATTTGTTCTTGGTGCCAAACTACTATCGTTTCGAGCATGCGTCTGCGGCATGTGCATTAAGGTTGTCTGTAGAGGCGACCTTTGATTCTTGCTAAATGAACGTTGCGGTCTGGAAACGAAGGGCTTTCATAAGCCCGTCTTTCTCTGTGATGATAGTCCAAACGATATATTCTGTGCGAGGCATCGCAGCGGAGCCAAGAAATGTTCGAGTGGGAAGAAGACTACAAGATCGGTCTGCCGGAGATGGATGCCGAGCACTTGGTCCTGTTTGCTCTGATCAACCAGATCGAGATCAATGTGAATGGCGAAAAGGCCGATGATTGCTTGCGCGACGTTTTAGGCGCGCTTCTTTCATATGTCACATTTCACTTTTCCCATGAGCAAGAAGTGATGGCCGCGCACGGTTATCCCGGGCTGGCCGATCATATTCGGCAGCACGAGGAGTTTTCCAAGACGGTTCACGCCATGGCCGAGGACGACGCAGAGGGCGGTCTGGAAGCGGCTTTGAAGCTGCGCGGCGTCGTGTTGAATTGGCTGATCAATCATATCCTGCGAGCGGATGCGGACTATGCCGCCTACATCCGTGGAAAATGAGGCCGTCAACAACCCCAAGGGACTGAAAGTCCCCCGGACCGCCGCCACCGTCCATGTGGGAGGCGACCGGGAGCTTTTGGTCGATTTGGCTAAGCTGCGCAAAAGCAGCGTCGGCTGGCGGGCCGTGCATTTGCTAACCTCGCCGCTGTCGCGCCGCAAAAGTTTCGCCGGGGATCTGATCTCGGCCAACGAGATCATCATGGCCGTGCTGGTGACCGGCGCCGGCTACAAGGTCTACAATCTGGCCAACGGCGATATCGTCTTCACCTATTCCCAGGTGGCGACTCCGGCCATCGTCGCTCTGTGCACCTCGTTGGAGACGACCATCTTCGACGGCGTGACGCCGATCAAGAACATCTACGGCGAATACGGCCACTACAAGCTGTTCGATCTGGCCCGCGACATGCCCAAGCTGATCGAGGGCGTGCGCACTGTGCTGTCGGCCGAGCCGCAGCAAACAGCCATAAAGCCGCCCATCGGGCCGAAGCATGCGGTGCTGATTTCCGAGAAGCTGCGGGGATCCAACATCCGGGCGCTGGTCTTCAACCAGCCCATCTACAACATCACCCATGAAAAGCCGTCCATCGAATTCCTGGAATTCTATACGTCCATCGCCGAGCTTGAGAAAGCTTTTGCCCCAGACCGCTCCATCGCCGCCAATCCCTGGCTGTTCAATCTGATCAAACGGGAACTGGACGTGGCGCTGATGCGTTCCATTCATCGCGAAATCGCCGATTACCGGCACAAGGCCTTCAGCTTGAATCTGCTGGTGGACAGTTTCATGTCCGACGGCTTTCGCGCCTTTTTGCAGGCTCTGCCGGTGAAATTGGGCGGCAAGGTCTATGCCGAGCTGGAGCGGGCCGATCTGGTGCAGCATTCGCACCTGCTGCTGGATCTGCTGGAGCGCGCCCGCCAGTTGGACGTGCCGATCTGTATCGACGGCCTGTCCCATCACGACATTCATCTGATGCGGCTGGCGGATTTGCGCTTCAGCTTCATCAAGCTGAAGTGGGACCAAGACATCACTTCGGCCCCGCCGGCCGATGTGGCTCTATTGGTGAAAGAGCTGAAATCCGCCAATTCCCGGATCATCCTGACCCGCTGCGACAGCCCGAAATCCCTGTCCTTCGCCCGCGCCATGGGCATCAATTACGTACAGGGCAGGCTGGCCGACGAATATTTTCGCACGGGCGAGACGCTGGATCTGTAGGCAAAGCTTGACTCTTCGCCCGCTCTTTGCATAATCCGCCGCTCATTCCCGAGAATGTGGGCCGGTATCCAATCCGTTCCCCGCCCGGCTTTCATAAGGCGCAGGGACTTATCGGGACAACATAACCATGGAACGGATGAGCCATGAGCAAGCGTATTGCAGCTAAGTACAAGATTAACCGCCGCTTGGGCGTGAACCTTTGGGGCCGCGCCAAGTCCCCGATGAACAAGGGACACGAAAATCCCCCGGGCCAGCATGGCGCCCGCCGCAAGAAGCCTTCCGACTTCGGCACCCAGTTGTCTGCCAAGCAGAAGCTGAAGGGCTATTACGGCAACATCAGCGAGAAGCAGTTCCGCAAGCTCTATGACGAGGCCGTGCGCCGTCGTGGCGACACCTCCGAAAACCTGATCGAGCTGCTGGAACGCCGCCTGGACGCCGTCGTCTATCGCATGAAGTTTGCTCCGACCCCGTTCGCCGCCCGCCAGATCGTCAACCACGGTCACATCCGCGTCAACGGCAACCGCGTCAACATCGCCTCCTACCGCATCAAGGACGGCGACGTCGTCTCGATCAAGGATAAGAGCCGCGACATGGCTCTGATCATCGAAGCTTCCCAGTCGGGTGAGCGCGACATTCCGGAATATCTGAATGTCGACCAGAAGGAACTGAAGGGTTCCTTCGTCCGCGCCCCGAAGCTGGCCGATGTGCCCTATCCGGTGCAGATGGAACCCAACCTGGTCATCGAATTCTATTCGCGTTAATCAGGTCCGGTTCTTCGGAACGGAAAAAGCCCGGCGGTTTCCCGCCGGGCTTTTTGTTTTGCGGGAAAGATTTACTGCTGCGGTGTCATGACCACGACGGCGCGAACGGTTAGCGAAACGAGAGACTCGCCGGCCACGGCTGTCGGAGGCAGAGCTTTTCTGTTGTTGTTGCTTGCCGAGCTTTTGGACCGAGCGGGCCCATCACCTGATTGTTCCGAAGCGTTGCCGACGCCGATGGTCTTGTAACGCTCGATCTTCATCCACAGATCGGCGGCGACCCGCTCGGCCCTGTCTTTCAGAGCTTTCAGCGCGGCAGTGGTCAGTTCATCCTGGGTGGCCTTCAGGGGGTCCGGCGCGACGAAAAAGCGCATGGAAGACATCACCAGTCCATCGCCTTGCAGGGTTCCTGCCAGACTGAGAACATCATCGAAACTGTCGGAGCTAAGTGCTAAATCTTGATTGGCTTCCCACTTGTCGATTTCTTTTTCATTGTAGGGGCGATGTACTGAATAGCTGCCGGTTTCCGCCACCACCGACGGCACGCCTTGCGCCTTGGTCAGACTATCCATCATGCGATGATTGACCTCGGACTGCACCAGCTTGGGATTGCTCCCCTTCAATTCCACCCGCAAATAGGTCATTAACCGATCGCGGGGAACCAACCGTTCCGCCGACTGGACCAATTGGATTTCTGTCTTGGTGCTATTGACGGAGATGTTGCCGTCCAAGGCCCAAGCTGGGCCGGAAGCAGGCAAAAACAAGAACGCCGCGACCAACAAAGGGAGACGCTTGGCGAACATAATGCTGCCTAATGGAGAGATGTTGGCGGTTGATCAATCATAATATCGGCTGCCATGTTGTTGTATGTTCTCGGCCTCTCAATAAAAAAGCCGCCCATCGGGGCGGCTTTTCCGTTCGGCGGCGAAAGAGGCCGGGCGGCTGTTAAGCCAGCAGACCCTTTTCCTTCAGCAGGCCTTCCAACTCGCCGCTGGCGGCCATTTCGCGCACGATGTCGCAACCGCCGACGAACTCGCCCTTCACGTAAAGCTGCGGCAGGGTCGGCCAGTTGGTGAACTGCTTGATGCCGTCGCGCAGGGAAGGATCGACCAGGATGTCGATGCCTTTGAACTTCACGTCCAGATCGCTCAGAATCTGCACGACGGCGGCCGAGAAGCCGCACTGCGGGAACATCGGGGTTCCCTTCATATAGAGGACGATGTCGTTTTCGGACAGATCCTGCTGGATGCGTTCAAAGACGGGGTTGCTCATCGGGTCTGCTTTCCTTGCGCTGAAGAGGTGGGAAATAACTTTCCCCTGATATGGCGTTTCGCCTCGGGTTTTCAACCGTTCCGGCGTTTGATGGGGACGGAGTATAGCAGCAAGCCGCCCCAGATGAAGGCGAACGTGATCGCGTGGGTTCGGGTGAACGGTTCGCCGAACAGCAGAACGGCGATGACCATCTGGATGCCGGGGTTGATGTACTGCATTAGCCCCAGGGTCGACAGCTTCAGGCGCCGGGCGCCATAGGCGAACATCACCAGCGGCAAGGCGGTGACCGGACCGGCCGCCACCAGCAGGAAAGAGGTCCAGCCGCCCGCAAGCAGCGAGCCGCCGCCATCGCGGGTCAGCAGATAGCCGATGGCGAAGGGACAGAGCAGCAGGGTTTCCACCGTCAGTCCCACCAGAGCGTCCACCGGCACCATCTTGCGCAGCATGCCGTAGCCGCCGAAGGACAGGGACAGGATGATGACGATCCAGGGAACGCCTTGCAGGCCGCTGGCCAGGACGCCGACGCCGACCAGCACCAGCAGCACTGAAACCATCTGGCGCCTGTTCAGCCGTTCATGGAAGAACAGGGCGGCCAACACCAGGCTGACCAGGGGCAGCACGTAATAGCCGATGCTGGCGTCCAGGGCGTGGTGGTTGGCCACCGACCAGATATAGACGCCCCAATTGATGGTGATGCAGACGGCCGAGCCGGTCAGCCCCAACAGGCGCTTGCGGTCGCGGAAGACATCGGCCAGGGCTTCGGCCTTGCCCGTGATCAGAACCAGGGCGACGGTGCTGACCACTCCCCAGGAAATGCGGTTGGCCAAAACTTCGGGTGACGGCACGGCGGCCAAGGCTTTGAAATACAGGGGGAACATGCCCCAAATGAAATAAGCCGCCAGGGCGGAAAGTGCGCCCTGGCGGCTTGTCGAGATCGAGGTGTCGTTCAAAATTCCGGCTTGGTCTCGGGTGTCGCGGTTTGCAGGGCCAGGGCATGCAGGTCGCCGCCCATCTTGCCGCGCAGGGCGGCATAGACAAGCTGATGCTGCTGCACGCGGCTTTTGCCGCGGAAGCTGGCGGAGACCACCAGGGCGGCGTAATGGTCGCCGTCGCCGCGCAAGTCCTCGATGGTCACCTCGGCGTCCGGGATGGCCTCTTTGATCATGCTGGAAATGGCGTCGGCTTCCATGGCCATCGGGTGATCTCCTTCAGTCTTTCTAGGCGTTGGCGTCCGGAGCGGACATGAAGCCCGGCAGCCAGCCTTCGTTGGTGGCGGTCAGGTCTGCCACCGAGATGGTGCCGGCATCCTTCAGAGTCAAGGCGCTGCCGCCGGTGACACCGATGACGCGGGCGGTAATGTCGGCCTGATGGGCGGCTTCCAGGACCACCGGTACCTGATCGGCGGAAGCGGTCAGGATGTAGCGGGCCTGATCCTCGCCGAAGCACCAGCCATGCAGGGGAATGCCCTTGGGAGCCGAAATCTCGGCGCCGATGCCGGAGGCCATGGCCATTTCCGCCACCGCTACCAGCAAGCCGCCGTCCGAGACGTCGTGGACGGCCGTGACGCTTTCTCCCTGGATCAGCGCGCGAACGAAATCGCCTTCGCGCTTTTCGCGGTGCAGGGCCACGGGCGGCGGAGCGCCGTCCTCGCGGCCGCACAGTTCGCGCAGATACAGGGACGCGCCCAGCCAGCCCTTGGTCTCGCCCACCAGGATGATGCTGTCGCCCTCGGCCTTGAAGGGCAGCGAGGCGGTTTTGGTCACGTCCTCGATCAGGCCGACGGCGCCGATGGCCGGGGTCGGCAGAATGGCGATGCCGTTGGTCTCGTTGTAAAGCGAGACGTTGCCGGACACCACGGGGAAGTCCAGAGCCTTGCAGGCTTCGCCCATGCCCTGGATGGCTTCAACGATCTGGCCCATGATTTCCGGCTTTTCGGGATTGCCGAAGTTCAGATTGTCGGTCACGGCCAGCGGCTTGGCGCCGACGGCGGACAGGTTGCGGTAGGCCTCGGCCACCGACTGGCGGCCGCCTTCGTGCGGGTCGGCCAGGCAGTAGCGCGGAGTGCAGTCGGTGGTGATGCCCAAGGCCTTGCCGGTGCCATGGACGCGGACCACGGCGGCGTCGCCGCCCGGACGCTGGACGGTGTCGCCCATCACCATGTGGTCGTACTGCTGCCAGATCCAGCGCTTGGACGCCAGATCGGGACAGCCCACCAGCGTCTTCAGGGCTTCGATGGGATCGTGGGCCGGGATGTCCTGGGCCATCAGCACGGCGCGCTTTTTGCCGGGCACCCACGGACGGTCGTATTCCGGGCTGGCTTGGGCCAGCGGGTCGATGGGCAGGTCGGCGACGATTTCGCCGTGGCGCTTCAGCACCATGCGGCCTGTGTCGGTCAAGGTGCCGACGATGGCGAAGTCCAGTTCCCACTTCTCGAAGACGCTGCGGGCCAGTTCCTCGCGGCCGGGCTTCAGCACCATCAGCATGCGTTCCTGGGATTCGGACAGCATGATCTCATAGGCGCTCATGCCCTGCTCGCGCTGGGGCACGGCGTCGAGGTCCATCTCGATGCCCAGTCCGCCCTTCGAGGCCATCTCGAACGACGAGGACGTCAGACCGGCGGCGCCCATGTCCTGAATGGCGACGATGGCGTCGGTGGCCATCAGTTCCAGACAGGCTTCCACCAGCAGCTTCTCGGTGAAGGGGTCGCCGACCTGCACGGTGGGACGTTTTTCCTCGTTGTCCTCGGAGAATTCCGCAGACGCCATGGTGGCGCCGTGGATGCCGTCGCGGCCGGTCTTGGACCCAACATAGACGACCGGGTTGCCGATGCCGGCGGCGGCCGAATAGAAAATGCGGTCGGCCTGGGCGATGCCCACGGTCATGGCGTTGACCAGGATGTTGCCGTTATAGCTGGCGTGGAAATTGGTTTCGCCGCCCACGGTGGGAACGCCGATGCAATTGCCGTAGCCGCCGATGCCGGCCACCACGCCGTTGACCAGATGCCGGGTCTTGGGATGGCTGGGGTCGCCGAAGCGCAAGGCGTTCATGTTGGCCACAGGCCGCGCGCCCATGGTGAAGACGTCGCGCAGAATGCCGCCGACGCCGGTGGCCGCGCCCTGATAGGGCTCGATGTAGCTGGGGTGGTTGTGGCTTTCCATCTTGAAGATGGCGGCTTGACCGTCGCCGATATCGATGACGCCGGCATTTTCGCCGGGGCCGCAGATGACCCACGGCGCCTTGGTCGGCAGGGTCTTCAGCCACTTCTTCGAGGATTTGTAGGAGCAGTGCTCGGACCACATGACCGAGAAGATGCCCAATTCGGTGATGTTGGGCTCGCGGCCCATGATCTCCAGGACCAGCTTGTATTCGTCGGCGGTCAGGCCGTGGGACTTGATCACCTCGGGGGTGATGGCGGTTTCGATCTTGCTCACGACAAAGCCTCCACCAGACCGTCGAACATCAGTTTGCCGTCAGAGCCGCCCAAAAGGTCTTCGGCCAGACGCTCGGGGTGGGGCATCAGGCCCAGCACCCGGCGGTTTGCGCTGTAGACGCCGGCGATATTGCGGGCCGAGCCGTTGGGATTGGCTTCGGCCGAGACGACGCCGTCGGCGTCGGCATAGCGGAAAGCCACCCGGTTTTCGCCCTCCAGGCGGTCCAGGGTGTCCTTGTCGGCGAAATAGTTGCCCTCGGCATGGGCGATGGGCAGGCGCACCACCGAGCCCTTGACGAATTTGCGGGCGAAGGGGCTGTCGGCGCTTTCGACCTTCAGATGGACATCCTTGCAGATGAACTTCAGTTGGGCGTTGCGCATCAGCACGCCCGGCAGCAGTCCCGCCTCGGTGATGATCTGGAAGCCGTTGCAGATGCCCAGCACCGGCGTTCCGGCCTCGGCCCGCGCCTTTACTTCGCGCATGATCGGCGAGTGCGCCGCCATGGCGCCGCAACGCAGATAATCGCCATAGGAGAAGCCGCCCGGAACGACGACAAGATCGACGGCGGGAAGCTGGGTGTCGCGGTGCCAGACCATAAGGGGCGCCCGGCCCATGCTGGCCTCCAGCGCCACGGCGACGTCACGGTCGCAGTTGGAGCCGGGGAAAACGATGACGGCGGCTTTCAAAGGGATCCATCCTTGCCAAGAGGAGGTGAGGGCCATTGTTTAATACGGAACACCGGACGTTTCCACAGGATTGATGATTAAGGCTTCAACGAGTCGCGGGCGGCTTGCAATTCTGCCCAAGTGGCGTCGTCCACGGGGATGCCTCCGGCAAGCCTTCGCGCTTTGCTGCGGCGTTCGGGATCGCCGGGAAACTGCATCTCGGCATCGGCGGAATGTTCGGCGCCGATCCAATCGAGAACCAGGGAACTTTCGTCGCTCCAACTCGCCGCTCCGCCCAGCATGGCGGGATTGAGGACGATCGACAGCATGCCGTTGACGATGGCCAGCCGGGAGGCGTCGGCGACCCGTTCGGTCGGGCTGCCGGTCAGGGCCGCGCCCAGCAAGGTGCAGATCAGCGCCAGCCCGCCGCCTTTGTGCAGGCCGAAAGGCAGCAGGCCGCCGTAAGGCGGGGCGATGATGAAGCCGGGGTCGCAGGTGGGGCGCCCTCGATCGTCCACCGCCAGGCCGGGTTCCAGCGGCACGCCTTTGTTGTAGGCCACCCGGGCCTTGCCGGCGGCGATGGCGCTGGTGGCGAAGTCGAGAACCAGCGGCGGCGCGTCGGCGCGGGGCAGGCCGATGCAGATGGGATTGGTACCCAGCTTCGGCTGGCTGCCACCCCATGGCACGACGATGGGGCGCGAGCAGACGTTGACGAAATGCAGCGAGACGAAACCGGCATCGGCGCATTGCTCGGCCCAGGCGCCGATGCGGCCCAGATGATGGCTGTTGGCCAGGCTGACTACGGCGACGCCGGTCTGGCCTGCGCGGTCGATACCCGCCCGCATGGCCTGTGCGCCGACGATTTGGCCGTAGCCCATCTGGCCGTCGAAATTCAGGATGGCGCCATGGTCGGCGGTCAGGCGGGCCGGGGCGTTGGGGCGCAGGCCGCCTTCCTTCACGGCGGCGACATAGCGGGGGATCATGCCGACGCCGTGGGAGTCGTGCCCCTGAAGGTTGGCTTCCACCAGATTGGCGGCTACGGCTTGGGCCTCGGGTTCGGCGCTGCCGGCTAGAATCAGGATTTCGGCGCTTTTCCGGCGCAAGTCGTCGGCAGACAAAAGGGGCATGGTCGAAGTTTCCGTCGGTGGTTGAAGCCGTGGGGAACGATGGTAGGGGAGAGATCGTTTCAGAGGAAGACGGGGACGGCGGCGGACGGCGCATGGCAGAAACGCCCCCAAGATTGACGTAATCCCTTGCGCCCCCTACACTTGCCGGCTTGGAGGGCCTCTGTCTTGGACCATATCGACGATCAACTGCCGCGTTCCCGTGCGGCCATCGCGCAGCTGGAGCGGGCGCTTCAGCGCCTGGAGAACGTCGTCGCCAAGAGCCACCACGGCGATCTTTTCCTCGAGCAGGAACTGCGGGCCGCCAAAGCCGATTATGCCCGGCTCGACGAGACCTCGCGGGCTGTCGAGGAGCGCCTGGACGTCGCCATCAATCGCCTGCGTTCGGTGCTGGAGGATTAAGAGGCCATGGCCGCCACCGTTGCCGTCACCATCGTCGGTCGCACTTACGAACTGAATTGCGACCCCGGCCAGGAAGAATATTTGAGCAGTTTGGCCGCCGAGGTTGACGTTCGGGCCACCGAATTGCTGCGTCTGGTCGGCCAGGTGGGCGATGCCCGTCTGCTGGTCATGGTGGCGCTGTCCATGGCCGACGAGATGGTGGACCTGAAGCGCGCCGTCGATCGCCATGCCGAAGGTCTGGAGGCGGTTCCCGAGGCCGCGCCGATTCCCTCGGAATCCGCCGATTCCCTGTTGGCCGGCGGCATCGAGGCGCTGGCCCGGCGAATCGAAGCCATTGCAGAACATCTGGAGAAAGCCTAGATACAGCAATGGAACGGGTGCTGTGCGGTGCGTCAGGCTGCTTAGATCCCCGGGGCCAATGTTTGAACTCTCGGGGGCTGTCCCTGTCCGGACTGTGGTCCGGATATATGGTCCCCACCTGCACACGCAGGCCACGGAGGGATAGCTTAAGCCAACGGCCGATATGGCTCCGTTCCACCCTGTTTTTCCCGCCGTCCTTGGGGTCGACATGAGCCTGGGTCGCCCCGAATCCTCCGATAAGATCGCCGTCAGAACCGCCGCCGCCACCATTCGGCGCGAAGCTTGCGCCTCGGCCGGGGAACAGGCGGGACCGGCGCTGATCCTGTCCTTTGCCGCCTTGACGGTTCGTCCAGGCGTTGTGGTGGCTGGATATTGGCCTATGCGCGACGAAATGGACGTGCGTCCCCTGATGACCGATTTGTCGCGGCGCGGTTTCGTCACGGCCTTACCGGTGGTGGCCGACAGGGACGCGCCCTTGCGTTTTCGCCGTTGGGCGCCCGGCATGGAATTGGATGCGGGACCGCATCGCACGGTGCATCCGCCGGTTTCGGCGGGCGAGGTGGCGCCGGATGTCGTTTTGGTGCCGCTGTTGGCTTTCGACGGCCATGGGGGGCGGTTGGGCTATGGCGGCGGTTATTACGACCGCACGCTGCAAGCCTTGCGGCGGCGGGAGCGGAAAATCATCGCGGTGGGAGTGGCTTTCGCCGCGCAAAGAAGGGACGATCTGCCGTTGGAGCCCCATGACCAGCGGCTGGATTGGGTGATCACGGAAAAAGGCGCTTTGGAGACCGGGTCATGAGATTGCTGTTTTGCGGGGATGTCTTAGGCCGCTCCGGCCGGGACGCGGTGGTGGAGCAGGTGCCCCTGCTACGAAACAGCCTGTCGCTCGATTTCGTGGTGGTGAACGGCGAGAACGCGGCTCACGGTTTTGGCATCACGCCGAAAATCTGCGAAGATTTCTTCGCCGCCGGGGTCGATGTCGTCACTTTGGGCAACCACAGTTGGGACCAGCGGGAAATCATCCCGTATCTGGATGCCGAACCGCGGGTTCTGCGGCCGCGTAATTATCCCCAGGGCACGCCCGGCAAAGGTGTGGGCGTTTTTCCCGCCACCCGTGGCCGCAAGGTGATGGTGGTTCAAGTGATGGGACGTCTGTTCATGGACCCGTTGGACTGTCCCTTCTCGGTGCTGGAGCAGGAATTGTCCCGTCATCCGCTGGGTGGCATGGTTCAGGCCGCCATTGTCGATGTCCATGCCGAGGCCACCAGCGAAAAAATGTCGCTGGGCCACTATGCCGATGGACGCGCCTCGCTGGTGGTGGGGTCGCACAGTCACATTCCCACCGCCGACGCCCAGATTTTACCGCGCGGCACCGCCTATCAGACCGACGCCGGCATGTGCGGCGACTACGATTCCGTGATCGGCATGAAGAAAGAGGCGGCCATGGCCCGCTTCATCCGCAAGGTGCCCGGCGATCGTCTGAGCCCCGCCGAGGGAACGGCGACTTTCTGTGCCGTCTTCGTCGAAACCGACGACCTTACGGGCCTTGCCAAACGAGTCGAACCGGTGCGGCTCGGCGGGCGTTTGGCGCAGGCCGTTCCAAAGTGACGCAGTCTAGTTCTAAAGTTCTGTGCCGGTCCGGATGATGCTCGTTTAACCTTCTCGTACTAAACGCTAATATTCTCTCCCAACGATTTAAAAGGCGCCCATAGAGACGTCGCGTTGGTGGTGTCAATAGGCGCGAACGGGAGAGGTGCGGGAATGACATCTGCAACGGATACCGCAGCCAACGGTTTCATCAAGGTTCTGGAAAGCGACGCGTCCCTGTCGGGCATGGCGGCCGAGGATTTTAGGTTCGACGGGGAGCAGGCGGCTTTGGCGGTCGCCTTCATTTCTCCCCATGTCGGCTTTCAGTCGGTGGCGTCGGCTTTGAGGCAGCTGGCCGGACAGACGCCGGTGGTTTGCGTCTCGACGGCGGGAGAACTCTGTTCCCAGCGGGCCAGTCTCTATAAGCCGGCCGACGGCGCTTGGCAGTCGGTGGTGGTGCAGGTCTTTTCGCCGACGCTGATTTCCCAGGTCAGCATCCACGCCGTGCCGCTGCACAATGACGATATCCGCCGCGGTGCACCGAGTGTCAGCCGCGAGGAGCGCGTCAATCGCATCGCCCAATCCCTGGGCTCGGTTTCGCCGTCCTTCCGCATCGATTCCCGCGATTGTTTCGCCCTAGCTTTCGTCGACGGCCTATCCGCCTGCGAGAACTATCTGATGGAGGCGGTCTACCAGACCGGCAAGTTCCCCTGCCTGTTCATCGGCGGCTCGGCGGGCGGAAAGCTCGATTTCAAGAACACCTATATCTACGACGGCCAGCGGGTGCTGGAAAACCATGGAGTCGTCACCTTCGTCAAAATGGCGCCGGGAATGCGCTATGGGGCTTTGAAAAGCCAAAACTTCCGCAAGACCGGCAAATCGGTGGTGGTGGTGGATGCCGACCCCGACCGTCGCGTCGTCACCGGCGTGCTGGACGGCGACTCGGCCAAGATCGTTCCCATCACCGAGGCCTGGAGCAGAATTCTGGGTGTTCCCGCGGCCAAGCTGGGCGACAAGCTGGCGGGGCACACCTTCGGCATCGAACTGAACGGCGAGTTGTTCGTTCGCTCCGTGGCCGGCATCGACGTCGGCGCCGGCGGCATGTCTTTCTTCTGCGACCTGTCTCCGGGCGATGAACTGCTGTTGCTGGAGGCCACCAGCTTCGTCGAGCAAAGCAAACGCGATATCGAGACCTTCCTGCGCGGCAAGCCCAAGGCGGTGGGAGCGATCCTCAACGACTGTATCTTGCGCCGTCTGAACAACGAGCGGGAACTGGCCGGCCTGACCGGAGCCTGGAACGTGCCCGTGGCTGGTTTCTCCACCTTCGGCGAACTGTTCGGCATCAACATCAATCAGACTTTGTCGGCAGTGGTGTTCTTCGATGCCCGCGATGCCGAATTCCACGATGCCTTCGTCGATGAATTCACCGTGCATTATGCCCGCTTCCACGAACATTTCCTGCGCTGCCGTTATAACGGCTTGCAGGTGCTGAACCGTCTGCGCACCGGCATGATCCATCGGTTGGTGGATTATCTGCGCGGCAGCGCCAGCCTGACGCGTGAGATCGAGGGAGTGGTGGCTCAGGCGGTGGAAATCCGTCAGTCCATCGAAGAAGTGATGGGGGTGGTCTCGTCGGCGTCGAATGCCGCCGACAGCATGGATTCCGAGGCTCTCAGCAGCAGCTTCACGGCATTGGGGGGCTATACCGCCGGTTTACGCGACGTTCTGAAGATCATCGACAACATTGCCGGACAAACCAATCTTTTGGCCCTGAACGCCACCATCGAGGCGGCGCGGGCGGGCGATGCGGGCAAGGGCTTCGCCGTGGTGGCCAACGAAGTGAAGAAATTGGCCAACGACACCAAGGCGTCTCTGGGCCGAACCCAGGCATCGATCACCGGCATGGAGCAGGCTTTGTCCGGCCTGGGCGGCACCATCGAAGCGGCGCGCAATCGCTTTTCCCAGGCGGAGAGCCAGTATTCGAGCGCCATCTCGCAGGTGAATTCCATCGTCTCCCTGACGGGAAAGATCGAAGGCACTCTGGTTTCTCTCAGTCAGACCGTCGATCGTCAGGTGGCGTCGCTGGGCAATCTGGACGAGGAAGTGGCTTTGCTTTCCCGTCTCGAATAGACCGAATGGGGGCTGTCGGCCTTAGGCGAACGGCAGCCCCATCCTTCGGGGTAGTTGCTCTGCGCCGCTGCCGTGATTAGATGCCGGAGACAACAAACCCGGAGTTTCGTCATGAGCAGCCTTTACGATATCGCCCTGAAGACCATCGACGGAGACACCGTCAGCCTGGGGCAATATGCCGGAAAGGTGCTTCTGATCGTCAATGTCGCCAGCAAATGCGGCTTTACCAAGCAATATGCCGGGCTGGAGGCGCTGTATCGCCGTTTCAAGGACCGGGGGCTGGTGGTGCTGGGCTTTCCCTGCGACCAGTTCGGCCATCAGGAACCGGGGTCTGAAGCCGAAATCAAGTCGTTCTGCAGCCTGACTTACGACGTCACTTTTCCCATGTTCGCGAAAATCGAGGTCAACGGCTCCGGCACTCATCCGCTCTATGCCGCCCTGAAGACCGAGCTGGCGGGCATTCTCGGGACCGAGGGCATCAAGTGGAACTTCACCAAGTTCCTGGTCGACCGCCAGGGGACGCCCATAGAGCGCTATGCCCCTACCGTGACCCCGGAGGCCATGGCGGCCGACATCGAGGCATTGCTGGGACAGGTGGTAGCGGGCTAACACCACGGCCCGGCCGGTCTGGGATAGCATTCCCCTTTACACAGAGAAACCCGCCAAGGCGTTTCCACAAGGGAGCTTCCGCGTCATGACGAAAAAAATTCTGATGATCACCGGCGACTACACCGAAGATTACGAAACCATGGTGCCGTTTCAGGCGTTGCAGTCCGTGGGCTTCACGGTTCACGCCGTCTGTCCGGGCAAGAAGGCAGGCGAGACGGTGGCTACCGCCATCCATGATTTCGAAGGCGCCCAGACCTATTCCGAAAAGCCGGGCCACAACTTCACTCTCAATGCCAGCTTCGATGCCATTGCCGTCGACAGTTACGACGGGTTGGTCATTCCCGGCGGACGGGCGCCGGAATATCTGCGTCTCAATTCCGCCGTTCTGACGGCGGTGCGGCATTTCTTCGACACGAACAAGCCGGTGGCGGCCATCTGCCACGGAGCGCAATTGCTGGCTGGGGCGGGAGTGCTGAAGGGGCGTTTGTGCTCGGCTTATCCCGCCTGCCAGCCCGAAGTGGAACTGGCTGGCGGAACCTATGCCGATATCGCCATCGACGCCGCCGTCACCGACGGCAATTTGGTGACGGCCCCGGCATGGCCGGCCCATCCGGCTTGGATCGCCCAGTTCGTCGCCGTGTTGGGGTTGAAGCTTGTCTTTTAAGGCCGGGGTTTCCATCTGAGCAAAAGGCCGGACGGCGTCCGGCCTTTCTGCGGAGGGGCGAGCATGTGCGAAATCTTTGTCGGCGCCAATCCGGCCCTGTACGAGGTCAAAGCCCGGTCGCTGCGTCTGCATGGCGCATCCACCAGCATCCGTCTGGAAAACCTGTTCTGGAGCATTCTCGAAGAGATTGGCGGCCGTGACGGCCTCAGCCTTAATCAGCTGCTGACCCGTCTGTACGACGAATTGACCGAAGTGCGGGGCGATGTGGGCAACTTCGCCTCGTTCCTACGGGTCAGCTGCGCCCGCTATCTGGCTTTGCAAGTGTCGGGGCGGATCCCCGAGGACCGCGCAATGCCGTTACGGGGGCTGGACGCCGCCTGGGTCTTGTCAGGCGACGTCTTTGGCTCCGGGGTGAGCGCCCGGAATCAGAGCTTCGCACCGTAAAGCAGATAGTTCACATCCAGATTTCGGCACAATTCCCAGCTATCGCGCATCAGGCTGAAATGCATACCCTCGAAAGCCTTGGTCTCGACGGCGGCCGCCCGCAAGGCGGCGGCGAATTCGGACGGCTTCAGGAACTTTTTCCAGTCGTGGGTGCCGCGAGGCAGCCAGCGCAAAACATATTCGGCGCCGACGATGGCCAAGGCGAAGGCCTTGGGCGTGCGGTTCATGGTGGCTCCGAAAAAGGCTCCTCCCGGCCTCAGGCAGGCGGCGGCGGCTTTCAGGAAAACGCCGACGTCCGGCACATGCTCGACCACTTCCATGCACATCACCACGTCGAACTGGCCTTCCAGTTGTTCCGGCGTGCAGGCGCGGTAATCGATGCTCAGGCCGCTTTGCTCGGCGTGCAGGCGGGCGATGGAGACATTCTTTTCCCCAGCGTCGATGCCGGTAACCTTGAAGCCCAGCCGGGTTAGGGGCTCGCATAGCAAGCCGCCGCCGCAGCCGACGTCCAGCAGGGTCAGGCCCTCAAACGGGCGCTCGGCCAGGGCGTCGCGGCCGAAATGGGCGGCCAGCCGGTCGCGCAGGAATTCCAGGCGAGGAGCGTTCAACTGATGCAGCGGCTTGAACTTGCCCTCGGCGTCCCACCAAGTATCGGCCATGGCCTGGAAGCGGGCGATCTCCTCTGCGGACGCGGTGCTGTTCCCATTCTGGGAAGCGGCGGAGGCTTGGGGCATCGGGAAACTCCTGGTTTGTGCTTTCGTGGCGAGGGCGTGGCCGAACTTGCTTCCCAATCGCTTGTGGATTATGTATACGCGCCTTTTGAGGCCGGCAACCGGCCAGTTTGAAAGAATTCATTCAGGGGATATCGATGGCCCGCATCGTGATGAAGTTCGGCGGCACCTCCGTCGGTGACTGCGACCGTATCAAGAATGTGGCGCGGCGTGTCAAGGCCGAGGTCGAGCGCGGCAATGAAGTGGCCGTGGTGGTTTCGGCCATGTCGGGCGTGACCAACCAACTGGTGGATTATTGCAAGCAGATCGCCCCGCTGCACGACGCCCGCGAATATGATCAAGTGGTCGCCACCGGCGAACAGGTGACCACCGGCCTGCTGGCCATCGCTCTTCAGGAACTGGGCCTGGACGCTCGTTCCTGGTGCGGCTGGCAGTTGCCGATCCGCACCGACGGCGCTCACGGCAAGGCCCGCATCGAAAGCATCGAAACGGCGGAAATGCTCGACAAGATGGCCAAGGGCCAGATCGCCGTCGTCGCCGGTTTTCAGGGCTTGGGGCCGGACAACCGCATCAGCACCCTGGGCCGCGGCGGTTCGGACACCAGCGCCGTGGCGCTGGCCGCCGCCCTGCATGCCGACCGCTGCGACATCTATACGGACGTCGATGGTGTCTACACCACCGACCCCAGGATCGTTGCCAAGGCCCGCAAGATCGATAAGATTTCCTATGAAGAGATGCTGGAGCTGGCGTCCTTGGGGGCTAAGGTGCTCCAGACCCGCTCCGTTGAAATGGCGATGAAGCACCGCGTGCGCGTGCAGGTGTTGTCCAGCTTCGTCGATATGCCCGGCACCCTGGTTTGTGATGAGGATGAGATCGTGGAAAAGGAACTGGTGAGCGGCATTGCCTACAGCCGCGACGAAGCGAAGATCACCCTGGTCAAGGTGGCGGATCGCCCCGGCGTGGCCGCCTCGATCTTCGGGCCGCTGGCCGACAACAACGTCAACGTCGACATGATCGTCCAGAACGTTTCGGAAGACGGCAAGAACACCGACCTGACCTTCACCGTCGGCAAGGCGGATCTGGACCGGGCCGTCAAGGTGCTGGAAGGCTGCAAGGCCGACCTGAAGTTCGAGCGTCTGGTTCCCGATTCCAACGTGGTCAAGGTGTCGGTCATCGGCATGGGCATGCGCAGCCATGCCGGCGTCGCGCAGAAGATGTTCTCGACCCTGGCTGAAAAAGGCATCAACATTCAGGTGATCAGCACCTCGGAAATCAAGGTGAGCGTGCTCATCGCCGAGGAGTACACCGAGCTGGCCCTGCGCGCCCTGCACACCGCCTACGGTCTGGACGCTCAGTAAGACGCACCGGAGCCCCGCGCGAGGGGCTCCTTTATTGAAGATGGAGTGGGTTGGGATGACGGCAGCGAAAGCGCGGCTCGAACAGTTGTGGCACCGGGGCAAGGCGTTCCTTGGCACCGAAGTCGCCATCATGGGCGGCGCCATGTCCTGGATCAGCGAACGCAATCTGGTGGCCGCCATTTCCAACGCCGGCGGTTTCGGCGTGCTGGCCTGCGGCTCCATGTCGCCCGAGCTTCTGGCGTCCGAGATCGCCGCCACCCAGGCTTTGACCAAAAAGCCCTTCGGCGTCAATCTGATCACCATGCATCCCCAGCTGGCCGACCTGATCGAGGTTTGCGGCAAGCTGAAGGTCAGCCACGTCGTGCTGGCCGGCGGCCTGCCCACTCAGCCGTCGGTCACGCGGGTGCGGGAACTGGGCGCCAAGGTGATCTGCTTCGCCCCCACCGCCGCCTTCGCCAAGAAGCTGGTGCGCATGGGCGCCGACGCCATCGTCATCGAGGGGACCGAGGCCGGCGGCCATATCGGTCCGGTCGCCACCAGCGTGCTGGCTCAGGAAATCCTGCCGGCGGTGCGCGACGTGCCCGTGTTCGTCGCGGGCGGCATCGGCCGCGGCGAGGCCATCGTCTCGTATCTGGAGCTGGGAGCGTCCGGCGTGCAGTTGGGCACCCGCTTCGTCTGCGCCAGCGAATGCGTGGCCCATGAGAATTTCAAGAAGGCCTTCTTCAAGGCCAATGCCCGCGACGCCATGCCGTCCGTGCAGGTCGATCCGAATTTCCCGGTGATCCCGGTGCGGGCCTTGGGCAACCTGGCCACCAAGCGTTTCATCGAATTCCAGCACGAAGTCATCGGCCGTTTCCGCTCCGGCGAGATCGACCAGAAGGCGGCGCAATTGGAAATCGAACATTTCTGGGCCGGCGCCCTGAAAAAGGCGGTGATCGACGGCGACGTGGAAAACGGCTCGGTGATGGCCGGACAGAGCGTGGGCATGGTCAGCAAGGAACAGCCCACGGCGGAGATCATCGCCGAACTGGTGGACCAGGCGCTGTCGGCTCTGTCCGAACGCCAGCCGGTTCTGGAAGCGGCAATCTGATGCAAGCCAGCGCCAGCACCGTCTCCCGACGTCTGCTGGGTCGCCTCCGCGATGTGATGGCCGGGGGCGGCACCGCCCAGGAGCGTCTCGACAAGGTGGTCAAGCTGATCGCCGCCGACATGGTGGCGGAAGTCTGCTCCTGCTACGTCATGCGCGCCGGCGAGGTGTTGGAACTGTTCGCCACCGAAGGCCTGCAAAAGGCGGCGGTTCACTCCACCCGCCTGCGGGTGGGTGAAGGTCTGGTCGGCGATATCGCCGCCCATGCCCGGCCTCTGGCCCTGGCCGACGCGCAAAGCCATCCTATGTTCGCCTACCGCCCGGAAACGGGCGAAGAAATCTTTCATTCCCTGGTGGGCGTTCCCATTATTCGCGGCGGCCGCGTCATCGGCGTCGTGGTGGTGCAGAACAAAAGCCAGCGCCAATACACCGACGAAGAGGTGGAAACCCTCGAAACCGTGGCCATGGTTCTGGCCGAACTGGTTACGTCGGGCGAACTGATCAACCGCGAGGAACTGGCTCCCGTCGACGGCAACGCCGTTCTGCCGGTGCGCGTCGAGGGCGTGAAGCTGCATGGCGGCATCGGCATCGGCGTGGCGGTGATGCACGAGCCGCGCGTGGTCATTCAGAATCTGGTGGCCGAAGACCCCGAGTCGGAAATGAGCCGCCTGCGCGACGCGCTGGCGCGTCTGCGAGCCCACCTGGACGAGATGTTCGAGGCTCAGGATCTGGCTTTCGGCGGCGAACATCGCGAGGTGCTGGAAACCTATCGCATGTTCGCCGAGGACGCCGGCTGGATCGGCCGCATCGGCGAGGCCATCAAGTCGGGCCTGACCGCCGAGGCGGCGGTGCAGAAGGTGCACGAAGACACCCGCGTGCGCATGAGCCAGGTGCAGGACAGCTATATCCGCGAGCGTCTGCACGATCTGGAAGATCTGGCCAATCGTCTGTTGCACCATCTGGTGACCGGCGCGGAATCCGGCGGCGGCACGGCGGCGGGCGGCGAACTGCCCGAAAACGTCATCCTGGTGGCTCGCGGCATGGGCCCGACCGAGCTTCTCGACTATGACCGCCGTCATCTGCGCGGTCTGGTGCTGGAAGACGGTTCGCCCACCATGCATGTGGCCATTCTGGCTCGTGCGCTGGATATTCCGGTGGTGGGGCGCGTCAAGGAGGCCTTGTCCCGCATCGAGATCGGCGATCCGGTCATTGTCGATGGCGACAACGGCCAAGTGTTCATCCGTCCGTCCGACGACATCCAGGACACCTTCGCCGCCAATCAGGAAGTGCGCGCCGCCAAGCTGGCCGGCTATGCCGCCATGCGCGACTTGCCGGCGGTCACCCGCTGCGGCCAGTCGGTCAAGCTGACCTTGAATGCCGGTTTGCTGGTGGATCTGCCGCATATCGAGGCGACGGGGGCCGACGGCATCGGTCTTTACCGCACGGAAATGCCGTTTATGGCCCGGTCTCAATTGCCGGACGTGGCGGCGCAGACCCTACTTTATTCCAAGATTCTCGACGCCGCCAACGGCAAGCCGGTGATGTTCCGCACTCTGGACGTTGGTTCCGACAAGCTGCTGCCGTATTGGGACAGCGGTGAAGAAGACAACCCGGCCATGGGCTGGCGCTCGATCCGCATCACCTTGGACCGTCCGGCGGTGCTGCGCCATCAGCTGCGCGCCCTGTTGGGCGCGGCGGCGGGCCGTGATCTGAACGTGATGTTCCCGATGGTCGCCGAGGTGGCCGAGCTGGACAAGGCGCGGGCGCTGCTCAACATGGAAGTCGAGCGCATGAAGGCCAAGGGGCAGGGGGTTCCGGCCCGCCTGCGCGTCGGTACGATGCTGGAGGTTCCGGCTTTGTATTGGCAGTTGCCGGCGCTGCTGAAGCGGGTCGATTTTATTTCCGTGGGCAGCAACGATCTGACCCAGTTCCTGTTCGCCATCGACCGAGGCAATCCCCGCATTTCGGAACGTTACGACGTGCTGTCTCCGGCCATGCTGAATTTCCTGCGCCGCCTGTCGAAGGAATGCTCGAAGGCCGGGGTGCCGCTGTCGGTCTGCGGCGAAATGGCCGGGCGCCCGCTGGAGGCCATGGCCTTGCTGGGCATCGGCGTGCGTTCTTTGTCCATGTCGGCGTCCAGCATCGGTCCGATCAAGGCCATGGTGCGCAGCCTGTTCCTGCCGGCTTTGGAAAACTATATGACCCGTCTGTTCGATCTGCCCGATCGGTCTGTGCGGGAAAAGCTGCGGAATTTCGCCGTCGATCACGAGGTTCAGCTTTAACCTCAATCGGTTGCGCTCTTGGCGGGCCATTGCGTCCCGTTGGAATTCGGCGCTAAGTACGCTAAGAAAGTTCTGCGTCCCCGGGTTTTCCGTGACGGGGACTTAACCCTCGGGCAAGGACAGTCCTACCGTGGCACCAGAAATTCAGGATACCCAGCCGGCCGTTTCGGTCTCTCCCAGCCTCTCCTCGTCTTCGCAGGGGGTCGGTCAGCTTTTGCGCGACACCCGCGAAAAGCTGGGCCATACCCTGCCGGCGGTCGCCACCGCCCTGCGTATCCGTCAGCCCTATCTGCAAGCGATCGAGGCCAGCCGTTACCAGGATCTGCCGGGATCGGCCTATGCCGTGGGTTTCGTGCGCAGTTACGCCGACTATCTGGGACTGGACGGCAACGAGATCGTTCGCCGCTTCAAGCAGGAATCCGGGACGGACTTTTCCAGCCGCGCCGAACTGAGCTTTCCCTCGGCGGTGTCCGAAGGCAGCTTCCCCACCGGGGGCATGCTGTTCATCGGTTTGGTGGTGGCGGTGATCGCCTACGGCATCTGGTATTGGAGCAACCGCGAAAGTTCGGTGGCGGAAAGCGTTCCGCCTTTGCCAGACCGTCTGGCCGCCTTGATCCACAAGCCGGTCGGGTCGGGTTCGGAAGTGGTGCCGGTCACGCAGACCGCGCCCGCCGCCCAGACACCGGCGGCGGCGCCCGCTCCGGTTCCGGCGGCGCCTGTGCCGGCTCCTGTCGAGACGGCCACGATCCCGGCCCAGCCGCCGGCCGTTTCATCCGCGCCCCGTGAAGACGTGGTGCCGCCGAACGAAGGTGAGACCGGCGACAAGCCCGCCGCGTCTCCCGCCCCTGTTCCCGTCCCGGCGGCTGCGCCCGCCGCCGCTCCGGCGCCCGTCGATCAGAAAAAGAGCAAGAAGGCCGATGCGCCGGCCTCCGTTGCCGCTCCCGCCGCCGCGGCTCCTGCCCAGGTTCAGGATCAAACCCAGGCGCTGAACAATGCGTCCGCCGCCGCTGCCGCCCAAGCCAATGCCGCCGCGGCTCCGGCCGACACTCCCGCCGCCAAGCCGTCGTCGGGCAAGGTGGATCAGCCGGTGGCTCTGCCCGCCGACGCCGCCCGCGTCATCCTGAAGGCCAACGAGGATTGCTGGATTCGTATCCGTGACGCCTCGGGCACCGTCATCCACTCGGGAATTCTGCGCAAGGGCACCAGCTTCCGCGTCACGCCGCATCCGGGCCAGACCCTGACGGCAGGCAACGCTGCCGCCCTGACCGTGCTGGTGGACAACCGCCCCATCGCCCCCTTGGGCGGGCAGGGCGTCGTGCGCAAGGACGTGCCGCTGGATCCCGAACATCTGGACAAGCTGCCGTCGGCTCCTGAGGCCGCTCCCGCCGCTTCACCGTCTTCGGGTGACGCCGCTCCGGCCGCCAAGGCTCCGACCGAATAATGAGCGTTCGTCCCTATCGCGAAATCCTCCGCCGCCGCAGCCGCCAAGTCATGGTCGGCAAGGTGGCGGTGGGCGGCGACGCTCCCATCAGCGTTCAATCCATGACCAACACTCTGACCACCGACGTCAAGGCGACGGTGGCTCAGATTCACGCGTTGGAAGAAGCGGGGGCGGATATCGTCCGCGTCTCCTGCCCCGACGAGGATTCGGCGCGCGCTCTGAAGGACATCATCCGCCAGGTGCACGTTCCCATCGTCGCCGATATTCACTTCCATTACCGCCGCGCCATCGAAGCCGCCGAATCCGGCGCCGCTTGCCTGCGCATCAATCCCGGCAATATCGGCTCGGCCGACCGGGTGCGGGAAGTGGTGAAGGCGGCCAAGGATCACGGCTGCTCCATGCGCATCGGTGTCAATGCCGGCAGCTTGGAAAAGGAATTGCTAGAACGCTACGGCGAGCCGTGTCCCGAGGCCATGGTGGAAAGCGCCATGAATCATGCGCGCATTCTTGAAGACAACGATTTCCGCGACTTCAAGATCAGCGTCAAGGCGTCGGACGTCTTTCTGGCGGTGGCGGCCTATCAGGGCTTGGCCGAGGCCTGCGACTATCCGCTGCATCTGGGCATCACCGAAGCCGGCGGCTTGCGCGGCGGCACGGTGAAGTCGGCTATCGGCATCGGCTCGTTGCTGTGGGCCGGTATCGGCGACACCATCCGCGTTTCTTTGTCCGCCGATCCGGTGGAGGAAATCAAGGCCGGTTTCGAAATCTTGAAGTCGCTGGGCCTGCGTCATCGCGGCGTGCGCATCGTGTCCTGTCCGTCCTGCGCCCGCCAGGGCTTCGACGTGGTGAAGACGGTGGAAGTTCTGGAACAGCGCTTGGGCCACATCACCACGCCGCTGACCCTGTCGATCATCGGCTGCGTGGTCAACGGCCCCGGCGAAGCCCGGGAAACCGACTTGGGCCTGACGGGCGGTGGCGGCAACAGCCATATGGTCTATGTGGCCGGCGCGCCGGATCACAAGATCGAAGGCGCGGCCATGGTCGAGCATATCGTCTCGCTGGTCGAGAAAAAGGCCGCCGAGATCGAAGCCGCCAATCAAGCGGCCAACCCTTAAACAAGAAGCGAGAACCTGACGTGTCTTCCTTGCAGCCGGTGCGCGGCACTCACGACCTTTTGTCCGAGGATTCCCGCCGTCATCGCCGGGTCGAAGCGGTCGCCTTCGATGTCGCCCGCCTTTACGGCTTCGGCGAGATCATCACGCCGATCTTCGAGTTCACCGAGGTGTTTTCGCGCACCCTGGGCGACACCTCGGACGTGGTGACCAAGGAGATGTACACCTTCGAGGATCGCGGCGGCGAATCCATCACCCTGCGTCCCGAGGGTACGGCGGGCGTGGCCCGGGCATTCATTTCCGGCGGTCTGGCCCAGAATCTGCCGCTGAAGCTGTTCTATCGCGGTCCGATGTTCCGTTACGAGCGTCCGCAGAAGGGCCGCCAGCGCCAGTTCCATCAGGTCGGCGTCGAACTGCTGGGCGTCGAAGGTCCGCAGGCCGACATCGAAGTCATCTCCATGGGCCTGCATCTTCTGGAGAGCCTGGGGCTGAAGGGCAAGGTGCAGCTGGAACTGAACAGCCTGGGCGACACGGAAAGCCGCAACGCCTACCGCGAGGCCTTGGTGGCCTATCTGTCCCAGCATAAGGACAAGCTGTCCAAGGACAGCCTGGACCGGCTGGAGCGCAATCCCATGCGCGTGCTGGATTCCAAGGACGAGGGGGACAAGGCGGTGGTGGAAAACGCGCCGCTGCTGTCCGATTATCTGAACGAGGCGTCGCGGGCGTTCTTCGAGACGGTGAAGGCCGGTTTGGAAGCCGTCGGTGTGGCTTTCGTCCATAATCCCAAACTGGTCCGCGGGTTGGATTATTACAGCCACACCGCTTTTGAATTCACCACCACGGCTCTGGGCAGCCAGGGCACCGTTCTGGCCGGCGGCCGGTATGACGGCCTGATCGGCCAGATGGGCGGTCCCGCCACTCCCGGCATCGGCTGGGCGGCGGGCGTCGAGCGCCTGTCCATGCTGCTGGACGAGGTGCCGGACGAGGCGCGTCCCCTGGCTGTCATTCCCATGGGCGATTGCGGCAATACGGCCCTGACCCTGGCCCAGCGCCTGCGCCGTGACGGCTTCGCGGTCGAACTGGGCTATTCCGGCAACATGAAGAAGCGCATGGCCCGCGCCAACAAGGCCAATGCCCGGGCCGCCTTGATCTTGGGCGAAGAGGAACTGGCCCGCGGCGCCGTGGCGGTCCGTGATCTGGACAGCGGCGAGCAGGCGGAAATCGCCATCGACGGTCTGGACGCTTATCTGGCCAAGTTCCGCTAAGGATCGATGATGGGCTGGGAAGGCTCCATAACCCGGCCGATCGTGGTCGGCGCCAACCACCGCTCCAGCGCGCTGGCGGTGCGTGACGCCTTGTTCGTCGACGATCTGTCCCAGGCGGCGTTTCTGCATGAATTGCGGGATGCCGGGTTGGGGCAGGTGTTGGCGGTGTCCACCTGCGACCGGGTCGAGGTTTGGACCCTGCACCACGATCCGGTTCTGGTCGAAGCCGTCGTCGGCAACATCTTCACGCGCCGAGGCGCCCTGCAGCCCCAGGCGCTGCAGGGCCAGCTTTACCGGCTGGCCGACGAAGCGGCGGTGCGTCACATTTTCGCCGTGACCTCTTCCCTCGACAGCCTGATCATCGGCGAACCCCATGTGCTGGGGCAGGTCAAGGCCTGCCAACGGATGGCTCGCGATGCCGGAACCTGCGGGGCCGAGATGGAAACCCTGCTGGCGGCGGCGTATGGCGCGGCGAAGCGGGTGCGCTCGGAAACCGTGATCGCCGAGCGTCCGGTCTCTATCGCCTCGGCCGCCGTGCAGTTCGCTCAAGACCTTCATGGCGATCTGAAGACCTGCGAAGGGCTGCTGCTGGGCGTCGGCGACATGGGCGAACTGGTGGCCGAAGCCATGCTGGCCGCCGGGCTGAAGCGTCTGGTGGTAGCGGCTCCGCGCCAAAGCCGGGCGGAAAGCCTGGCCGCGTCCCTGAACTGTCACGTCGCGCCGTTCGACGATCTGGCGCCGCTGCTGGCCGACGCGGATCTGGTGCTGACGGCGGTCAGCGGCCGTCATACGGTGGTCAATCCCGAACAAATCAACCAGGCTTTGCGCAAGCGCCGTCGGAAGCCGATCTTTCTGGTCGATACCGGCATTCCCGGCGATATCGATCCGGCGGTCAATCGGGTGGACGGGGCTTATCTTTACGATCTGACCGACCTGGAACGGGTGGCCATGGAAGGCCGGGCCAGCCGTGAACAGGCGGCCCGCGACGCCTGGGCCATCGTCGATGCGGAACTGGCGGCTTTCAGCAAGGGCCGGGCGGCGCGGGCAGCGGTTCCGGCCATCGTTTCCCTGCGCAGCCGCTTCGAGCTGGTGCGCGAGCAAGTCATGAGCGAATGCGGGGGAGACGCCGACAAAGCCACCCGCCTGTTGATCAACCGCCTGCTGCATGATCCCTCGGAAGCGATGAAGGACATGGCTTCCGCCGGCGACGGCGCCAAGGCGGATTGGGAAAGCGCGGAACGGCTGCTGAAGCAGTTGTTCCATTTGAACGAGACGGAACGTCAGGGATGAATCTGGAACTTGCCTTCGACCGAGTGCTGACCCGCCATGCCGAGCTTTCGGCCATGCTGGCGGGAGAGGGTGGGGCGACCGATTCCTCCAGCTTCGTCAAGATGTCGATGGAGTTGTCTGAACTCGATCCGGTGGTGGCCGGCATCACGGCCCTGCGTCAGCTTCAGGCGGAAATGGCCGACGCCGCCCAGATGATGACCGACCCCGACGCCGATCCCGACATGAAGTCCATGGCCGAGGAAGAGTTCTATGCCCTGAAGGAGCGTCTGCCGGTCCTTGAGCGCGAAGTCCAGATTTCGCTGCTGCCGAAGGACGAGGCCGACGACAAGAACGCCATTCTGGAAGTCAGGGCCGGCACCGGCGGCGAGGAGGCCGCTCTGTTCGCCGCCGAACTGTTCCGCATGTACGAACGCTACGCCGCCGTGCGCGGCTGGCGTTTCGAGGTGCTGGACGTGAACGACACCGGCATCGGCGGCTTCAAGGAGGCCAGCGCCGCCATCTCGGGCAAGGGTGTGTTCGCCCGGCTGAAGTTCGAATCCGGCGTGCATCGCGTGCAGCGCGTGCCGGTGACGGAAGCGGGCGGACGTATCCACACGTCCGCCGCCACCGTCGCCGTCTTGCCGGAAGCCGAAGAGGTCGACATCAAGCTGGACGACAAGGATTTGCGCTTCGATGTCTATCGGTCCCAGGGATCGGGCGGCCAGAGCGTGAACACCACCGATTCGGCGGTGCGCGTCACCCACATTCCCACCGGCTTGGCCGTCGCCTGCCAGCAGGAAAAGAGCCAGCACAAAAACAAGGCCACGGCCCTGAAGCTGCTGCGTTCGCGCCTTTACGACATGGAACGCGAGGCCAAAGACGCCGAACGCGCCGCCAACCGCAAGAACCAGGTGGGGTCGGGCGACCGTTCGGAGCGCATCCGCACCTATAATTTCCCCCAGGGCCGTGTCACCGACCACCGCATCAACCTGACCCTTTACAAGATCGACAAGGTCATGGAAGGCGAAGGACTGGAGGAATTGGTGGAAGCCCTGATCGCTTCGGATCAGGCAGCGCGTCTGGCGGACATGGAATGAGCGGCGCCCCGACCTGCGGCCAGTTTCTGGTCCAGGTGACCGAGCGTCTGAGGGCGGCCGGCATATCCAGCGCCCGGCTGGACGCCCGAGTGTTGATGGCCCATGCCCTGAACATCAACTCCATGGCCATCTTCAGCCATCCCGAACGTCCCTTGTCCGAGGACGAGATACGAAGCGTCGAGGCGCTGACGGCCCGCCGGGAAAAGCGCGAGCCGGTTTCCCATATCCTTGGCCGGCGGGAGTTCTGGAGCCTGAACTTCGCCGTGACCGCCGATACTCTTGATCCGCGTCCCGACACGGAAACGCTGATCGAGACGGTGCTGGACGCCGTGTCCGACCGGCAGGCCCGTCTGAAGCTGCTCGATTTCGGCACCGGCACCGGCTGTATTCCCCTGACTTTGCTGTCTGAATTGCCCAACGCCCGCGCCTTGGCGGTGGATATTTCTCCGGCGGCGCTGGCGGTGGCCCGCAAGAACGCCATATCTTTGGCGTTGGACAGCCGCATCGCCTTCCTGAAAGGCGATTGGGGGCAGGGGCTGGATGGCGTGTTCGACATCATCACCAGCAATCCGCCCTATATTCCCGATGCCGAGATCGACGGGCTGGAGGCCGAAGTCGCCGCCTGGGAACCCCGGAACGCCTTGGCCGGAGGAAGCGACGGCTTGGATTGCTACCGCGCCCTGGCCCCCGATATCGTCCGCCTTCTGGCGCCTTACGGCATTGCGGCGTTGGAAATCGGCATGGGGCAACATGACGATGTCGTCGCCATCATGGCCGGGGCCGGGCTATCCCTGCGCGAGGTTCGGGCCGATCTGGCCGGAATCGGCCGCTGCCTGTTGTTGGCACGCTCTTGAGCGCATCCTGATAAAAGCTGGGGACAAAACGAAAAAAACTATTGGAATGCCGGGGAGTTCTGACTACGGTGTGTCCCGCGCGCGACAGCCACTCTAAGACAGCGTCGAGTTTTTACACTCCGCCCTTCGATGTTCGCAGCGCTTTCCACACCGTCGCTATTGCAGCGCCTGCGGAGTTCGGTCGGGAAGACCCCATGGCACGGTCCATGTCCGTCTTTCCCATAAGCTAAACCCTTGTCACACATCAAATTGTGCATGTAGGTATCATGAAGCCAGGACAAAATCCCAAGCAGCGGTCCCGCGGCCGGAGCAACAATAACGGCGGTGGTGGTGGTAATAATAACAGCGGTGGCGGCAAGCGGCATATGCCGCCGCGTAACCAGACCTTCGACAGCAGCGGTCCCGATATTCGTATCCGCGGCAATGCTCATCAGGTGCTGGAAAAATACCTGAGCCTGGCCCGCGACGCGGCGGCTCAGGGCGACCGTATCGCCGCCGAAAACTTTTATCAGCACGCTGAGCATTACTTCCGCGTGATCAACGCCCAGAACGGCGGACGCCAGCAGCAGCGCCCGATGGCGACCCCGGCCGACGATCATTCGCTGCTGGCCGGCGATATGGACGGTGAAGACGGCGAACAGCCCCAAGAGTCCGGAGACGCTCAGGATCAAGAGCAGGACGGCGCTTCGGAAGACGGCCAGGACGGCGACAACGCCGATGACGGCGAGGACGAGGCCGCCGAGGTTTCCCAGGAAGCCGAGGTGGTGGAGCCCGAGCGTCCCGCCGTGGTCAACGGCTGAAGGCCACGCTCCAGGTTGCTGCCTGGAAAATTTGACTTGGCGCGGCGGCGCGGGGATACCAAAATCCCATCATGAGCGCCGCCGACAGCCACGATCGTCACGATCAGCATCACCCCTCCCGCGACCCGCATCATGATCATGGACATGATCATGACGGCGATGCGCATCCGCATTCCCACGATCACGATCATTCCCACGATCACGATCTCGGGCACGATCATGCGCGCCGTGCGCATGGTCATGGCGGAAAAGGCATGAGTAACGAGACGCGCACGCTGATCGCGTTGGGGATCACTTTCGCCTTCATGCTGATCGAAGTGGCGGGCGGTCTGATTTCCGGATCTTTGGCCCTGTTGGCCGACGCAGCCCATATGTTAGCCGATGTTTTGGCCCTGGGGCTTACCTGGGGCGCTTTCAGGTTCGGGCGCATGCTGGCCGACGGCCGCCGTTCTTACGGCTATCGCCGCCTGGAAGTGCTGGCCGCATGGATCAACGGCGTCACGGTGTTGGGATTGTCGGTGGGCATCGTCGCCGAGGCGGTGCTGCGCCTGATCCATCCCGAGCCGGTTCAACCCGTCTCGATGATGGGCGTGGCGGTGGCGGGTTTCGTCGCCAATCTGCTGACCTTCAAGATCCTGGGCCATCATGGTCACGGCCATGATCACGGCCACGAGCATGGTCATGGGGACGCGGGCAATCTCAACATGCACGGCGCCATACTGCATGTCTTGGGCGATCTTCTGGGCTCGGTGGCGGCGATCCTGGCGGCGGGCATTATTTGGTGGACGGGGTGGACGCCCATCGACCCGATACTGTCCATCGCCCTGTCTTTGCTGATCGTTTTCAGCGGTATCGGTCTGGTGCGCAAAGCCACCCACATCCTGATGGAAGGTTCGCCGGAAGGTTTCTCCGCGCAAGCCCTGCGCGACAGGCTGATGCAGGCGATTCCAGGTCTGACGGCGGTGCATCACGTCCATGCCTGGCTGGTGGGGGCGGGGCAGCCGATGCTGACCTTGCATGCCGTGGTGGCGCGCGACGCCGATCGCGATCAGGTGCTGCACGGCATCAAAACCATTGTCGGCAACGATTTTGGTTTCTCCCACAGTGTCGTCCAGGTCGAGGGCGAGGGATGCGGAGACGAGGGAGAGGTTTGCATCTGAGGCGCAGCGGCCGCGCTTGCGGCCCTCGTTTCCCGATCCATATTAAGGTCATTCCGAGCCGGAATCGGGGTCGCCTATGGCTGGGGCCCCGGTGACGAGCCGCCATCAATGGGGCAAAGCAAAATGAACTTCGATAAATTCACGGAACGGTCGAAAGGCTTCCTGCAATCGGCCCAGACCCTGGCCGCGCGCCTGAATCATCAGCGCCTGTTGCCCGAGCATCTGCTGAAGGTGCTGCTGGAAGACAAGGAAGGTCTGGCAGCCAATCTGATCCGCGCCGCTGGAGGCGATCCCGTCAAGGCCCTGGCTGAAACCGAAGCCGCCGTCGAGCGCCAGCCCAAGGTCGAGGGCGCCGGGGCCGGCCAGCTTTACATGGACACCTCGACCACCCGGGTCTTGGATCAGGCCGAGCAATTGGCCGACAAGGCCGGAGACTCGTTCGTCACCGCCGAACGCATGCTGCTGGCGCTGGCTTTGGCTGCCGGGACGCCGCCCGCCAAGATTCTCGCCGACGCCGGGGCCAATCCCCAGGCGCTGAACCGAGCCATCGAAGACGTGCGCAAAGGGCGCAAGGCCAATTCGGCCAATGCCGAAGATAGCTACGACGCCTTGAAGAAATATGCCCGCGACATCACCGCGGTCGCCCGCGAGGGCAAGCTGGATCCGGTGATCGGCCGTGACGAGGAAATCCGCCGCACCATTCAAGTGCTGTCGCGCCGCACCAAGAACAATCCGGTGCTGATCGGCGAACCCGGCGTCGGCAAGACCGCCATCGTCGAGGGGCTGGCCCTGCGCATTGTCAACGGCGACGTGCCGGAAAGCCTGAAGAACAAGAAACTGTTGAGTCTTGATCTGGGCGCGCTGGTGGCCGGCGCCAAGTTCCGCGGCGAGTTCGAGGAGCGCCTCAAGGCCGTGTTGAGCGAAGTCACCGCCGCCGCCGGCGAGATCATCTTGTTTATCGACGAGATGCATACCCTGGTGGGGGCTGGCGCCGCCGAAGGTTCGATGGATGCCTCGAACCTGCTCAAACCGGCCTTGGCCCGTGGCGAGCTGCATTGCGTCGGCGCCACCACGCTGAACGAGTACCGTAAGCATGTCGAAAAAGACGCGGCTCTGGCCCGGCGTTTCCAGCCGGTATTCGTCGCGGAACCGAGCGTCGAGGACACCATCTCGATCCTGCGCGGCATCAAGGAGAAGTACGAGCTGCACCACGGCGTGCGCATCGCCGATGTCGCTTTGGTGGCCGCCGCCACTTTGTCCAACCGCTATATCTCGGATCGCTTCCTGCCGGACAAGGCCATCGATCTGGTGGACGAGGCCGCCAGCCGCCTGCGCATGCAGGTGGACAGCAAGCCGGAAGCCTTGGACGAGCTCGACCGGCGCATCATACAGCTGAAAATCGAACGCGAGGCGCTGAAGAAGGAAACCGATGCCGGCTCCCGCGATCGCTTGCTCAAGCTGGAGCAGGAACTGGCGGAACTGGAAGCGGAGGCCACCCAGCTGACGGCCCGCTGGCGGGCGGAAAAAGAAGGGCTGGCGCAATCGACCCGCATCAAGGAGCGCCTGGACCAGGCTCGCGCCGAGTTGGAGATCGCCAAGCGCCATGCCGATTGGGCCCGGGCCGGAGAACTGGAATATGGCGTCATTCCTGATCTGGAGCGGCGTTTGAACGCCGACGAGACCGAGGGCAAGGACGGTGCCATGCTTGAGGAGGTGGTCGGCGAGGAGCAGATCGCCGGTGTGGTTTCCCGCTGGACCGGCGTGCCTGTCGACAAGATGCTTCAGGGTGAGCGCGCCAAGCTGCTGGCCATGGAGGAATCCCTGAAAAAACGGGTGATCGGCCAGGACGAGGCCCTAGTGGCCGTTGCCAATGCAGTCCGCCGCGCCCGCGCCGGACTGCAAGACCCTCACCGGCCCATCGGCAGTTTCCTGTTCCTGGGGCCGACGGGGGTGGGCAAGACCGAACTGACCAAGGCCTTGGCCGAGTTCCTGTTCGACGACGAAACGGCGCTGATCCGCATCGACATGTCCGAGTACATGGAGAAGCATGCGGTCGCCCGTCTGATCGGCGCGCCTCCCGGCTATGTCGGCTACGAGGAAGGCGGAGCCCTGACCGAGGCGGTTCGCCGCCGTCCCTATCAGGTGATCTTGTTCGACGAGGTGGAAAAAGCCCACCCCGACGTTTTCAATGTGTTGCTTCAGGTTCTGGATGACGGCCGTCTGACCGACGGCCAGGGCCGCACCGTCGATTTCCGTAACACAGTGATCGTGCTGACTTCCAACCTGGGCGCCGAAGCCCTGTCCAATCAGGCCGAGGGCGAGGATTCCGGCGAGGTGCGGGAACAGGTCATGGAATATGTCCGGGCCGCTTTCCGCCCCGAATTCCTCAACCGCCTGGATGAGATTCTGTTGTTCCATCGTCTGAACCGCGGTCAGATGGACGGCATCGTCACGATCCAGTTGGGCCGTCTGCGCAAGCTGCTGGAGGATCGCAAGATCGAGCTGGAGCTGGACGAAGCCGCCACCCGCTGGCTGGCCGATGCCGGCTACGACCCAGCCTGGGGCGCCCGTCCCTTGAAGCGGGTGATCCAGCGGGCCCTACAGAATCCCCTGGCGAGTCTGCTGCTGGAGGGCAAGGTGCAGGATGGCCAGACCGTGCAGGTTTCCGCCGACGCCGACGGTTTGGTCATCAACGGCCAGCCGGCAGGCGGATTGTAAAAGCTGTTTTACTATCATAACGGGCGGAGAGGCGTTTTGTTTCTCCGCCCGTTATGCCCTCTACGCGGGCCGCGCATGACTTTTGGACAATTCCACAAACCGGGTAAGGTTGTGTTTACTGGTGGCGGGTGAGGTTCGATTTCAGAGGGGAGGGCAAGTCCATGCCCTTGGAATGGCGCGACGCCATGGGAATCGGCCATGCAGTCATCGATGCCGATCATCGGCATTTGATCGAGATCATCAACTGTTTCGAGGCGAGCCCTGATCTGGTTCATGCCGAGGAAACGGCGCGGGCCTTGCTGGAGCACGCCCGCAACCATTTCAGTCGTGAGGAAGTATTGCAAAGGGTGTCCGGCTATCCGCTTTGCACTCTGCACCGCATCGCCCACCAAGAGCTTTTGGACAAGCTCAAGGACTTGATCCGCACCTTTTTCGTCGATCAGCGCAGCCGCGATCCCGGCGTCGTGGTCGAGGTCATGCGCGACCTGATCCGCGACTGGTTTCTGGGCCATGTCATCGAAATGGACATGAAGATGAAGCCCTTCATCGCCCGGTTGCCCAAGAACGTGCTGGACGGTTCTCTGGCGCCGGAAGAGAGGGAAAATTATTCGGCGGCCTGAAGCCTCAGACCGCCAAGAAAATTGTCCACCTGAAGCCGCAATTGGGCGGTGCGTTCGGCCAGATCGTGGGCGGAAGCTTGCAGTTGCACCGCCGCCGACCCGGTTTCGCTGGCGACTTCCTCGACACCGACGATGTTGTGGGAGACGGCGCTGGCCCCCAGAGCAGCCTGCTGAATATTGGCGGAAATTTCCTGGGCGGCGGAATTTTGCTGCTGAATGGCGCCAGCGATGGTGGTGGAAATCTCGCTGATGCCCGAAATGATTCCCCGCACTTTCTCGATGGCCTGCACGGAATCGCCGGTGGCGGCTTGAATGCTGGCCACCTGTTGACTGATTTCGTCCGTGGCCTTGGCCGTCTGGTTGGCCAGCACTTTCACTTCTCCCGCGACCACGGCGAAGCCCTTGCCGGCATCGCCGGCTCGCGCCGCCTCGATGGTGGCGTTCAAAGCCAGCAGATTGGTCTGCGCGGCGATGTCGGTAATCAGGCTGACCACCACGCCGATGCGCTCGGCGGCCTGGGCCAGGGCCTGCACCATGCTGTTGGAATGTTCGGCCTCGGCGACCGCCTGATCCGCGACCTGCGACGCGCGGCCGACCAAATGGCTGATTTCGCTGATCGAGGCGCTCATCTCCTCGGTAGCGCTGGCGACGGTCTGCACGTTGCTGGAGGCTTCTGTGGCTCCCGATGCGACGGCGACCGACTGTCGGCTGGCTTCTTTGGCGGAATCGGCCATGGTGGCGGCCGTGCTGTCCAGTTCTGCTGATGCCGCCGATAATCCTTTGACGATGTCGCCCACGGCGGCCTCGAAACGGTCGGCCAGATCTTGGGTCTGGCGGCGGCGTTCCTCGGCGTTGCGGCGTTCGTCTTCCTTGCGGGCGGTCTCCAGGCGCAGCTTCTCGATGGCGTTGTCCTTGAACACGGCCATGGCGCGGGCCATTTCGCCGATTTCCGAACGCCATCCGGTACCGATCACCTCGACCGACAGATCATGGTGGGCCAACCGGCCCATGCGTTGGGTCAGCAGGTTCAGCGGCCGCACGGTCATGCGCACCACCAGGGCGGCCAGGGCCAGGATCACCAGCAGCAACGCTCCCGAGGCGGTGATCAACTGAGCCATGGCGCGGTTGATGCCGCTTTCCATGTTGTCGAGATAGATGCCCGAACCGATCACCCAATGCCATTTGGCGTAAAGCCGGGCGACCGACAGTTTCGGTTGAGGCTCCTGGGTTCCCGCTTTCGCCCAGCTGTAGCGCACGAATTCGCCTTGGCCGGCTTTGGCGGTGTCCAAAAGGCGTTGAACGACCTTAATGCCGGTGGGATCCATGATGCCGGAAATGTTGGTGCCTTCCAGGTCGGGACGGGGCGGCATCACCAGGGCGCGGCCGTTGTCTTCGTAGACGAAGACGTATTCGCCGTTGTTGTAATGCATCTGTCGCAAGGAAACCGCGGCAAGACGCTTGGCTTCGTCTTCGCTGACGGCGCCGCTGTCCGCCTGGGCGCCCCAATAGCCGACGATGCCCATGGCGGCATCCACGACATAAGAGACTTCCGTCTGGCTGTCCTCGGCCATGCTGTGGCGCAAGTTGGCGCCGGCGATCAGCACGGTCGACACCAGACCGGCGGCCGTCAGCAGAACGATGAACCAAATGCGGGTTGAAACACGCACATCGTTGATGGACATGAGCCCCCTCCATTCCCGTCTTGCGCGATGGTCGAGGGAGGATTCCTGTCATACCCACAGGAAATGCGGGGTGAAGATTTTATGATTCTCCTTGGGGAACAGGCTTGCGCCCTATTCACCCTAGGGTGTGGCCCTGTTCAAGGCCAGCTTGTTGTTGCTGGGAGTTTGCGCCAGCCAGCCGTTGGATTGCTTGGTGGCGTTCTGGAAACGCGCCAGCTCGGCTCCTGTCAATTTGTTGCCCGACTGGAACTTGACGCTCATGGGATTGACTTGGGCGTTGTTGACCAGCACTTCGTAATGCAGATGCGGTCCCGTCGCCCGCCCGGTCGCGCCCGAGAAGGCGATGGTTTGGCCCTGCTGCACGCGTTTGCCGACGCGGATGCCCTGGGCGAAACGAGACAGGTGGGCATAGGCGGTGGAATGGCTGGCGTCGTGCTTGATGCGGACATAATAGCCGTAGGCGCCGAACGCTCCGGCATAGTCGACGACGCCCGATCCGGCAGCCATGACCGGCGTGCCGGTGCGGACCGAAAAATCGACGCCCTTATGCATCTTGGTGAAACCCAGGATGGGATGCATGCGCATGCCAAAACCGGATGTGATCTTGGCTCCGTCCACGGGGGTGCGCAGCAGCGCCTTGCGCACGCTTTCCCCTTTGGGATTGTAATAGTCGGGATTGCCGGAACTGTCGGTGTAGCGATAGATCGGCATGGCTTCGCCCGACAGCGTCAGGTTGGCGTAAAGGATATCGCCTTCGCGCACCACTTGGCCTTTTTTGTCGATCAGGCGCTCGAACATCACTTCGAACTTGTCGCCGGGCTGGATATCGCGCTGGAAGTCGACATCATAGGAAAAGGCGCGGATCATCTCGGCCAGAACCGAAGCGGGAACACCCTGGCTTTGAGCCGTCTCGAACAGGCTGCCCTTGATGGTGCCGTTGAAATGGGCCAACTGGCGGGTGACTTCTCTCTTCACTTCGCTGGCGCTGTAGCCGTCGCCCGAGCGTTTGGCAATCACCTGTCGGGCGGGATCGGCCTGCAAGGCCAGGCCGTCGAAGGGGCCAGAGCCGATACGGTCGGCGGGGCGGACGAAGTTGACGGTGACTTCCTGGCCGACCTTCAGGGCGCGGGGATTATAGACTTCCCCCAACGCCTCGACGGCCTTCTGGGCTTCCGATTTGTCGACGCCGGCTTTGATCAGCAGATCCAGCAGAGTGTCGCCGCTGGAGGCCGCCACGACCGTCTGGATGGGGTGCGAGGACTCTTCTTCCGTCTGGGCGTCCGAAACAGGATGTCCCGAGGCCTGCCGTTGCAGTTCCGGTTCCAAATCCGGAGCCGCCGCCGCCAAGGGATCGGCGGGCAGGGGGCCGTGGGCGCGATGGGTCAGCTTATAGCCTGCCGTCATCGAAACCGCGCCTATCGCGACAAATCCACCCACCAGCAGAAGACGCAGGGCGGTGGATTTTGGAAAGCGCATGCGATTCCCTCCTCGTGAGGATTGCGGACGTCGTCATCAATAGGGCTGGACGAAACTTATGCCTGGGACCGCCATAAAAGGCAAGGTCAGAGCGACGCTGTATGGCGGGGCGAGAGTCGGATCGACACACTATCTGTAGAGAGAAAGGTCGAGAAACGGAGCGTTCGGCAAAAATGGGGGGCGGGCATGCGCGTCATATTTTTGAAATGGGCGTTGACAGGGGCGCGATAGGCCGGTAGAAACCGCCGCCTTGCAGCGATGCATCGGGGCTTCGGACCCGGTCGCAAAGCAGGTCAAGAAAAGCGGTTGACACTGTTTGAGTAAGGCAGTAGAAACCGCGGCTCCGCCGGGGTCTACGGGTTTTGGCGGGAGGTTTGAGGAAGGGGCTTTAAGCTTCTGAAACAAATCGAAAAAAA